>Ga0098037_1000386_pt1 | contig 23579 bp, 38 predicted proteins | sample 5_EtaG_FD_75050 | JGI IMG/M metagenome (GOLD analysis project Ga0098037, IMG submission 75050) | Marine viral communities from the Subarctic Pacific Ocean - 5_ETSP_OMZ_AT15132 metaG | ecosystem: Environmental > Aquatic > Marine > Oceanic | place: Pacific Ocean | collected 2015-01-08 | reverse complement strand
ATTTTATTCTCCCAAAACTTCATCCATTTTTGTGGAGATACTTCTACTATTTGTTTTAAGTTTCTAGGTGTATGTCCTATTTTTGAATTTAATAATCCTAACCAAACTCCATAGTTTACTCCAAACTTAAACAAAGAACTTCTTCCATCGTGAGGCATAGCATGAACTTTTTCTATGTATGCTATTATTTTTTCTTCAGTATAAGATGTTGTTGCCATAGATAAACTTGTATTTCTACCAGATATTAATGGATTACATTTTTGAGATATTACATCTATTTTTTTTGAATTAGTATAGCTTAATGCTCCACTAGCTCCGGGATCTATTCCAATTACTGTTATGTTCATTGTGCATCCTTTCTATGTGTGTAATTATGAGAACTTTTATAAGATTTCTTCTTATAAGGTTTGTAATAATAATCCTTTTTAATCCTATATTTATTACTAATTATTTCACCTTTAAACATTTTTATTACTTTTTCTGTTATAGGTTTTAATATTTTCTTTAAATTAGTATTATAATATTTACTACATCCTTTATTTACTATATTTGCTGGTATTGTTTTAGGGGATGAATTTTCGATTTCTTTGAACCAATAACATAGTCCTTTAATTTCGTAGTAACACCCCCTGCAACTTTTATTATTATCTACCAAGAGTATCTTTCTCTGCTTCTTTATGGTCATTGTAAAACTTACATTTATTACCATTGAATCCCATTGGATAAGTTCCTATTTTGCCATAACGACTTTTTGCTACAATAACTTCGCTTTTGAATTGATTGTACTTTTCACTATCAAAGTTATGCCCATAGAATACAAACATAGCTGCTTCAGCCGCTTGTTCAATAACACCTGATTCAGCATAATCACTCATTCTAGGTCTTGGATCAAATCGCTTTTCAATATCACGATTCAATTGAGATACAAGTAAACCTGAACAATTTTCTTGTTTACATATCCATTTGTAATCTTGAACTATTTTCTCAATCTCAAACCTTCTATCTTTATTCTTTAGTCCACTTTCAATAAGTTGTATGTAATCATCAATCACAACATCAGGTTTATGCTTGGTAATTTCCCTTATTGAATCATCTAGTGTTCTTATATCATCATAAGCAATAAGATCTTTGTACTTTTCTTTTACATATTCAGATACACTTTCTAGTGCTATTTGTTTCTTTTCATCTGTTATACCTGATCGAATCATAGAGTAAGTAAGATCTTGAGATTCCATTACAAATAACTTTTTCATTGTTTCTACATTACTCATCTCACGATTAAATAACATAACACTATATCCTTGTTCAATCAAACCTCTAACAATGTTTAGCATTAAAGTTGTTTTACCATGTCCCGGTCTTCCTCCAAGAACTGTTAATTCTTTACGAGTCATACCACCTGCGAATCCATCTAGATTTCCAATACCAAAGTTAATTAGATTTGTTTCTTCTTTTACTGCTACTTTAGCTTCATCAACAACATCAGATATGTTTTTGATTTTTGAAGGTTGTATGTTGCGTAATTCATTAACTAATCTATTGTGTTTTTCTAGAATGCTACCAACGTCTTTAAAGTTCTTAAAACTAGCATTAAGTAAATCTTGAGCAGACTTAGCAGTCTCTCTTTGAATATACTTTTCCCACACAATTTTAGCATAATGCTCTACTTTGCTTTTGCTTACAATAGAATCTTGAAGATCAAGTAAATAAATAGTATCTTTTTTACCATTTTCTTCAAACATTTTATCACCAACAGTTATAACATCAATTGGTACTTTGTTCTTGTATAGTTCTTTCATTGCTTTGAAAGTATTCAAAGAATCTGTATTGTAAAATGCATTTTCATCTCTAATCCAAGCCATAGCAATTTCCATTTCTATATCTTTACCTTTTAATATACATCCTAACATTCCTTGTTCTGCTTCTATATTATGAGGCATTACTCTTACGTTACTAATGTGTTCACTTATATCTTTCATTTTCTCTCCTTAAAATAAACCTATTTGATCATTAGGTTCATAGTTTATTATTAAATATTCTTTCCTCTCTTTATTTCTATTCTCATCTGTAGCACCTTGATATTTTAAATCAATTACTCTACAATCATACTCTTTATATAGATCATAAACCTCTTCTCTGAAGTCATAAGAGACCATGAACTTACCACCATTTTCATGTATTTTATCAACTTTTTCTTTTAATCTGATATGATCTTCAGCATTAAAATTATGTTGATAGTAATCTCCTTTATCTGTTGCTATAAAATAAGGAGGGTCAAGATACCAAAAATCATTTTCTTTTGGTTTATACCTATCTATAAGATCTTCAAAGTCTAAGTTTTCTATAGTTGCACCATTTATTTTAGACCTAGAATATTCAAACTCTTTCATCCAATTTTTATTCCAATCTTTTACCATTGACATAGGTGTATGAATTAGTTTATTAAAACTATGTCTTATACAATAAAAATACTTAGCTGCTCTTAAAGGGTCAGGTATATTTATTTCTTGTTTTTCTTTTATTTCAGTACGAAACCCATCGAATAATTCTCTAGATTTAGGTAACCAATTTAAATAATATACTAATTTATCTAAATCGTGTATTATACAATTGTATAAATTAACTATATTATTATCTTTGTCATTTAGAACATTCCACTCTGCTTTTTCTTTTCTAAAAAACATAGATAAACCACCAGAAAATACTTCGAAATACCTATGGTGAGGAGGTATAAGAGGAACAAATTGTTTGCTCAACATATACTTCCCACCATAATAAGGTATTACAATAGGGCAATCGTACCAATCAAGAGATGGCAACTTTAGCCTCTTTGTATGCTAACTTCTTAATCTTAGGATACAACCTCTGTTCTAATCCATGAGTAGAATCAAGATCTCTGTTCATATGATGAGTTAAAACATTAGTTCCTACATTAAACAAATCCCAAAATGTTTTAGGTTTATCTATAATAACTTTATCTGTAACTAATGTATTAGCATAATCTGGAAACATCTTCATCATTTCAATCAAATGATTCTCTTGAAACTTCGTTTCTGCAAGTATTGGAAATTCTTCTTTAAAAACAAGTTTTGTTTTATCTATTGTTTCTTCGATCACATTACTAATATCATCAAGAGATATATTAGACTTAATGTGTTTGTTTTTGTATTTACTTGCAACAAGTCCAACTACCATACCATTAAGACATATTAGTCTAAATGCGCCTGCTAAGATATTTAGACCAACAGTTCCATTATAACTATTCATGATATTGATTTCAGGAGTCATCTCATCTTTACTTGACATCTTTACAACTTCTTTTGGAAAATTCCAACTAAATTGTGTCTTTGCACCACCATTTAATACATTAACTTCTTTAGGTTTACCACCTAATTTTTTGATAAGTGGTTCTGCTATATTCATAATAGTCTCATTTTTCACAAGTTTATAACTATTAGTCATACAACTAAGAACTTTACCGTTATCTTCTCTTACTATAAACTTATACCCTGTTGACATTTCTCTAACACTGGTACCATTACCTTTGTTTTTACTAGTTTCTTCCCAATAAGCTGGTACTTCTTTTACTGGAAACATTGCATTTTGTAACATATTATTCTCCTTTTAGTTTTTCTCTCATTATATCAAAAGCAACTATTAATAACACAAATCCAAATGCTATTAAAGCTATTGATACACTTAATAAAAATAAACTTCCTATCCATTCTGCTAATGTTAATATTACCATCATACTTCTCTCCTTTGTTTTTTAGTTAATAAACTCCCCTAACATAGCGCCAACTATTTGTCATCGATTTTTTAAAATCAATTATTTAGGGGAGTCTAATTTATTGTATTATTGGTGGTGTAGAACCTAATCTCTTTCTTTCGTTTTCTACTATGGTATCATGATTTTTATCTGAATTAGATATTACTGTTCTTAGATAAGCAAATCCTTTACCATGTTCAAAGCTTCTATTATTGTAATAAGTTTCTATACCATAATCTATTAATTGATCTCTGCATTCTTTAATACCAAAAAGAAATTTATGAAACTCATATCTACTATCTGAAGGAACATTATTTATTATTAGTTTAGCAATTCTAGTTATTTGCTCTCTTGTTCTTTTGTTTCTTACTTTTAGTAGATCTCTTATATCTAAACTAATATTTCTATTAGATTTAGATTGGTATCCACAAGCAGGGCACTTATTCATTGTTATCCTTACACTCTTCACATTCTTCTCTCTTTTTTCCATAAGAAGGAAAACTATTGTAATGCTTTACAAGTAATTCTCCTTTTCTTTTTTGCTTTAGATTCTTCATTGTAGCTTTATCTTGTTCCCAACATCTATTGCATTTAGAACAGAATTTTATTTTTTTGTCTGCTCTTTTAGCATCATTATTACATTTTTTATAATCAGGAACTACTGTTTCAAAACTAGTTTTATCAAGAATCCACTTCATATCTCAAGTCCTTTATCACATAGTTCTATAACTTCTTTAAATTTTTCTTCTGAATCAAGATCATCATAAGAAATTATTTCTAATATATTTATAAGAACTTGTTGATATTGTAGATTTTTATCTTCTAACTCGTCTTCTATTGAAGATATAAAAGGTTTATTGTTGCTTTTGTTATCTTTTCCTTTATAATGTGCTATCATAATGTCTCCTATATAATTTTAACTTCTGTTGTACATGCCCATCTATGTTTACCTAAATAGAATTGTTTCTCTTCTTCATTTCTTATCTTAGTTACAAGAACAGATGTTGATACATTACTATGACTTAAAACTACTGCTTCTTGACCTGATTGTGTACTAATTAATTTGCCCGGTTCTACATTTTTTATATGTTCATAACCTTTGGAGCATTTTAATTTAGGATTATCAATCAGAGCAAGTTTTGCAAGTTTGTCCGCCATTTCTTTTTTCTTCTTCAGTTTTGTTATTGATTTCATTTTGTCCTCCAAACATTTTTCTTACTTTTTCTAATTCATCTATAATAAATATAGCTTGATTATATATATTCTGATCTACATCTTCAGAACATCTTAAACAAAATAATATAAGCTCTACTTCTCTTAAATTATCAAAAGCAAGTGCTGGTCTTTTATCTTTAGCGTTTGTATTTATCATTTGTCTCTCCAGAGAGTGAGGGTGATGCCGAGAGAGAAGAGACAGGACTTTGAAGATAATATAACACCACCCTCGCCTGTAAATTACTTATATATATTGTATAAATACAAGTATTCTCTCTCGACAAATTAACTATTTAGAATGGTACGTCATCATCAACTTCTTCTTGTGATAATTCTTCACCACCATCCCATAGAACTACTTCTTTTGCTTTTAAAGTTGTTCTCTTTTCTTGTTGATCTGCTGGAAGATCTTTAGTATCTCTAGTTATATAACTGTGTGTTTCTAAAGTTATAATAACTGGTTTACCAACAACATCTTCTTCTTCAATCAAAACAAGTTTCTTTTTTCCATTTACTTCTTCTAGTTCAATACCAAGACCTTCAAGTAATTTAAAGTATCTGCTATTTTTATTTGCTGAAGAAGTATCAGTAAAGATAAAGAAACCATTGTCATAGAATTTCTTTCCGGGTAAATGTTCACACTTTATTTCTGTTTGAACGCCAGTTTCATCTGTAATAGGTATTCTTTCACCTTTTACATCTAATCTGTATTTGTACCCATCCATTTCCCATAACAATTGAGTTTCATCAGCAGCTTCATCAGCTAATTGATAACTCATGTTTACGATGATTGCCTCACCAGCTCTAGTATTTACTTCTTTTGTTTGCAAAGAAACAATGTGAGCCGGATATTTACCTTCTTCTGTTGGTATAAACTCAGGTCTGTCTGAAACTTCAAACATTACATCTAGTTCTTGCGCCATTCTTAAACTCCTTTTGGTTTTGTTATTGTGTATTTTTCCATTAGTTTTTGATACTCAGCTTGAAACTCTTTCATTTCTCCAGTTGGTTTTACTTTACTACCACCACGAAAATACAATCTGGGTGATACATAAACATTATCTGATATTCTAAAATACCTTTCTGTTGTAGTTTTTTTTGTAGAAACTGTTCCAGATTTGGTAAGTGCTTTTTCAGCTGACTTTGATAATTGACCAGATTCTCTCAATCTTTTCAAATCATCTTGTTTTATTTTTCCCATATTACTCTCCTTTTTCTTTTAAAGAATCTCTTTCTCGTTTTAGTTTAGATAATGATCCGTTAAAGTTTGCTGTATTTAGCAATTGATCTTTAATTAAATCATGTATTCTTTTCATTTTATCTTCACTTATTTCAGAAGCAACTAGAAGTATTTCTTGCTTTTGATCATCAGATAGTTCAAGATCTTCTATTTGATTTCTGTATACATCATCTGCGATATTCATATACATATTAAAAGCTTTTTTAATACAATCCGTATTGGCTGCTTTAACATCATTTCCAATATCTACAAATTCACCTGTTGCTCTTTTTGTTTGAAGTCTGTGAGCTGCTACCATGTCACCAGTTCTCCAAATACCTTCATCATACCATTTCAATCTACCATGAACAACATAAGCTGCTCCACTTAGATTTTCTGATTTTAATATTTCCCAAGACCATCCGGGAAATTCTTTGTCTGCTATTTCTCTCATGTATGAATATTCTACATAATCTGCACCAGCTTTTTGTTTAATAAAAGGTTTTGGTGTTTTCATAAATGATACTTTCTTGTGTTTTATTGTTATTGCTTTTCTAATATCGTCTACATTAGACAGGGATACTTGATCTGTAATAACAGTTGCGTTGTTTTCCATTTGTTTTCCTTGTTTATTTTCTTATTGTTGATGGACAGATTTCACTATATTGACAATACTTACATTCCCAATCTTCAAAAGGAACACCATAAGATATACCAGCTTCTAATAGATCAGAGTTTTCAAAGTTTTCTCCAGTATCTTCTAGTATTTCATTTAGTTCTTTCCAGTATGTTTCAGCATTTTTAATGTATTCATTGCTTACAATTTGCTCTCTCATTAAAGAAGTATTTTTGTTATACCATATTAGAAACATATTAATTCTAACATTTTCTTCAAACTCTTCTTTTATTGCAAGAGCATAACTACCTAATTGTAATTTATAGTTAGTATCTGTTGTTGCGACTCGGTTTTCTTTCCGGCCAAACTTTGTTGTCCATTTGTAAGCTGCAACTGTTTTGAAATCATAAAGATTAAATTCAGTTACTTCTCCATCTGTAAACAAAGCTTCTCCAACATCATAAGTACCTACTAAATTATATTCTGGAACAGATATTTTTTGCTCTGAATATAATTGTACAGCATTAGTTGGTTGAAGTTTTTCTTGTTGTTCTTGTATTATCTCATTTTTCCAATTAACTGCTTCTTCTATATCACTATGTGTAATAGTTCCAAGTCTAAGCAATCTTAAAGATTTATCATCCATTTCTTTTCTATCATACCCAAAGAAGTTATACATCTGCTTTCTATAACAACTACCAGCAGACGATGCATGAAACTCTTCAGAATCTCTTGCTCTTTGTTTATTTAGATGACTAAGATAATCTGTGTATACTTTGATTAGATCCATATTCTCTCCCTATGGTTACTTAAATTTAATAATATCAATACTTAGAGTCAATCAAAAATGTAAGAGTGTCCGGCTTTTATCTACGCATCGTAAATCTCACACACTCGGTTTTATTAGTGTTGGCTTCAACTCTTACATTTTATTCACATACCAATTACTTTAGTTTAGTTCGTAACCATTTTACAAATCCATAAGTATCTGCGTGATCTTTAGATCCAATGTTAAATGTAGTTGGCTCATCTAGTTTCCAAAACTCTGAAGGTCTAAGATATTCCGGATCATAAAGAGTTGTTCGTTTCCAATCGTACAGAGTAATAATTGTATTAGTTTCTGTATTTTTAAACCAATACTCTCTAGATACTTTATATCCATCTCCATCAATACCATATCCAAATTTAGAGGTTACTTCATAAGGTATAAGTTCACACGATCTTGCAAAACTTGTTCCTTCTGTATCACTTCGATTAACATTATCTTGAAAAATATCAATAAGATAAAAAGGTTCATTTATTTTGTACACTTCCATATCTTTATACAATTGTTTTTCAAGTTCTTTTGTTCTACCACAACTAAGTAATACAATGTATTTACTAATTGGATTAGGCTTATATCCTGATATTAGTCCTTGCCTGCTCATTGTTGTCTCCTTATTTATTGTTCTGTTACTGTATACCAGTATTTTTCTCCACAATCATCATCCCACGCACTAACTTCTGATAAGAAAAGATCTCCATGTAAGTGACAATAATGAACGTCTTTTGCATTTATCTTCTTGTAGTATCCTATTCTAAGAACTCTTGTTCCATCGAAAGATGAAGTGAACTTTATTTCTTTGTATCCTTTTATCATCAATAGTAATTTGATTTTATCTTCCATATGATATATAGAATCTTTTACAAGTTCTGCATTTTTTTCATCAGTATTTACAGGAATTACAGGAGAAACAAGTCTCTTTGTTACTGAACATTTTCTTTTTTCTACTGTTTTTAATAAACCGTCTTTCTTCAATCCATTTACTCTTCCACTTACAGCACTTACATCGAATCCAGTAAGAGATGAAATTTCTCTCAATGAAATACCATTGAATATATTTTCAACTCTATCACAATGAGATTTTACAGTATAAAGTATTTTATCTCTTTGTGTTTTCATTGTTCCTTCTTCATTAATTTCTTTGTATGCGATTTTACTAGTTGTTGTTACCATTGTAATCCTCTCTTTTTTTAGCATTGGAATGTTTAATATTATCTAACAATTGATTTTTAAGACTATCAAGAACGAAAAATTTTTCTATAATAATCAATAATCTTTTATAAGCTGATCCTTTATATTTTAAATTTCCGTTGTTATATGATTTTATATAACTTTTTACCACTTCCATTTTCTTATCGTATTTTTTATTTCTCATTTTGTGTTCCTTTTTGTTTTTGTTTTATTATATATTTTATCTTTCATACCAAGTCCTATCGCTATCCACATTATTATTCCTAATGCATATTTTAATTCAATCATTTGTACCTTTCCTCTATTTTATCTTGTAAATCAGTAATCTCATCTACTATTCCAGCAGCTTCAGCTTGCAAAGAATTAGCAGAATAAAATAATTCATTTATTGCATCTTCATATCTTACTATTTCCTCTGATAGACTTGCTATTTCTTTTATAATATTAGTATAAGAAATAGTTTTTTTATTATTACAAAATGTTTCACCATACAAATCTATTAGAGATTCTTTTGCACTAAATTCTTTAAGATTTCTTTCTTCTTTTTTGTTTCTCTCTATTTGTTCTATTATATTTTTTTCTGTGTTATTTTTCATTTTTTTCTATATCCTTTGTTAGTAATTCAATTTGATTTGCTATTTCTTGCATTGCTTCAAGCCTACCAAGTAAGTAAGCAACATGTTCACCTGAATCTATTTCTATTTCTTCTGGTTTCTCAATGTTGTAGGTATCTTCTAATTCATATGCAACATCCCATACTATATTATTTACTAAAGTATCTACTCTTTCAAGAGCTTCTTTAGCTTTAAAATTACTTATCTTCATGTTTTTCTCCTTTGTTTAGTTCATCAAATCCAAGAGCAAATTTGAGAGACTCTATTCTACCAATACATTGATTTACTTGATTTTGTTGTTGATTTCTTACAAAATATTCTTTCATACTTAACTCTTTCTCTAATGCAATTATTAATTCATCTTTTGTTTTTACTTTTAACATTATTTATCCTTTTTTTTATTATTAATCTTATTACCTGCGCTAACGAGTTACTCATAATAACTAGTTCCATTATGGTGTAGCGAAAACCATAAGTATGTTGCTATCATAAACGCAGGTGGTTGAACACTCGTCAACTTTTTCTTTTAATTATTTCTATTGTTCTATCAATAGTGTCTAACATTATTTCACGAGCTTCCACATCACCTCTAACGTGGTCAAACTTGGTTTTCATATCTTTTATAATGTCTTTGATATGTTTTAAATTTTTAATTACTTCTTCATCGAACATAATAGTAGTTTCTTTCATATGTTCGCAGGTGACACAATAGCAACCCAACTCTGGAAACTGATGAGCGTGATTAATTTCAGGGTCACCACAAGAACACTCATGAAGTTCATGTTTTTCTTTATGCTCTTGCCATTCTGTACTATACATAATATCAGTCATGTTATCTCCTATTGTTGTTAATTAAAAAAGGCAAGACATTCTTAGCCATTGCGATTCGGAATCCCTGTATCAAATATATCCGTAACTAATTATCAATTAATGAGCGACCTTGCCTTTACTAAAATTAATATTTCTTGCACTGCTGACTTCCGAGGTAAAGTAGAACTGCGGAGTCCTTATACATTACAATCAACAGCGCAAGTAAAATCTTACGTTTATACCCAAGTTATCTTAAAATTACTATATATATACATAAACTATCTACGTATCTGTTTGCATACAATATAGGCTACTACTAGACACAAACACTACTACTAGACAAGTTAATTATGCTAGTTGTTAATATAAAAAGTAAAGGGAGTTACTCTACTTAGTATTTCACTCCCAATCTTTTACAGATTAACTTTTACTGATTCGACTTTTTCTTCTGTCAAGATACTTTCATATCCATGATCAACAAGATGCTCATTGTATGCTCTAATTCTAGCATTGTATTCACGAGTAAGATCGCTTATACTAGGAACACGCATACCAAAAGCTCTGTTCCAACCTGACTTCATTGGAGCTTGCATAATAGCATCAAGGTAAGTATCTGTACACTTCTGAATTTTATCCTTAACACTTTGTGGTACTGGTTTAGTCATAATATTCTCCTTATTTAGACTATGTTAATTTAATTATCAAAATAATAATCAAATAAAAATCAAAAATAACTAAAAAGTTATTTAGCAAATCCCCCATATAGGGGGTATATATAGGGAAAAAGGCTACTTATCAAAATCGTGTAATTTTTTTAGTAAATAACTGGGGTTTGTACTTGTTTTTAGGTTGACCTATCACTTAACTTAATGGGTGGTTGGGTAGGGATTAATAAATGTATGGAGATAATAATATGAATAAACAGATTGTAAAGTTAATAGAATCAAGATTAAATCATGGTAAAAGGGAGTACAATCAAGAACTAAATCCTTTTGATGGTCGAGTTTGGGAATTAGAAGCTTTAGAAGAAATATTAGATGGTATGGTATATACCGCTACTGCTATATTAAAAATTATAAAACAAAAAGAGTTAAAAAATGGCAAACTTAATCGAAGGAATATCAACTCTACCTATAGAAAAACAAAAACAAGTATTAAGTAGTTTAACAAAAAAAATGGTTGCTATAGAAATAGATAACGAAATGTTTTTAGTGCCAGAAGAAATAAGCGATTTAATTGATAGTCTATCAGAACAAATATTAGTATTAACAGATAAATTAATATGGAAAGTAGAAGAATAAAAAACATAGAACATTTTGTTTACGACGATATAGAAGAGTTTAAAAAACATCATCCTAATACAATAGTGCATCCTGATTGGAGAAAAGGAGAAGAAGGAAGTTGGGTATATAGTGATGATGATAGAATTGTTCAATTATTAAAAGTTAAAAAAATGGTAAGTCACCATTCAGATACAAAAAATTACAAATATGCAGATGGTTGGGTTCGTACTATTGTAGGTAGTTTTATTAACAAAAAGTCTACTAAAATGGATACAGATTTTTCTAGTCATCCTAATAGATATACATTTTCTAAAACAATAAAAAACACTTCCGAAAGAGTACATAAAAGAACTAAAATCACCAATAAAGAAAAAGACTTTGCTACAAATGTTGTTGTAGGTATGGGAGCTATAAATGCTTACAAGAATGCATTCAAAGAAGAGTCTAGTCAAAAAGCTAGAAAAAAAGCTACTATATTATTAAAACAGGAAAGGGTAATGGAAGAAATACAAAAATCAGTGCTTGACGTTGCAAAAGGTTTAGGAGTAGATCACGAATATATATTAAGTAAATTAAAACATCTTGCTGATTACAGTGAAGATGATAATATAATTTTACAATCTGCAAAAGAATTAGGTAAGATAATAGGAACATCAAATAATAATATCAAACAAAAAGAGGTAGGTCTAATGGGTGTTTTTCAAGGGTTTTCACAAGAACAACTAGAAGGTGCATCTAGAGATCAAAAACAAATCGAAGGAGAAACAAAATGATATGCCCCTATTGTAAATCGTCACATACAAGAAAAAATGGCACAATAAAACCAAATAGTATAAGTCATGTTAGAGATGGGAAAATAGTAGCTCACCCTAAACAGCAATATCATTGCAAAAATTGTGGAAAAAATTTTTCTATAACGTATGAAGAATTAGAAAAAACTCCTTATGCAAATAATAGAGATGTAGAACCCGGAGATGTTTTAAGTATAGACAGTAAAAAAACATTAAGAATACATGGATTAACAGACGTTCATGTAGGTGCAGTAGAATTTGATAGTGAAAAATTTCACAAAGCAGTTCAAATGATTGCTGAAGATAAAAATGCTAGATGGTTTGGAAATGGAGATTTATTAGAACTTATACCTCCTAATTATAAAATTAGTCAAGATGGTCAAGACATACCACCTGATGAACAATACTTAGAGTTTATAAGATTAATAGAACCAATTAAAGATAAGTGCTTATTTATTCGAGGAGGAAACCACGATTATATTAGATCATTTAATATACTAAACTTTGATGTATGTAAAGTCCTTGCTGAAGCAATGGAAGTTCCTTACTTTAGAATGCCGGGTTATACTCAAATAAATATAAAAGATAAAACATATAAGCTTGTTAGTGGTCATGGTAAAGGTGGAGGTAAGAACGGAGATATAGAATTAGATAAAATGGCTGCAGTTTATAGTGAGGGAGATGTATTTTTCTTAGGACACAACCATCAATTGTATGTAAAACCTATGCATAGTTTTGTTGTAAGTAAAGATAGTATGGAAGAAGAAAGAAAAAAATGGTATATAAGAGGTGGATCTTTTCTTAAATATGCTGATTATGCTAGATATTCTTTTTATCCATTAGCTAGAACTGGATGGGTAACAATGGAATTTTCAGAAAAGGGGGTAGAATGTTGGGAGAATTAAAAAAACCTATAGATGATGTACCTAATAAACTAGAACTAGATGAAGCTATTATTTATTTAAAAAAATTAGATAAAATGATTTCTCAAGATTTTATTCTTTATAATATGAGTTCTACTACATACTATAATATAAAACGTATACAAAAAATTATAAGGATGTTAGAAGTGCCTAAAAAAATAAAGGAAAAAGCATGAAAAAGAAAAATACAATTACAAAACACGATTTAAAAAGATCTATAAAAAGTATATACCAACAATTAAGTTTTGTTACAGAAAGACTTCGAGTTACAGAAACATTATTTAATGATTTTATAGAAATGGAAAAATTAGAAGATAAATTTAAAGATCACTTAGATGGCAAATATAAACAGCCAGAACGTAAACAAAGCTGAAGAAGCTTTACAATTAGCGTATAAAGATCTTATATCTTTTGGTAAATTATTTTTACCAGATGATTTTATGAGATCAGAAACTCCTTTTTTTCATTACGAGATTGCAGATGCAATAGACGATAAAGAAGTAAAACAAACTGCAATTATTGTTCCTAGAGGTCATGGTAAAACAGTCCTTACTAAAGCATCTATTATAAAAGATTTTGTATTTGCTACAAAAGATAATTTTTTATTTTATGCTTGGGTATCTGCTACACAAAAATTAAGTGTAGGTAACATGGATTACATTAAATATCACTTAGAAAATAATGATTCAATACGATATTATTTTGGACAAATGAAAGGAAAGAAATGGACAGAAGAAGATATAGAGTTGGCAAATGGATGCAAACTTATAAGTAAGTCTAATGTAGCAGGTATTCGTGGTGGTGCAAAATTACATAAAAGATATGACCTTATTGTATTAGATGATTTTGAACATGAAAACAATACAATAACAAAAGAAGCTAGAGATAAAAATGCAAACTTAGTTACTGCAGTTGTTTATCCTGCTATTGAACCACACACAGGAAGATTAAGAGTAAATGGTACTCCAGTTCATTATGATTCTTTTATTAATCATTTAATAAACAAGCATGCTAAAGCAAAAAAAGAAAACAAAACTTTTGCTTGGAAAGTAATTACATATAAAGCTTTATTAGACGAAACTACTCCATTATGGGAAGGATGGTTTCCATTAACAAAAATAGAAGAAAAGAAAAAATTCTATGCAGATTCTGGACAACCTCAAAAGTTTTATCAAGAATATATGATGGAAGTTCAATCAAAAGAAGATGCAATTTGGAGAAGAGAGCATATAAGATATTGGGATGGTTATTATAAGCACGAAGATGGTGTTAATTATATAATAAAAGATAATCAAGAAATACCAGTTAATACATTTATAGGTTGCGACCCAGCTACAGATATTGATACAAAACATTCTGATTTTAGTGTAATAACAGTTATTGCAATTGATGGTAATAATAATTTATATGCATTAGAATATGAAAGACATAGAAGTATTCCTACCATTGGATCTAAAAATCCAGATACAGGAGAAATACTAGGTAAAAAAGGCGTAGTAGATTTAATACTAGAATTACATGAAAAATACAATTGCACTTCATCAACAGTAGAAGATGTAGCAATGAATAGAAGTATATTTCAAGCTTTGAATGACGAAAGAAGAAGATTAAATAAATTTGGTATATCAGTTATTCCTGAAAAACCCGGTGGAACTCAAAAAAGAAATCGCATATATTCTGGACTTTCTGCACGTTTTAGTACCGGAACTGTCTATTTGCGTAAAAATATGTTTGATTTAATTAATGAAATCCTTACTTTCGGCCCCAAGATGGCTCATGATGACACAATTGAGAGCCTTTATTACGCACAAATTCATGCTTTTCCACCAAACATGAAACAAGATAAAGAAAAAAAATCTTGGTTTAAGAAAAAAAGAAAAGCAAAAAGTTGGTTAATTGCATAGGAAATATTAATGTATAAATTTGGAAAAAAAAGTAAAGAAAGATTAAAGGGAGTAGATCCTAAATTAGTAAAAGTTTTAAATGAATTAATTAAGATAATGGATGTAACTATTATCGAAGGTGTGCGGAGTAAGGAGCGGCAAGAGCAATTATTAGCACAAGGGAAAACTAAAACAAAGTATTCCAAACACATAACAGGAAAAGCTGTTGATCTCGCTCCTTACCCGATAAATTGGGAAGATAGAGAAATGTTTCATTATATGGGTGGAATGTTAAGAGGTATTGGTCAATCTATGGGTTTAAAAATTCGTTGGGGTGGAGATTGGGATTCCGATGGAGATATAAATGATAATAAATTTGACGATTTAGTTCATGTAGAGATAAAGGATTAATAATGGCAAGAGTAACTAAAAAAAATAAAGCACAAGTAAATAAACAAATATGGGATAAAGCAAATAGTTCTCATAGACAAAGATGGCAAACTACTAGTCAAAAAGGATATGATTTTTATCTTAATGAACAATTGACTAAAGAAGAAGTTACTATGTTAGAAGAATCTGGAATGCCAACTTTTACTATTAATAGAATAACTCCTATTATAGAAATAATGAAATACTTTGTTACTGCTAATAATCCTAAATGGAAAGCTGTAGGAGCAACTGGTGATGATGCAGACGTAGCTCAAGTTCATTCAGATATTGCAGATTATTGTTGGTACTTATCTAATGGTAAATCTTTATATAGTCAAATTGCTTTAGATTCATTAACAAAAGGAGTAGGTTACTTTTTAATAGATATTGATAAAGATGCAGATAGAGGAATGGGCGAAGTAAGATTCAATAGAATAAATCCTTATGATGTTTATGTAGATCCTTCTAGTCAAGATTTTTTATATAGAGATGCAAACTTTATACAAATAAGAAAAAACATATCTAGGTCTAGACTTATTAATTTATTTCCAGAATATCAAACTAAAATAAAAAAAGTTACTAAAGGTACAGATGTAGTTTCTTATTCTCAACGAGATGCAGATTTTACAGATAGTATTCAAAGAGAAGATATTACATTTGGTGTAAATGCAGAATCTGAAAATGATGATATAATTCCATATTATGAAACATACTCTAAGAAAAAATTTAAATATAGAAATGTATATATAAAAATAGAACCTTCTGAAGCTCAATTATTAATGTTAAAAGAACAAGTTCAAGAAGAACTAGAAACTTTTAAACAAGAAATAGAAGTTCAATTAATAGAAAAACAAATGCAAATTGAACGACAAGTACAAGAAGGTGAAGTTATTCCTCAAAGAGGTAAGTTAATGATAGAAAATTCTCAAAAAATGGCCGCTCAAGGTATTAGAGAAAGAGAAATGGAACTTATATCTCAAGCAAGAGAAGAAGCTACAATTATAAAAGAACAAGTTTTATCAGAATCTCAATATAAACAATTTGAACAAAATGAAGATTTTAAAAAAAATATAGTAGACTCTATAGAATTTTATGAAAATAGAATTGTAAAAACTTGTAGTGCAGGAGATGATACATTTTTATTTGAACAAGTAATACCTATTAGTGAATATCCAATAATACCTATACCTTATATGTATACTGGAAGTCCTTTTCCAATGAGTGCTGTAACTCCATTAATAGGAAAACAACAAGAAATAAATAAAGCTCATCAGATAATGTTACATAATGCAAACTTATCTTCTAATCTTAGATGGATGTATGAAGAAGGTTCTGTACCTGAAGATGAATGGGAAAAGTATTCTTCAGCTCCGGGAGCATTATTAAAATACAGACAAGGATTTTCACCACCTACTGCAATTCAACCAGCTCCTATTAATAATGCATTTTTTACAGTTGTCCAACAAGGCAAAACAGATGCAGAATATATAAGTGGTGTACCTTCTGCAATGATGGGTTTTTCTCAAGACCAAGCAGAAACGTATAGAGGTTTACTTGCTAATGACGAATTTGGAACAAGAAGATTAAAAGCTTGGATGAATAGTATTGTAGAACCTTCATTAGAGCATGTAGGTAAAGTATTTCAAATGATGGCTCAAAAACATTATAATATTGAAAAAGTATTTAGAATCGTACAACCTAATTCAGATAACAATAATGAGGAAAAAGAAGTAAGAATTAATGTTAGTCTTTATAATGATTATGGCAAAGCAATAGGAAAATATAAGGATTATGCATCAGCTAGGTTTGACGTAAGAATAATAGCCGGTGCAACATTACCATTAAATAGATGGGCATTATTAGAAGAGTATTTTAAATGGTATCAAGCTGGACTTATTGATGATGTAGCAATGTTGTCTGAAACAGATATTAGAAATAAAGAAAAAATTATGGAAAGAAAATCAATGGTATCACAAGCACAAAGTCAATTACAATCTATGCAAGAGATGGTAAAAGAAAAAGATGGAACTATAGAAACATTACAAAGACAATTAGTGCAAGCTGGAATTAAAATGAAAGTAGGTGATGCTAATAATGAAATCCGAAAAGATGTTCTTCAAACTGAAGCTCAACAAAAATATTAAGACAAATGTTAAAAGCTGAGTTTGATAAAATGAAAGAACAATTAGTAGAAGATAAAAAATCAACTAAAAAAGATATAAATCAAAACGAGCAATCTTAAGACTTGTATCTTATGATTTTTATATGCTAAATTAATACAACCTTAAAATAGGAGATAGTATGTCAGAACAAGTAGGTAACGCTGATAAAGCCCCCGAAAGTAACAACGTACAAGATGCCGTCATGGGAATGACATCTGATAATTTTTTTGAAGAATTAGATAATCAGGTCAATGGTGGTATATTAGATAGACCTTCGCAAACAACCTCGGAAAAAAGCCGTAACACGCAGTCGAGCCCTAATGCAGAAGTTCAGAACGAAGTACCTAATAATGAATTAGATACTTTACAAAAAAGGTATAGCGACTCAAGTAGGGAGGCTAAAAGACTAAATGGCAAACTTGCTGAATTAGAACCTTATATGCCAATCCTTGATGCTATGCGAGAAGACCCTAATTTAATTTCTCATGTGAGAAGTTATTTTGAGGGTGGAGGCCAGACCCCACAATCAATGAATGAAAAACTAAATTTAAAAGAAGATTTTGTTTTTGATCCTGATGATGCTTTTTCTCAACCTGATTCTGATTCTGCTAAAGTATTGGGAGCGACAATAGATGGTGTAGTACAGCGTCGACTTTCTAATGTTTTACAAAGTCAAAAGGCTGAAAATGCAAAAATGGCTAAAGAAACTCAATTCAAACAAAAGATGAATATGTCTGATGATGAATGGAGCAACTTTACTGAATTTGCTAAATCAAAGTCTTTAGAACTTGAAGATATATATTACTTAATGAATAGAAAGAATAGGGATGAGCAAATAGCTGATTCTGCAAGACAAGAAATTCATAATAAAATGCGAGAAGTTCAACAACAACCGGGTACACTTGCAACACAAGGTAGTACTCCAGTTGAAAAATCCTCTGATGATTCAGTTTTTGATTCGATTTTAGGTTCTGGTAGTGAAATAGAAAAGGCTTTCAGTATCTAAAAAAATATACTGTCAGCCATAACTCAAAGTAGAGGTATAATATGTCTGACGTTTTCGGAATGGAAACATACGGAGCATCTCCAGACGCAGGTCACAGTGGAACAGCTGTACCGGGAACAGGAGATCTCAGAAGAAGATACAACTTTGGGGATAGGATTTCTGAACTATCAATAGCGCAAGATCCTTTTTTCCGATTTGTATCACAAGTAGCAAAAAAACCTACAGATGATCCTCAGTTCAAATTTACTGAACAGAGACATTCGTATCATAAAAGATATGCATATGTAATGGGATTTGTTAAAAATGGAGTTGATACATTTGATGATTCTGAATTGTTTCAATCAAACGCAGGATCAGCTGTATCAGCAACTGGACAATCTGTTGAACTTTACATGGCTACAGATTATAAATCCGCTGGTAACATTACTAGCATAATTGGTCAATCAGGTACTAGAGTTGATGTTGGTGCAAGTGGAACAAGACCTACTTTTTTCCTTCCGGGGCAAGTAGTTAAAATTCCAATAGCTTCAACAACTGATGGAGTTGCAGATGGTTATCATTTAATGAAAGTGGATAGCGTTACTGATGGTCTTACTAAAGATAGTAAGGAATGTGTAAAGCTTTCTGGTAAGATTGTTAAGTTTGATAGCGCAGGTAATGAACTTGCTTCTTTCTTAACTAATAATTTTACACCCGGTGCTAGTGATGATACTGCTGATAAAGATACTGGTGGTGAAAGAGTTCATAACCAAAATATAGCAACTGGACTTGAACCAATTAGGTCTTATGTTGTGGGTAATGCTCATTCTCAAGGTTCAGGTTATCCTGAAAGTTGGAAAGATCAACCATACTCAAGCGCTGTAGGATTAACTCAGATCTTTAAAACTGCAATGGCAATGGATAATACTACAAGAGCTAGTGTTCTTAAGTATGAACCAAATGAATTTGCAAGAATTTGGAGAACAAAGTTAATCGAGCATAAGTATGACATCGAAACAGCACTATTGTTTGGATCTCAAGCAGAAGTAGATGGAGTTCAGTACACCGAAGGTGCAATTAATTTTGTTACTAATTATGGTAACATTTTTGATGGTTCTGGAATTGGTGGAACTGGTACTAAGTCTCAAGATGACTTTCTTGATGATATGTCTCAATACTTAGATCCTCGTTACAATAATGCAGCTGCTACATTGTTTATGTGTTCAACTGATACTTACAATTGGATGCACAAACTAAGTGGATATTTCTCAGCTAATGTTCAGAAAGTTGCTGGTGTAAGCGATGGAGCTGGAAGAGCTGATTTCCAAATCGCAGGTCGTAAAGGTGTTTATGGACTAGATGTAACACAAGTTTTTACTCCTTATGGTGTAATGAATCTTGTTCGCAATGTTCACCTTGATGGATCTCCAGTTAAAATACTTGCTATGAATATGGCTCAATGTGCATATCGACCATTAGTTGGTAACGGATTGAATCGTGATACTGCAGTATACGTTGGAGTTCAGACTCTTGAAAATAGTGGTGTTGATCGTAGGGTTGACTTAATTCAAACTGAAGCCGGTATGGAGTTTCGGATGCCCGAAGCACATGCTGTCTGGAAATAAGGGGTAAATCATGGCAAAAAATATACCTTTATATGGTCAAAATAAAGATGGCGCTGGATTACTTAAAGCTGGTAATGGTGGTTATGGGCAACACGCAGGGGCTGACCTTGCTGACTCTACAGCTGCTGTAGTTTTAGATTCTAGTGCATTTGGTAAAACTTTTTGGTGTCTTCTTGATGGAGCTACTAAAACAATTACCTTACCTGCTAGTGTTGGAAAAGATGATATTGGTAAACAGATTAAAATCTTGCAAAGAGTAGATTTAGTCGCAAGTGGTGTTCTTACAATATCAACAGGTTCTAGCAATACATGGGCTGCTAATAGTTATGTATTGGGAGTTGGAATTGATGAGTTCCGACCAGCGGAAGCAAATAATACAATCACAATAACTGGAGCTGCTACAAATTCTGCATGGGGTGAAAATTCATCTCTTACAGCAACTGTAGTAGGCGAAGGTGAATATATGGTTGAAATAGATGCTCGAGCTCTTGGTAATGGATCTGATGGAATTGCTTTTTCAACTGTTTAACAAATAAACAATATATGGGGGAGTTTCGGCTCCCCTGTATATAAGGTAAAAATATGGCAGACGTAACAGGTTGTGCAAACATTGAACTAGAAATAGAAGGTATTACTGGGGTAACTGATGCAGATGATAATTTTATAATTTCTGCGCAGAAGTTTGTAGTAGCAAATGTTCCAAAAAATCTAATGAAATGGGCATCTAGTCAATCTGCAGTTATGACAAGTAATGCAGATAATGATGCAGTTTTAAATGTAGATACTATTTTAAGTGTTAAAAGAAATGGTTATCCTTGTAAAGAAATATCTTTAGATGATTTAGTTTGGGCAAATGATGATAATAGTTTAAAAAAAGCAACAATAACACATCCTATTTATGTTGTTTCTGGAGGTAAAATTCAAATACAACCTGAACCAGAAGCTCTTCAAGAAGGTTATTATTATTATGTAGATTATACAAAAGTTGATGATGATTCAGATTTAAGAAATGTAGTAATTAATTACGCTTGTTTTAAAGAATTTGCAAAGTTAATGATGAATAGCGATCTTCAAGGTAATTTTGAAACAACTACAGATGATGCTAATTATTTTGGAGGAACTGAACATTGGATAAATACAGATGAAGATAGTGAAATGTTAATGGCTAGAATACAAACAATACAGGCTCAATTAGGAGAAAAAACTCATTTTGGGCAAATGTCTCAACAACATTATAACCTAGCATTAGCTGAAGTAAAGTCTTACATAGAAAATAATCCCAAAACATTAGAAACTGCAATAGCAATGCAAGGAATGAAACGATGACAGTTTTAGAATTAATGGAAAGAGTAGGTATTAGAGAGGAAACTCTTGCAATTGCATATATAAAAGATGCAATACATTTAATACAGAGTAATACAAAAGAAAAAATTGATATACATAAGCAAGATATTATAAACGCACATGATTCTAATGATAATGTTTATATACTACCAAGAGATTTAATTGCTATAGAAAATGTGAGTATATTAGATACAACTGCAAGTAAGTATAGAAGAATTAAAAGATTAACTGATCAACCACATTATGTAGTAGAGGATACTTCACCATGAGTAGTTATGTAGATAAAGATTATTTTTATTACTTAAGAGGAAGAGAACTTCTTTTATATAAATTATTAGGAAGTAGAAATCAAGATAGAATTACTCAATCAGGTGTGCTACAACAATATGATAATGAACTTGTATATCCTGATGAAGATATTGCAAATGGATTACGAGTAGAGTACACTAGAGTAAGTGAACCTTTTGTATCTGAATCATTAGAAACAACATTGGCATATTCAAGTGGTACTAATATAAGTTTTGGCGGAACTGCTATAACTTCAACTACTGGAAACTTTTGGACAACAACAAGTGGATTTGAAGTAGGTGATAAAATTAGAATAAAAGGTTCATCTAGTAATGATGGAGATTTTACTATATCAACTTTTAGTGGAACAAATGATGTAAATATGGTAGTAAATGAAAATATAATTACTGAAACTTCTGGTCAAAGAATTATTATACAACAAATACCCAAAGAAGTCTCATCTCCTGATTCTACTTCTCATATTAATTTAAATAAAATGTTAAGTCTAGCAGTAGTAGATTACTGTAAAGCAATGATTTCAGATCAAAGAGGAGAAATTGATAAAAAAGAATACTATATGAAAGAATTTTTTGGTAAATTAGCAGATAATGAAAGCAATAAAAGAATTATCTCTGTTGCTTCCCCTATAAATGCTTTTGCAATAAAATAATTTTAATAATGCTCATTCGAGCGGTGGTGGTGGAAAATAAGTAGGTACAAGTTATGGCAGATAACTTAAGAAAATTTACAACCCAAGAAGTATTAAATAAAGTTTATTCAGATTCTTCGGGTAATTCAATTGGCATAAACGCAGCCACATCAAAAGAAACTCTCAACGCAGCTTTAGATACAACAAATAGCAGACTTAATGTTTCATTAGCAGGAGGTACTATTTCTGGAGACGTAACTATTACTGGTGACTTAACTGTTAATGGTGGAGATACAAATGCAGCTTACGATGAAATAGTTAATGGAAACCTTCATGTAAAATCAGATAGTGGTAACTCTACTACAGCATTTTTAGTAGAAAAAAATGATGGAACAGATGTCTTTACTGTAGATACTGATAATGATACCGTAACTGTTAATGGTGATACTCTTTCACTTGTTAAATCTAATGATAATGCTTTTTTAAAAATAGAATCTACTGGTGGTGGTGAAGCAATTTTTGAAATGAGAGCAACTACAAACAAGACAAACCAAATTAGATTTTTTGAAGGAACTACTCAAAGAGGTTCTATTAATTATGCTCATGCATCTCAATCTCTAGCATTTAATACTGGAGATAGTGGAACTCTTGCTCTTACTTTAGATTCTAGTCAAGACGCTATATTTGCCAATACTGCAATTTTTGCAAATAATAAAAGTATTAATTTTTTAAATACAAGTGGAGCTGAAAAATCAATAATTTCATTCGACAACTCAAATATTACTAAAATTGGAGATGCAAGCAGTAGTGGTACATTACAATTAAATTCAGGTGACGCTACATTTGCTAATGCAGTAATGATAAATAGTTCCTCTGCAAACTACGCTGATTTAACAGTTGGAGGAACTGGTGATATAGTTGCTTTACGAGCCAGTAGTGGAACTGCTGGATTCACAATGT
>Ga0098037_1000384_pt1 | contig 23642 bp, 11 predicted proteins | sample 5_EtaG_FD_75050 | JGI IMG/M metagenome (GOLD analysis project Ga0098037, IMG submission 75050) | Marine viral communities from the Subarctic Pacific Ocean - 5_ETSP_OMZ_AT15132 metaG | ecosystem: Environmental > Aquatic > Marine > Oceanic | place: Pacific Ocean | collected 2015-01-08 | reverse complement strand
GTTACTTTTAATCCAGATCCAAATGGACGGTTTAAAGTTAGTTGGGTACCAGGTGGAAAATTACAAAATAACGTTATATTAAAAAATGGCGTAAAATATCCAGGTAATGAACATATGGGCGCGTTTGGTTGTGACTCATATGATATATCTGGAACGGTAGATAATAGAGGATCAAAAGGTGCTTTACATGGATTAACAAAATATTCAATGGAAGATGCTCCGGCTAATACATTCTTTTTAGAATACATAGCAAGACCTCAAACTGCTGAAATATTTTTTGAAGATATTTTAATGGCATTAGTATTTTATGGGATGCCAATATTAGCAGAAAACAATAAACCTAGATTATTGTACTATTTACGAAGAAGAGGTTATAGAGGATTTAGCATGAATAGACCAGATAAGATTTGGAACAAACTATCTGTAGCAGAAAAAGAGGTTGGTGGAATACCCAACTCAAGTGAGGATATAAAACAAGCTCATGCCGCAGCTATTGAAATGTATATTAATGATCACGTTGGATTACTACAAGATGGTACTTACGGTACCATGTATTTTAACGAGACATTAAACGATTGGTCAAAATTTGACATAAATAAAAGAACAAAACACGATGCTTCTATTAGTTCGGGTTTAGCAATAATGGCTTGTAATAGACATTTATATAGACCTAATCCTAAGCAGAAAAAAGAAGCGTTAAATTTAAGTATATCAAAATATAATAATAAAGGATTTTCATCACAGATAATTAAAAATAAAATATGAGACTAGAACACTCTATAAATTTCCCATCACAAGCGGTAAGCGATTTAGAAAAACTAAGTGAAGACTACGGTTTAAAAGTAGCAAGAGCAATAAGACACGAGTGGTTTTCGGGCACTACATCTAAGTATAATAGTCATAGAAATAATTTCCACACGTTAAGACTATACGCAAGAGGAGAACAGCCTATACAAAAATATAAAAATGAGTTATCTATAAATGGTGATTTATCTTATTTAAATTTAGATTGGAAACCTGTTCCAATTATTCCTAAGTTTGTTGATATCGTAGTAAACGGTATGGCACAAAGAAACTACGAAATAAATTGTTTCTCACAAGATGAATATGGAGTTAGTAAGCGTACAAAATATATGGAATCCATGTTACGCGATATGCGTGCTAAGGATTTTGATAAAATGGCCTCAGAGCAACTAGGTATAGAATTAAGAGAAAATGACCCGGAAACGTTACCAGATACAGAAGAGGAATTAGCATTACACATGCAATTAAACTACAAGCAAGCTGTTGAGTTAGCTGAAGAGCAAGCTATAAATGTATTACTAGAAGATAGTGATTATGATTTGATAAGAAGAAGAGTATTATATGATTTAACGGTTATTGGTATTGGAGCAACGAAAACTACGTTTGATTTTAGCAATGGAGCTAAAGCACAATATGTTGATCCCACTGATTTAGTTTATTCACATACTGAATCACCTTATTTCGAAGACTTATATTATATTGGTGAAATGAAAGAAATACCAATAAATGAGTTAGTAAAAGAGTTTCCAGAATTAACAGAGTCTGATGTAAAAGATATAGTAGATAAATATTCTTATCCACTAGATTACGTAAACCATAAAGATAAAAACAAAGTTCAAGTTTTATATTTCAATTATAAAACACACATGAATAATGTTTACAAATTAAAATCAACAGCCTCCGGCGGTGATAGGATAATAGAAAAAGATGATACTTTTAATCCGCCCTCTGATATGGAAGGAGATTTTGAGAAGTTAGAAAGAGTTGTTGAGACTTTATATGAAGGTGTTTATATAGTGGGCTCAGATAAAATACTAAGGTGGAGAATGTGCCCTAACATGATGAGGAGTGATTCTGATTTTGGTAGGGTTAAAATGAATTATCAAATTGTTGCGCCTAGAATATATGAAGGTAGGATTGAATCAATAGTTAGTAGAATAACAAGTTTTGCTGACATGATTCAGTTAACGCATTTAAAGTTACAACAAGTAATGGCGAGAATGGTACCGGATGGCGTATACTTAGATGCTGATGGTTTAGCTGAAATAGATTTAGGTAATGGAACAAATTACAATCCACAAGAGGCCTTAAATATGTTTTTTCAAACTGGTAGTGTTATTGGTAGGAGTTTCACTTCTGAGGGAGATATGAATCCTGGTAAAGTACCAATACAACAAATAAGTAACGGTGTAAATAGTGGTAAATTACAAAGTTTAATTACCACTTATAATTATTATCTACAGATGATAAGAGATGTAACCGGATTAAATGAAGCTAGAGATGCTAGTACTCCAGATAGAAACGCTTTAGTTGGTGTGCAGAAAATGGCAGCAGCTAACTCTAATACTGCAACTAGACATATATTACAATCCATGTTGTACGTTACAGCTGAAGTCGCAGAGTGTCTATCGCTTCGTATAGCAGATATAATAGAATACTCTCCAACTAAAGATGCTTTTATTAGAGCTTTAGGTGCACATAACGTTGCCACGTTGGAAGAAATGAAAAATCTACATTTATATGATTTTGGTATATTTATAGAGTTAATGCCGGATGAAGAGGAGAAAGCTTTATTAGAAAACAATATACAAGCTGCTTTAGCTCAGCAATTAATAGATTTAGATGATGCTATTGATTTACGTAATGTTAGAAACTTAAAGTTAGCTAATCAGTTATTAAAAGTAAAAAGAAAAGCTAAGCAAAAAAGAGATCAACAAATTCAACAACAAAACATGCAAGCACAGGCTCAGGCTAATGCTCAAGCACAGCAAGCATCTGCTCAAGCTGAGATGCAAAAGAATCAACAAAAAATGCAAATTGAAGCACAGATAGAGCAAACTAAAAGTCAATTAAAAACACAGTATCTACAAGCTGAAGTTCAAGCTAAAAAAGAATTAATGCAATTTGAGTTTGAATTAAACTCTCAGCTAGAAGGAATGAAACAACAAAACAACAATCAAATGGAAGGTATGAGAGAGGATAGAAGAGACCAAAGAGTTGATAGACAAGCAGGTCATCAAATGCAAATGATTGATAAAAGAAAAGAGGGTGAATCTCTTAAAAAATTCGAATCTTCTGGTAATGATATACTTACGGGAGGAGCGGGCATGGAAGATGTCCAACTTTAATATTTAATATTTTATAAAATTTTATTATGATAGAACTAAATGAAGAGGTTACTGAAGAAGTAACTGACTCTGTTGAAGAGACAACAGACGAAAATCAAGAGCAACCCGTTGAAGAGGTTGTAGAAGAAATAGATGAATCTAAGTTTGATAGTGCTGGTGATCCAGATGTTATTAAAATAGATTTAGACAAAAAGCCTCAAGTTGAACAAGGGGATAATGTAACAAAAGTAAACATAGACGAAAAGCCTGCTGAAGAAACAGTTGAAACTGAACAACCAGTAATGGAAGAAGTCACAGAGGAAGAAACACAAGAAATACAAGAAGTAGTTGAAGAAGCAATAGCTGAATCAGAGGCAACTGGAGAGCCTTTACCAGAAGGCGTGCAAAAGTTAGTAGAGTTTATGAACGAAACTGGTGGTGATTTAAACGACTATGTAAAATTAAACAGAGACGTTAAAGAAATGGACGACTCTGATGTATTAAACGAGTATTATCGAGAAACAAAATCTCATTTAACGCCAGAAGAAAGATCTTTTTTATTAGAAGATAATTTTGGTTATGATGATAGCGTTGATGATGAGAAAGATATACGTAAAAAGAAAATAGCCCTCAAAGAGCAAGTTGCCGAGGCTAGAGCCCACTTAGACAGGCAAAGGTCTAAATACTATGAAGAAATTAAAGCTGGGTCAAAGTTGACCAATGAACAACAAGAAGCAATTAATTTCTATCATAAATACAACAAAGATTCTGAAAAACAGAAGAAGTTATCTGAAAAAAGCAAAAGAACATTTTTAAATAAAACTAATAGTTTCTTTGGACAAGATTTCAAAGGTTTTGAATACAATGTCGGGGATAAAAAATATAGATTTAATGTTAAAGATGCTGATAAAGTAAAGACAACCCAAAGTGATATTAATAATTTCGTTAATAAATTTGTTGGCGAAGACAAATCAACTATTGAAGATGCAGAGGGTTATCACAAATCTTTATATACTGCTATGAACGCTGATAAGATTGCTAAACATTTTTACGAGCAAGGTAAAGCTGATGCAATCAAAGACAGAGTTGCTAGAGATAAAAATATTAATTTAGAGCCTAGGAAAACGCACGGCGAAACAAATGTTGGGGGTGTTAAGTATAAGGTTTTAGGTCAATCTTCTTCTGATATTAAAAACAGATCTTTTAAAATTAGAAAGAAAAATTAACTTAAAAAAATTATAAATTATGGCAATTACAGCAGGACTTAATTTGAATAGTGTTCCAGCTCCAATACAGCAAACACTATCTACAAATTATATCGATTTTACGAGTACAACCACTGCTGGTTGGGCTCAACAATACCTGCCTGACTTAATGGAGAAAGAAGCTGAAGTTTTCGGACCGAGAACTATATCAGGTTTTTTATCTCAAGTTGGAGCAGAAGAGGCTATGACTTCTGATCAAGTCGTATGGTCTGAACAAGGTAGATTACATTTATCTTATAAGTGTGACATAGACAGTGATCACGTTGTTACTATTCAGCAAGATATTGATGGTAATACGGTAACATCACATGGTGTTAGAGTAAATGATACTGTTATTGTTGCTGCACCAACTGGTGTTTACAAAGGTGTGGTAACAAGTATTACTGGTTTAAATTGTACTATTAGAGCGTATGACGGTACTACAATACCAACATCTGGTAACACTGCAGATTTTGCAACTACTATATTAGTATATGGCTCTGAATTTGCAAAAGGAACTGGTTATTATCAAAATGTTGGTGACGGCGGTAAAACACAAGATTCTAGAACAGCTAACGAACCATCATTCAAATCTTTTTCAAATAAGCCAATTATATTAAAAGATTATTACGAGGTATCTGGATCAGACGCTTCAAGAATTGGTTGGGTAGAAGTTTCGACTGAAATGGGCCAAAATGGTTATTTATGGTACTTAAAAGCTGAAGCTGATACAAGAGCTAGATTTAATGACTATTTAGAAATGGCTATGCTAGAAGCAGTTATTGGATCTGACGCTGCTCATAACTATGGTGGTGGAATTGGTACTACTGGTGCTAATGAAGCTGATGCATTCCTTACTGATAATGGTGATGTTATTGGTACACAAGGTTTATTTGATGCTATTGAAAAAAGAGGTAATGTTACTACTGGTGTTACTGGTGTTAACGCTGCTACTGATTTAGCTGAATTTGACGCTATACTAGCAGAGTTTGACAAGCAAGGTGCTATTGAAGAATACATGATGTTTATAAACAGAGCTACTAGTTTAGCAATGGACGATATGTTAGCTTCAATGAATTCTTACGGAGCTGGAGGTACTTCTTACGGAGTATTTGACAACGACGAAGATATGGCATTAAATTTAGGTTTCTCAGGATTTAGAAGAGGTTCTTATGACTTTTATAAATCTGACTTTAGATACTTAAATGATTTAGCTACAAGAGGTGGTATTAATGCTGTGGCTGGATCTAATGCTATTAGAGGTGTTATGATTCCCGCAGGTGTTTCAACTGTTTACGATCAACAAATGGGTAAAAACATGAAAAGACCTTTCTTACACGTTAGATTTAGAGCTTCTGCTACTGATGATAGAAGAATGAAGACTTGGACCACTGGTTCAGTTGGAGCTGCTACATCAGCATTAGATGCAATGCAGTTACACTTCTTATCAGAAAGATGTTTAATCACACAAGGTGCGAACAACTTTATGTTAATGAAGTAAGACTATTTACTTATAAGGGCGGTCAAGTATCGCCCTTATATTTTTATTAATTATATTATATATTATATTATGGCAAAGAAAAAAGTAATAACTAAGGTTGAAGAACCTATAGTTGAAGAAACAGTTGCTGTTGAAGAACAGCCGGTTGTAAAAGAACAACCTAAGGTTGAAGCTCCTAAAATAAAAGCTAAACAAAAAGACGATTGGGAAATAAAAGAAAGAGTTTATTATTTAAAAGGAAGAAATAAACCATTATCCCACTCTATAAGAACGTCAAATTTATTTTGGTTTGATGAAAAAAAAGGTTATGAAAGAGAAATAAAGTATTGCCAAAATCAAACAACTTGTTTTGTTGACGAGATGAAAGGTGTTCAAAGATTAGAGCATATTGTTTTTAGAAGTGGGAGTCTATATGTTCCTAAAGAAAAAGTAACTTTGCAAAAATTTTTATCATTATATCATCCTCACAATGGAAAAATATTTTATGAACATAAGCCTGTTGAAATAGCTAAAAATGAAATTGAAATACTAGAAATGGAGGCTGATGCTATATTAATGGCTAGACAAATGGATATTGATTTAGCTGAAGCTATTATGAGAGTTGAAAAAGGATCTGAAGTATCTATGATGAGTTCTAAAGAGGTAAAAAGAGATTTATTATTATTTGCTAGAAGAAATCCAAATTTATTTTTAGAATTAGCTAATGATGATAATGTTCAACTTAGAAACTTTGGTATCAAAGCTGTTGAAGAAGGAATATTAAAGCTGTCAAGCGACCAAAGGTATTTTACTTGGGGTTCAAATAATAGAAAAATAATGACAGTTCCTTTTGATGAGCATCCATATACAGCCTTAGCGCATTGGTTTAAAACTGATGAAGGTATGGAAATATACTCAAACATAGAAAAAAGATTTAATTAATATCTTTTAACTAATATTAATAGCCACTCATTTTTGGGTGGCTATTTTTATTTAGGGGCTAACCTTCCGCTTTATTATGTAACTATAATATAGTAAAATATATTTAAAAATAAACAGATGGCAGTAGATATAAATAGAGTATATCAAAAAGTTTTAGCTTTAGCTAATAAAGAACAAAGAGGTTATATAACCCCACAAGAGTTTAACTTATTTGCTGATAAAGCCCAAATAGAGATATTCAACAGTTACTTTCACGGAATTAAAATGGCAGAACGTAAGCCAAAAAACCAAATGAACTATGCTGACGAGGTGGAGATGTTAGAAGAAAAACTACATTTTTTTCACGTAGATGAATCTGTTGGTACAGCAACAGCTAGTTTAATACTTCCTACAAATACTCACAAATTAATCGGTATAACAAGAAATGGAAATAAAGTAACACAAGTTAATAAAAGTCAAGTTGCGTATACTGAGAATAATCCATTATTAAAAGCTACACTAACTAGATCAATCTTTGTTAGAGAAGATTCAGGTGTAGTAACCGTGTTTCCAACACCTTCTTCTACAACATACGATACTGATACTAACGCTGATAATGTGTTTGATCAAGAATCTTTTGAAGTAAGTTACTATAAAAGACCAACTGTTCCAAGTTGGGGATATTCAGTAATTGTTGGTAAAGCTTTGTATAATAGTACAAATAGTACTAATTTTGAATTACACGAATCTGAAGAAGAAGATTTAGTATATAGAATATTAATGTTAGCTGGATTAACAATAAAACAACCTGATGTTCAACAATCAGCGGCAGCAGGCATGCAACTAACTAAACAAGAACAAAATAGTTAATTATGGGATTACTAGACGGAACAACACAAGCTCAATATTATAACTCAAATAATTCTGGTAATTACGGTAATTATCAATTCACTTCTTTAGAGAATATAATAAACGCATTTATGTATATTTATATTGGTGAAGGTAAAGTGATATCAAAAGCGAATAGGACTGATGTACAATTTCACGCTATGCGAGCTATACAAGAATTATCATACGATGTGTTAAAATCTTTTAAATCACAAGAGATAGAAGTACCTAACACATTATCTATGGTGTTACCTCAAGATTATGTTAACTATATAAAAGTAGTAAGAATAGGTAGCGATGGTTTAGAAAGACCTTTATATCCAGCTAGAAAAACTTCAGATCCTTTTGCTATAACTCAAAATGATAATGGTGATTATTTATTTGAAGATACAGATTTAGACGCTGAATTAGATTCCACAATAGAGCAAGCACCTAGTAATACTTCCGCAAATTTTGAATCGCAAACCCCAGTTAATTATCAATTATATGATATAAACTATTCATCTGATATAGAAATATCTACTGAGGGTAGAAGATATGGGCTAGAACCAGAACACTCACAAATAAATGGTAGTTATTTTATAGATAACTTAAGAGGCGTTATAAAGTTTGGTTCATCATTAGCTGGTACCACAATAACTTTACACTATGTTAGTGATGGACTAGGGACTGACTCTGAAATGATAGTACATAAGTTTTGTGAAGAAGCTTGTTATAAACATATAGCATATGGTATAATATCATCTAGATCAAATATACCAGAGTACATAGTACAAAGATTTAAAAAAGAAAGATTTGCTGAGACTAGAAAAGCAAAAATAAGATTATCAAATATAAAAATAGAAGAATTTACTCAAGTCTTAAAAGGTATGGGTAAACAAATTAAATAATTATGCCGGAAATTAAAAGAACGTTTACAGCCGGTAAAATGAACAAAGATCTCGATGAGAGATTAGTTCGTAACGGCGAATATAGAGATGCTTTAAATGTACAAGTTAGAACTACTAGCGGAGAAAATGGCATTGGTGATGCTGGCGTAGTTCAAAATATTAAAGGTAATAGTTATAAAGGTGTTGCACATATAACTAAGACCTATACGCTTCCTAATGAAGATGATGTTTTATTATACACTAAATTCGTAGGTAGCGTTGCTGATGAAAAAAATGATAAGGCTTATTTTTTCGCGGCATCACCTTTACCAGAAGGTGGATTTGATTCTATAACGCATACATATATAATGGGTGTATATTCTGGGAATCCAGATTTTTGGAATTCAGGTGATGGATTAAGACATTGGATAGATAGTATAATTGAATTAGACGCTACAACAGAAACTAGTACACCTATTTTTGTTGATAAATACGGAGTTACTGGTAGATTGCATGATGTAATAGGTGCGGACAATGTAACCGCTACATCTATAGGTTTAGAATTAAAAGTATTAGACGGATCGCTGTATAGAATCGGCATGATTGCTTATTTCTATAACAATGACGGTGAACATTTATTTGTTAATTCTCAAGGCAATGGGGTTAAAATAATAGATATACAAGAAAATAAATTAATTTTAGAATCAGAGCAAGACTTAAATTTACAAACTGAATTAACTAACGGCAACATAGATTATAGAAGTGCGTTTAAATTTATATATCCAGAAAGGGTTTTAGAATTTGATTATAACTCTTTGATACCAAACATTAATATAATAGACAATCTGTTATTTTATACAGATGGTAAAAATGAGCCAAAAAAAATAAATATTGACAGATCTAAAGCTGGTACTATTTTTTCATTAATAGAAAGCTATATAGACCCTGACTCACAAGAAGATACTATAATAGAATTTCCAAATATCCAAACAGCTGAATCTTACCTTGAAAGACCTAAACACACAAAGTTATTTGTTAATAATACTATTATAGATGCTGATCAAGAACTTGTAGAAGTAAAAGAATTAGAATGGGATGTAAAAACATCTGATATAAAAAGAGAGCATATTACAGTTATAAGAAAAGCTCCTTTATCACCACCAACATTAGAAATTAGTAACACAGATAGAGAAGGGAGTGTTAGTTTTCCTTTATCTTATTCTGGTTTTATACAAAATGGAGAACCTATATTTGGGGAAACTAGAGTTATACAAGCTAATATTCTTTTGAATCAAGATGTTAGATTAAATGATGTATTAAGATTTACTAGCGATGAAAATAATAATAATCCAGTCACAATTGTAACTAGGGTAATTGGTATTAACGGGCCTAACGCTATAGAAGTTCAATTAACTTTCATTGACCCTGATTTAATATCTCAAGAACCATCATTATGGAACGTAGAGGTAGAGCAAGAAAAACCTTTATTTGAAACTAAATTCGGTAGAATAGGTTATAGGTATCAATATGAAGACAATGAATATTCTACTTTTTCTCCTTGGTCTGAATTAGCTTTTTTACCAGGGGGTTTTTCATATACACCTAGCAAAGGCTATAATGAAGGTATGTCTAATAACACTAGAAAACTAGTAATTAGAGATTTTATACCAGATAATTCTATAAGACCTATTGATGTTAAGAAAATTGATATACTTTGGAAAACAACAGATGACCAAAATGTATATGTTATAAAAAGTATAACTAGAGGTAGAGATGTAGAGTGGGATGTTCTTGGCCAAGAAACTAAAGGTGAGCTAACTATGACATCAGAAATGATACATAGAGTGTTATCTAATGAACAATTATTAAGATCTTGGGATAATGTACCTAAAACAGCTTCAACTCAAGAGATAACAGGTAGTAGACTTGTTTTTGGTAATTACACACAAGGATATGATATAAATAAAGTAGTAAATTTAGAACAATCATTATTATCAGATACTGTAATTCCTCTTGAGCCTAAAAAATCTATTAAATCTATTAGGAATTATAAATTTGGAATGGTATTTGGGGATAGATATGGTAGAGAAACGCCAGTGTTAGCAAGAGGTTATAATATAGGTGTTAATTCTGGCGTAACTGGAGATACTAGTATTGATAAAAGTTTAGCTAGTTTTTCTAATAAATTTAGAGTAAAACAAAATTGGGAGACAGAACCAGAGGATTGGATGGAGTACGTAAAGTATTACGTAAAAGAAACTTCTAATGAGTATTATAATTTAGTAATGGACAGATGGTATATTGCTGACGATGATAACTCAACAATATGGATGTCTTTTCCATCTGTCGATAGAAATAAAGTTGATGAAGAAACTTATTTGTTGTTAAAAAATGAACATGGATCACAAAACGCTGTCGTAGACAGGGCTAGATATAAAATATTAGCAATAGAAAGTGAAGCTCCAGATTTTATTAAAACTGATTATAGAAAATTTGAAAAAGTTTTAATAGACCCTGATAATGTTTTTAGTGATACAGATACAACAAGTGGTATTCCAGATAAATTAATTGGGAGTAAAACAATAAGGACAGACACTGGTAACTGGGAGCTCGCTGATGGTGGCTTGACTCCTGAAATACAAGCTGATCAGTTTAAAGGTACTATTAAAGTAAGAATAGTTGGAGAAGTTGCTGATAACCCAAGTGTAACTTTACACACTCGTTGGGTAACTGTTGCTAGAGTAAAAACCGGACCAGGTAATGATAGAGGTTGTGATATGAAAGAAGAGTTCACTACTGAGGAAGCTAACATGTACATAAGGTTAGGTAACATATTTACAATTGACGCTGCGGCAAACGTAGCAGTAAATTATTATATGGAATTTATGGATGAGGTTGTAGAAAATAAACCAGAATTTGACGGTAGATTTTTTGTAAAAATAGAAAAAGATCCAATACTAACTGAATACGTAGCGTCTTCTACTTCTGGTACTCAATGGCAACCGGAAATGAGCGCTAAAGTAGGTTATATAACCAACAAACCTGAAAATGACGCTTTTATATTACAAACTGGAATGGATGGTTTTCCAAGCGGATTTAATATTGCAAATTATACTGAAGATTCAATTGACAATTATTATAGCGCTGTCCAAGCTGTTAACCTTGCTGGAGGAAATAATGATTGGGGTCTTACTGAAACTGGTTCTGGTGTGGTACCATCTTTTATTTGGGACGGTGGCATTAATGGTAATAGTAGAACTCAAGATTTTTGGAACTGGCACAATACACAAGTTTCAGAAGGAAATGCCCCTAAAATATTTATTGATGCTATACCTGCTTTCCGTGGGTGGAATAAAGTAGAGTCAGTATCGCTTGGAATTGGTTTTGGTGGAGTTGAAAATGATATACTCGTAGATCTCCCAAGCCGCTTTGATTCTAGAAATCCTTACGTAGCAGAACATCCAGACTACGAAGTTGACGCTCCTGGTAATTATGATCCGGGAGATCCTCCTAGATTACCAGTAAGTTTATGGTTTAACGACCAGTTTTATGCAGGAGAAGATTGGATAAATGGGTTTAGTTATATTGGTTCGAACTCTTACGTTTATGGCGGTGTTCCTTATGGACCGGGAAACAACCCGGAGCAACAAACAAAAAACTATTTACCGCCTGGGTTCTCACAAGGCTCAGGTAGTTCAGGTACTTACAATCAATTTTGTTTTTCTGTAGTTGGGGAGACAAGTGGTTTTGGTACCGCCACTAGTAACGAACAAGAGTTCAAATCAAGAATGCAAAGTGTTGGTCAATGTTTTAGATTTCAAGAGGATGCAGATCAAACTGTTTACAAGATAATAGCAAATACACAACTTGTTAACCCAAATGCACCGGAAAATCAAGCTGCTATATTTAATGGAGAAATATCTATAGATAGTATAAATTATCACACAGATAATTATCCCGATGATTTAGTTGCTAAAAGACACTCAATAGTTGTTAGATTTGTGAGATTAGATACTTTTGGTGGAGAAATGTATGATAATGGCTCGCCAGTTGGTATAGATTATAGTGAGTTTGATCCTAGAGGTTATGTTGGAAGTGATGGTATAGGTAATTTTACAATAGAGTTTGTAACGGAATTAAATGAAAGTGAATTAATCGAAGACTCTATAAGAACTGATAAAGCTTGTTGGGAAACCGAACCTAAAAAAGACATGGATATAGATATATACTATGAGGCTAGCGGGGCTATACCAATGAACTTAAAAGAAAATAACATACAAATTTATGCTCAACCTTCTAATTCCTTATTATTAGAAAAAGCTAAATTAGCTAGTACAGTAGATATTCTTTCTAGAAAGATTGGTCCAGATCAAACTGTAGAAGTAAATATAAATAGTGGTTTAGATTATGGTTTTAGTAGTATATTTGCTTACGTGTGTAAAACTATAGGTAATAGAGGTATTATGATAGCGCATAATAATGATAATGCGTTCGCTGCTAATAATTTGATTACTTTTCCAAGTATTAATGATGTAAATGAAATATATACAAGAAATTACCCAGCTATAGATGACTTTATAACATTCACACATCCAAATGGTTTAATAACTAGATCAAAAATAATAGATCATTTAGCGGTTAACTCGATAGCTCCTTTTGATAAAACAAACAATATAAGTCCATCATATAGAGACACAATTGATAGTGGTGCGACATTTAACGTCATAAACGATGGGCAACCTAGAGGTTATTTCTTTGCTCAAACTCCATCACCGCTTCAAGTTGGAATGGAATTAAGGGGAACTTTTGTTAAACCTGGGAGTTTTATATGTTTTCAAGTTGATTTTGGGTCATTTGGAACGCTTTTTGCTATTAATCAACATTTTAAAGAAGAAGTTGAGGGAATAGCATACAACGAAGAATCATTAGTTTTAACAGGTATAGAAACAACAGGTTTTTTTGAAATAGATCCTGAGGTATGGAAGTATGAAGTTGATTTAAACTGGTTTAATTGTTATTCATTTGGTAATGGTGTGGAATCAGATAGAATAAGAGATGATTTTAACGCGCCAACTATTGATAATGGTATAAAAGCTTCATCTACGTTTTTAGATTATAAAGAAGAAACTATAGGTAGTGGATTAATACACTCTTCTGAGCTATATAACGCTATATCTAGTGTTAATGGTTTAAATGAGTTCAGTATGGGACAAAAAATAACTAAAAATTTAAATCCAATTTATGGCTCTATACAGGCTTTAAAAACAAGAGACACAAACTTGGTTACCTTCTGTGAAGATAAAGTTTTAAAAGTATTAGCAAATAAAGACGCTGTATTTAATGCTGATGGTAATCCACAATTAACAGCTACAAATAGAGTTCTTGGGCAAACAATACCATTCGCCGGGGATTATGGTATATCTAAAAATCCAGAATCATTAGCTGTTGATCAATATAGAATGTATTTTACAGATAAACAAAGAGGTGCTGTATTAAGATTATCTGGAGATGGTTTAACACCTATATCCAATGTTGGCATGAAAACATATTTTAGAGAAAATTTACGAGACTGTAGTTCTATAGTAGGTACTTTTGATGCTGAAAACGGTGAATACAATGCTACTCTTAATTTTAATGAGGAATCTCAAAAAAATTCTACAACTGTAAGTTTTAATGAAGGGGGTAAAGCTTGGGTTAGTTTTAAATCTTTTCTACCTAATTGTGGTGTTTCTGTAAGTGGTAAATATTTTACAACACCTACTATAGAACAGTCTTTAAATGCTCAAAACTATATAGCCGCGAGTAGTAAAATTTGGATGCATAATGCTAATGAGAACAGAAATAATTTTTATACAATAGGGTTTGACTCAACTATAGATGTTGTATTTAATGATATGCCTAGTATAGTAAAATCTTTTAAAGCTGTAAATTACGAAGGTACACAAGGTAGAGTACTTCAAAATTTATTTGACGAAGAATACTATAACTTAGAATCGAAAGATGGTTGGTATGTAAATAGATTTGATACTGATACTCAATCTGGAAGAGTAAACGAGTTCTTAGAAAAAGAAGGCAAATGGTTTAATTTCATAACGGGTGGCGCTACGGATGGCACTTCTGGTGACATAACTGACTACATAAATCCTAGTGAGTTTAGCGTACAAGGAATAGGTTTTCCACTATTAATAGGTGAAGGATTTGCACAATCACAGGCTACATTAGAAATAGAAAATGAATCGCCTACTATTAATCCTGAAACAAATGAAGCTGATGAAGATACTTTTCAATTTGGAATTGTTCAAAATATGACTAATTACCAAATACCTCAAGATAATGGTAATACTGTTCCTATGTTTAGCTGGAGTCAAGTTTCTATGCCAGGCTCTGTATCGCCAACAATAGGTAATTTTCCTGAGTTAGTTGAAATTTATGGGGCTGTAGTTACTAGAGCTTACGTAACATATAAAGTTCAATTTAACTATAATGGCAGCGCTGCGTTTATAGATGAAAACAATGATGAATATTTAGAAGTTGCTATTATAAAAAACGGAGTTGCTCTACCAATTATTACGCAAGGTGTTGGAGATAATGCAACACAAGAATATCAAGACGTACAAGGATTTTCTTTTGGACCAGAAATAAGGGCTTACAAAATAGATAGCAATACTTACGAATATGAATTACTAAGCGCTAGAAATTCTAATATGTTCTCTAATCAAAGTGGTGTAGGTAATTTTTCTACTACTATATTTATTGGTGATATATACCAATTACAATTTAGTGATGATGATAATAACGTAGGAACAAAAACTATAACTTTAACTGGTGATTACGTTAATCCTGATCCAGCGGATGTGCCACTAGTAGATTGGAAACCCCTTCCTAGTGGAGATGGTCAAGTTACCGCAGAAGGCACGATAGGTTCAGGTGATAATGATATAAACGATTCATATACTGGGCCTTTAGGCGTTCAAGTAAACTTAGGTTTAGCATTTGGGCCAAACCAAGACCAAGAAGCAACAGATCAAGAACCAACTGATATACTAGATTAAAATTAAAAAAAATGACTAATTATACAGTAACTAAATTCAAAATAATAGAAACTATAGGTGACTCTATATTTAATAATAATATGGAGAAAGGTGGTACTTTAATTATAAAGCCTAAAAATAATTATGTTGTTTCAGCATCTGACTTTTCTATAAATACCTTACCAAATGACATAAGCTCCGTTGAGTTTTTTGATACAACTACTCCTGGTAAAATTGGAAACGAAGTTTATGTGTTTGCTGCATTAAACCTGATTTTGCTCTTAGTAAAAATACTAAAATAAAACTAAGAATATTAGGTGATGCTAAAGTTTGGCGCGTAGAAGAGCAAAATATTGATATTAATATAAAATTAATTGATGATAAAAATGTAAATGAGTTTGGGTCTGTTACAGTAACTAGCTTTGGTGACAATACAGTAGCAACAACTAATAATGTTGGTCGAGATGGAGTTTTAGATATTATTACAAGTATTATAAAAGGTAACGCAAAAAAAAATGTATCAACAAAAGTTGCAACGATATCAGTCGTGGCTAATGAAAATTATTTCTTTTCAAGTAAACCTTATTTAAAAAAACTTAATGTTAAAAACGTTTTATTAAAACAAACTAGCGTAACAAGGGATAGCAATAATAAAGCTACAGCATATTACTATGATGTAATATTTAAAAGTAACGTTAACACATTTATCGAAGGTCAGCAACCTGTATTTATAGAGTATAAAGCCGTAGAACTACCAATAATAGAGAGTGAAATTACACATGTAAGTTTCGGTGATACAATTGTTTCTGAATTAGGAGAAACTAGACCTATAAAAATATTTGGAACAGAAGGCGCTGAGTTCGACTTAACGATAACTAAATCCAGTGATAGTGTAAGTTCTATTGTGAGCGGTAATACTAAAACATTTACTCCATATGGTACTATTAGTGCTATTAATAAAAAAATACCAATAACATCTTCAATTATAAAATCTGGTTTTTGTGAGTTTTTACAAGATTTCCCAATGAATATTACAGCAAGTACTACGCTAAGTGGTGCAATGTCTAATACGACAGCAATGAGTGTTACAAGTAACGCTGGTGTAGCGGTTGGTGATAGAGTCATAATGGGTCAAATAACAGGTGGTAAAATAATAAAGGTTACGGTACTAAACCCAGCTGGAGCAAATACACTTACTGTTTCAGGCAATATTACAGCTGGCAATAGTTCTAATGTAAAATTTATACGATCAGAAACGTATGATATAAATATATACCCTAAATCAGGAACAACTTTAGGTTCTAATATAAATCAAATAAAACCTAATTTTACAATAAAACAACATATTAGCCCAACATTGAAATTGGCTTTAACGTCTTCTCATTGTACTAATCCAGGTAATGTTAAATACGTTGGTAGAGTAAATAAATTTGGTACAGAATTAAATACTATATCAGGTGCTGTTAGTGGGACGCATGCAGTTGTTACTAATTATAGTACAAAAGATCGTTTTAAAATAACATATACTTTAGCAGCGACTAGTAGTATTTGGCGCGTTGCAGATGCTACTTTACCAAAATGGTCAAGTACTGATTCAACCGCTTCTAGTTGGACTAACTCCGTATATAAAGATACAGTTTCTAAATATGGAGCATCTACTGTAGCTGGGAATGGGGGTACACATATAGAGATATTCAATATAGCCGCAACTGGCGTAAGTAGCGGTACTTTAACTCTAACAATGGATGTAATAATTAAAAAATGGGGAACTGAAGACGTTACTATGACTTTAGATTTAGACCCAGCTTATGACACTTAAAAATAATAAATTATGCCAGATATAACAATGCAATTTTCAAGACAAGAATATCCATCTTTACAGATTGGCGATTTAGCGTATTACGCTATTATGAAAGAATCAACTTTGGGTGGTTTTAGTGTTAATGAAGTTGTCAATAATAACCCTGAGGATCCCGAAGATTACGTATTAATAGGAGATGTCACTGCTATAACAGAGGCTTTTTTAGAAGATGGTGTAACGCCAACTACTAGTATTACTATTGATGCAAGTAATAGCGTAGAACCTCCTACTACAGCAAATTTTATTTTTTTTAAGAAGAAAGGTATTCAAGTTGACCCTAATATATCTTCTTTACTAGGTTATTTTGGTTCTGCTAATTTTATTAATAAATCTTCAAAAAAAGCAGAGCTATATGCCACTAGTTGTGAAATATCAGAAAGTAGTAAATAACAAGTAAAAAATGTAATTATAATATTAACAAATAAAGAACAATATGGACCCAATAACAGCATTAACTTTAGGAAAAGGTCTTTTTGATATAGGATCTAGTATTTTTAAAGGTAGGAAGGCGAGAAAACAAGAGAAAAAACAAAAAAGAATACTAAGAAAACAAAAAAGAAAGCAAAAAGAATTAGAAAATATTTATAAAAATATAGATACTAGTAATCCATATTTGAACATGGAAAATACTATGGAAGACTTAACTGTTAATCAACAACAAGCTGATTTTGAAAGAGAATCGTTTCAACAAACTCAAGCTAATATAATGGAAAATCTTAGAGGTGCGGCTGGAGGTAGTGGTATAGCTAGTTTAGCACAATCGCTAGCTCAACAAGGACAAATCCAAGCTCAAAAATCTTCAGCTAGTATAGGTCAGCAAGAAGCAGCTAATGAAAGAGCTCGTGCGGCTCAAGCTGGTCAAATACAATCAATGGAGAGACAAGGTGAAATAATGTCAAGAGATCAACAAAGAGATCAAACAGAAACTTTAATGGGATTACAATTACAAAAAATGGGTGGTACTAGCGAAAGATTAGCACAGGCTAGGCAAGCTAAAATGGATGCGGTATCATCAGGTATGAATGCTGGTTTGAACGCATTAACAGCTAATGTTGGTGGTATGGAGGGCGTTACCGCAGATACTTCCTGGCCCGATTTAGGATTTGGATCTGAATAAATTAATATTTTATAATTATGGCAGAAGAAAAAATAGATAAAAGAGAAGCATCTAGACAATCGTTAATAAGCGCGGCAGCAGCAGCTGAAGGCGCTCAAACTAAAGCGCAGGCTAAAGGTATGGAAACTGGTGTTGGAACTTTTTTGAAAAGAAAAAAAGAATATGAAGAAAAGAAAAAAGAGTTTCAGGATTCAATGGAAGACGCTTTAGAGGTTGGTGAAAATGAAGAGCAAGATTTTAAAGATAAAATAGATCCTGAAGTAGTAGCGTTAAGAGAGGAATATATATTAGCCGATACTCCTGCAGATCAAAATAATATAATGAATGATACTAAAAAAAGGGTAGAGGGAGAATTATCTGTAGTAGATGCTAAGAGCGAACTTGCTGAATTAGCTTTAGACGAAATGGAGTTTGATGGAGATGATTTTATTTTCGATCAAATTAAAGAATTTACAGATGGTACTGGTACTTATGAGGTAAACCATGATGGAAAGGTTGATCTAATTTTTAGTGATGGTAGTAAAATACCATTAAATCAATTTAAAAAAGAGATTAAAGCAAAAACAATAGATAGAGATAGTCAAAAATCAATTACAGCTTTAGTAGACAATGTTACTGAACTTGCTGAAACTAGTGGTGGAGAATTTGATTATGCTAAGCATCAAAATAAAATAAATCAAATTATAAATAATTCAGATGCTAGTTTACATTCTTTAGCTTCTCATAAACTAATTAATGGAAATTCTTTTAAAGATCACATGACTGAAGCTTTGTCTAAAGGTACTTACGAGGATTTAGGTTTATCAACTGCAAAGGCTGAGGAACTAGATCCAACAAAGGAATCACCTATAACACCTGAAGATGCTATTAAAATAACACAATCACTAATACAAGATAGCGATATGCTTAAAGAATATTTGGTAAAGTACTATACGGATGTTTTACAATTACAATATAATGTAAATTTACCAAAAGCACAAATCAACACAAGTAAAAATACAGTAACAGCTGAAAATACTAATATTAATACCGATAATCAGAAAAAAGGACCGTTAAACATATACGATCCTAACACCACCACGCTTTAAATAAAGAATATAAACACGGGTAACTAACGAAACAGTATGGACTTTGGAAAACACTTTGGAAAATTAGGTAAAATATTTAAATTATCTGATGGTAAATTAATGACAATTTTGCCAGAAAATGAAAATCATTTTTTAAATCAATTAAAAGAAAAAGGTTTAAAGGCAACTTTAATGCTAGATTCAACTACTAATTTTGATGAAGTAAAAGGTTATACTAAAAAAACTACTGTATCTAAAGAGAAAGAAGAAACAACTCAACCAATAGATTTAAATCAAAATCAAAAAGAAACAACTCAACCGGTAGATTTAACTACAGATCAAGAAGTTAAAACAGATCTACCTCCCCCTATTAATTCATATAAATATAACAATCAAGAATACGTAAAATTAAAAACGCCTAAAGAAGGTAAGGAGTATTTTGTTTTAAAAAGTGTAGCTGAAGAATTAGGTTATACTTTTGAAAACATTGATGGCGAGTACGAAAACATACCTACTATTAAAAGTACAGATGACTTTATTAAAATACGAGACACTAACCAATGGCTTGAGGTAACTAAAGGTAATGAGCTGTTATTTGATAAATATGAAGAAGATTTTGATATTGAGCTTGAGCCTTCAAGCCAAATTGAAGATGAAATAGCACCTGATGGGTCAGTTGAAGACTACATAATAGGTAGTGGCTTTGATTTTTCAATAGAAACTCCAGATAAAATTTTAACATACGAAAATGCTGCTGATTGGTTTAATTATAGATCAGAATTAGCTAATTATCCTTTTAAAGAAGAGGTTCGTGGTGAAGGCTATGAATTGAAATATACTGAATATAGTGTTTTGGATGATGAAACAGAAATTACACCTGAAGGAGCGCATTTTAAAAGTGGTTATTTATCAAAAGAAATATTTGGAACTATAGACACTTGGGATGAAAAAACTCATCTTAGAAACAAAGAGGTAAAAGATAAAATATTTGCAGGAACTCACGGTTATAATCCCGCTACAGATACATTATATAAATTATCTGAACCGATAGAAGTTAGCGCTGCTGCAAAATTGTATGCTGACAATCAAGGGTTATTTTCAATGCATGGAAATGAAACTTTTGTTGATTATGATAAATTTGTTGAGAAGGAAAACACAAAAACTATAGATTTACCACTTGTTCAAGACTACTTTTCTTCACCTAATGCAATACCAATATCATCTACCGCAAGTGTAGAATATCAAAAGAAACTCATAGATAGTATGGTATTAGATAAAAACGGCCAAGCAGCAGTTTTTGATGAGCGTTTATTTAATTTATCTTCATCTAATTTTGTAGAAACCGCTAGTGGTTTGTTAATGAAAAGTGGATTTTATATAAACCAAGGAGGTGAAGGTGTTGAAATTTATTCCCAAGATTACTATGAACATTTGTTAGAAGAAGAATTAGAACGTGTTGATACAAAAATAAATGAGTTAGGCCCAAAACCAACTTTTAGTGGCGAAGGTTTTTCAGTTAGAAATGCAACAACTCTTGATCAATTCGAAAAGATTTTAAATGATTATAATAAAAAATTAGAACCATTACTTGAACAGAAAGAAAGTGCTGAGAAAAGAATGGAAGAAAAAGCTACTTTAAGTGTAAAAACTTTAAATTATAATATTGAAGACGTAAGAGAGGCTGTTACAAAATTTAACAATTTTTTAAATACCGCAGGACAATATCATGATGCAGATATTGATACTTATACTGAAAATTATCTAGAGTTTGCTAAAACCTTAATTACGAAGGAAGACAAAAAAGAATCACAAAAAAGAATTACGGGTGCGTATGATTTTATTGAATTATTACGTAAAGATTCTTTAACATATGAAATGCTATCCTCTATGAGCATGACGGCTAGTGAGTTGATATCACTTGTAGAAAACGCTGATGATAAAACAAAAGCAACAAGTGCATTTGAAGATATATTAGAAGTATACAACCTTTTAACTGGCCCAGATGTAACAGTTACAGATGCGGAACTATTGGAATTTTTAGATCGTACAAATCACATGGTGCTAAGCGTGCGTGATAAATCTGATGTAAATAAATTAATAAACAAAAACAGAATTGAAAATAGAGAGGAATATATAAAGGAATTTTTTCATAATATAGGTCAATCTAGTATATTTGAAGATTACAAATCAAGAGACGAGGAACTTTTGTATTTAAAATATGGTAGTAGTTATGATGAAAATAAAGCGCTAGCAATTCTTGAACTGCAATATCCTGATGGTTTTCCTATTGATTCTACAAAATCAATAAAAATAGATGATGATCTCAGCCAATCTGATAGAGAAGCTATAATTAATACTGATAAATTTAAAAATTTAGTTAAATCGTTATATGAGACAGAGGGTTATTTAGAAGATAAAAAAAGCGAAGTAGACAAGCAAATGCGTGTAGATAAAGATCTTGAACTATTAAAATACGCATTAAACGAAGAGGCTACGAAGTTTTCAGCTGAGTTTTTTAGTGAAGGTAAATTAATTGATAATGTTAGAGATGATATAAATTTACAATTAGAAAATATTGGTGTAGAAAAAGCAAAGATAATTTATCAAATGAATGAAATAGAGGGAACCATGGGAGAACTCACGGTTAACCTTAAGGATTTGGAAAAGGAAATAGAATACTTTGATGAAAACGTGTTAGTTGAAATAGAAAAGGTAATGGAAAAATATGATATTGATCCAGAATCTCCAGGTGCAATGGATATGCTTCGAAAAAATCCAAAAGCTGTAGATGAGTATAATGAATTGTTCTTAGCGAGAAACAGTCTTTTAAATCAATATAATTTATTGGCAACTGAAACAATACCTACTTACGAGAAGTTAAAAGAAGAGATAACACAGGAATATATGACTATATTAAGTACTGAAGATGAGTATGCTTTAGCTAAGAATATAGCAGATAGAAAGCACGCTACAGGAACTTACTATGCTACAACTTTTGGTGCGTCTGTATTTGATATTTTTTATGGATCAGCTGCTGCTATTGCGTCTTCTGGATCTAGAACATTACAAACACTAGGTGGTTTTGAGAAAGGTAGTATAGGCTATAGTTTACTACAAGACGTGGCTGAGTTTGGTGATTGGCTAGGAGATGATGTTGATAAAAAAGTTCAAAGATGGAACAATAGTTTAAGTTTACCTACTAGATGGGAAGATGTTGATGATGCAGGATCAGCAGTAGATTATTTATTTACTGGGTTTACTCAAAATATACCTTATGTTCTAATGATGATAGGTTCTGGTGGTTTAGGTGGAGTAAGAGGCGCTACAGCATTAATGGGTACTATTGCTTATGCTGACGATTTTGATCAAAAGTACAAAATGAACGAACTTTGGATAGAAAGTGGTGGTATGTATGGACAAGAATTTAGTTTCTTTGAAATGTTTAGTAGTGCTTTAGTGTCTGGAGCGGCTGAAACGTTCTTTGAAAGAGTTTCTTTTGGTCAATTAAAAGCATTAGGTTATTTTGGTAAAACTGGACCAAGATCAATGAAGAATGCTAAAGAAGGTATGAAAAAATCTATAAATAAGACATGTAAATTAGATGTTTCTGAAGGCGGTAGATTAGACCTTTTGAGTAAAGCATTAAAATATCCTAAAGATTTTGCGTCGGAAGGTTTCTCTGAGTTCATGACTGAATTTTCTAATAACTTTATGGATGTTATGATTGGTGTTGAAGGTGTTAGTATAGCAGATGGTTTAGATGAGGCGTTTATAAATGGTGCTTTCTTATCGTCTATGTTACACGCTCCTGCAATGTTTAAAAAACCTTTTTTAGATGCATTTATATCCCCTGAAACAAATAAAAGGTTAGCCCAACAGAGTGAAAAAGTACAAAAATTGATGATACAGCTTAATGATGCATCAATATCTACAAAGCAAAAAGAAAAAATTGAAAAAGAAATAGAGCAAATTGGTTTAGATATTAATCAAGCGTTAAGTAAAGATTTGTTTAAAGTAGATTTAATGACTAATG
>Ga0098037_1000381_pt1 | contig 23799 bp, 9 predicted proteins | sample 5_EtaG_FD_75050 | JGI IMG/M metagenome (GOLD analysis project Ga0098037, IMG submission 75050) | Marine viral communities from the Subarctic Pacific Ocean - 5_ETSP_OMZ_AT15132 metaG | ecosystem: Environmental > Aquatic > Marine > Oceanic | place: Pacific Ocean | collected 2015-01-08 | reverse complement strand
GATACCCTTACGGTTGGACAGCGTACCAATTGAATCGGACACTGCTTGTAGTGAATATGAATTAGTTTCTTCATAGGGTGGCTTTAACCAGTTCATACCAAGTGCAAACGGACCTTTGGAAGCAGCGTAAAAGAAATCATTGTAATGAACTGTTTCATAGTGCTCGGGAATGTTATTCAGTCCTTTCTTGAGTACAGGGCTGTCCACATCACCTGCCTTTGTGTAGAATGAACGGGAGCCATCGTCCGAATAGTAGGTGAATGGTCGTCCGAGATTGGGGTGCCACATACACAAAAATGCGTCGGGGAGATGCAGACTGTTTGTATCACGAGTACCGGTGTAAGTTTGTAAGAGGTTACGAGTGGCTATACTTTTATTTGAATCAGTGTAGATTTCATCAGCGAACCGGTTGGCATAAGGCCCAGTCAATTTGACGATAGTGCCCGAACCACTGACAGTCAAGTTGGTCCAAAAGTTCGGAGTGATGTTGACCACTCCAGCAAATTGCACAGGGGAGCCAAGTGTAGCGTGAGCCAGTGTGCCTACACGGTGCGTGTAAGTAGCCAGTTGCCTTTCTCCATTGGAGTCCATATATTCCAGTTGCTCTCCGTAATACGGGTCTACTGGGAACAACTCAGCGTTAGTCACTGTGATTGTTTTAGCAGAAGCGTCCTTCGCAGTAGCGCGAGTGTTGGGATTGAGTGAGCGTATTCGGAAATGCTCAGCGTAGATGTCGGGGTAGCAAGTGGGGTAGCCTGCCAATGTAATCTGTGCACCAACAGCGCCGAATGTAGCCCTGTTCAATTGGTAGTAATGGTCGGGAGTGTGCCATTCCAAGTGGCGGAAGTATGTCGCTGCCGCCGCTCTTGCACCGTCTTTGTGCAACTGTGCCCACCAAGGTACAGTGATAGTGAAGCCGGGCGTGGTTTCTACGAACATGTTCGGGTGGTATGGTAGCGAACGACGACTGAATGCGGGTGAAGCAGACTCCTCTACGCCCAAGGGGTTGTAAAGTGCCAATGGAGGGAGGTTGGCGAATTGACTACCTGCATCGGGCTCAATGTCCAACATCAGTTCGTTGAGAAGTATTTCACAACCACGCACATCGGCCATGGTAGCCTCGGCAAGGACAAGTGTGTAGCCACCGTCTCCACTGGTGGAGTGCTCAATGGCGATGACTGTGTTGACCTGTTGACCTGTAAGTTCAATGACTGACCCATCGGGCACATTGTCAGCAGGTCCGTTACGATGAAAGCCGTTAAACTGCTGCTTAAACAGATTTGGCTGAATAACAATTTGGTAAGCACCTACTTCCATAGGGTCGGGGAAGTGATTGTTTTGAGTGTAGGTTCCGGCAGCCTCCAGCACAATGCTATGCCCACCTGTCTTATTAGCATCTATAGAAGCAGCAACGCCGTAGCCTTCAAACTTCAATTTTGTTTCTGTGAGTAGTGTAAAAGCGCCACCATGGATGTCGGATGGGGAGATTGATGCAGACACTCCGGAGAACCAAATCAAGGGGTCACGATGAGGTCGCTTTGACGGCTCGGCCTCTTCTTCTTCAAGGGAATTAACTGATGCTGCGGAAGCAGCCCTGTGCAAATCATACAGTCGTTGATACGCAGGGTGGGCATAATGGCCCGGCATCATTGCCATGGTGGCGTTGACATAATGGTGACCCATGCGAGGAATTGGCATTGGTGTCAATTTAGGTGTACCCAACTGTGTCATTGGAGTAGTACCGACATTTGGCCAATCAATTGTAGGCATATCGGGACTGGCCCCACTGTATTCGGTATGGTCACGCAGACGGCGAGCGGCAAAGAATCGGGTGCTGCCGGCTGGCATGTAGTACGAGGGGACAACCTTGAGTCCAGTCTTTCCAGTCACGAATGACACAAAGTCGGGAGAAACGACAACACCTGTGAATTTGTTCGTGCCTTTGCCGGTGTAGGAAGCCAACACCCCTTCGTTCGTCGTAGGGTCGTAGACCCGAAGGAACCAGCGACCACTTGACTTTTCTTGAGCATCAATCCATGTAGCGTCTTCGGGTGTAGAACCCACTGTGATTTCCGGTGTAGGTGATGCGTCCGGGTCATAAGCATTGAAAGTCAATTCGTCAACATCGTACCGGTGCGTCATGGTTGCACCCATTTTCGTCACATGGAAGTGCAGGGCACGGTCGTGTGGCTCATAGGCTGTCTTGAGAGAAGCGTTATCCGTATGTTGCTGCCAGCCCTGTGTTGAACTGTTAGGGAACGCAAGTCGGTCATTACTTACATCTGACCCATCTTGAGAAAGGTGTTCCCACCCATTGTTCTCCCAAGTTGGCCAAAGGCGAGGACCGGTATAGGTGTCGGCAAAGGTGTCCTTGACAGCCCCTTCTCCCTGCAACGGATGCATAATACCGCCAGCCCCCATCGTTTCGGTTTGGTAGCCCTGTATTCGGTCAAATCCGGGGCGCACGATGATGTTGCCCGGAATCTCGTTCGCAAGTGGTAGACGGATGCGCATGTTTGGCGAGACACCGTCACCTGCCAGTGAAGGAGCCAAACCTTCAAGGTCCCGGTCACTGACATGGCGGAAGTCGTAGATGATGGTGCCCAGTGGACTCCCTCCTTCTAATCGGTGCTCTTGCCCTGTATCGTCAATAACCTGTAGACTTTGGAACTGCAATTCTTCGTTGGGTATGTTGAGTGCACTCTCTACAAGTGGATAGTTCAGTTCCAACTGTGGATGGCTCAATTCTTGCGCTTGGATAAGTGGCATCATGGCTTTATTTGTGGTTTCAAAGGAAAAGCGATTGTTGCCAAGAATTTCCTCACCGACGGTTTTGTACCCTGCTACCCCGTCTTTGCGTACAGTCCACGGCGTCATACCAAGGCCACGAGCGTTGCTGGCAGGGAGCGTGAGGTTGCCACCGTCCATTCGCTTCCAAACGACATGTTCTTCAAGGAAATTACGAGCAGCCTGTCGCCCGTTGTAATACTTGTACAGACCTTCACTTGTGCTGTAATACTGTATTTTGGTTGTCACACCCGTACACTCAACTCCATAGGTTGCACTGTCTTCGTGATTGACGCGTGCCGGTACGATTGACTTATCCCAAAACAAATCACCTGTCGGACTGTGACAGGCATCGCCGCGACTAATGTGAGAAGCGGCTGTGACTCGTGAATGCCAGTAGGCTTCCGTGCCGACCGCTGGATAGGAGGTGGCTTTTTGTGGGAAAGAAGTTGTTGTATTGACCATAATAGCCTCAATGTGAGGTCCGGCCGTAGCGTGTGAAACATAGCGGTCTTTGTTGTGTACCTTAGTAGTGCTCCAAGCAACTGTGCCGGCATTAGCAAGCGTAGCACTTCGCTTCACATCCAGCCAGTCTCCCATGGCAATAATGCCGTCTCGGTCGGTCTTTGCGATGAGTGGCAATTCGCTTTCGTGCGTCACAGCAATTAAGTGTCGGGAAGCAAGACCATGAACACAACTTTCCGATGACAGAGCAGTGATGGTGTCTATAGACCCATGGGGGGAAACACTGCCTACACAAGACTCTGCACTACCGTATGGAGAGAACCCTAAGAATGGGTGCCATGCACCGAGTCCGGCAGCAAAAGTAGAGGTAGTGCCTACTTCTAATGAGTTGAGATATGAGTATCGTTCACCTGCCCAACCTACTGCACCAATCGGTTTCGTGCGGTCAACGGCGTCCATAAGTCCGTTGAAGTGCACTTGTGTACGCTCATTGATTGATTCATTGGAATTGTTGTAGCGGTGTGTTCCGGCTTTAGTCCACACATAGACCTTCACATTTGCACCATTAACAGAAGGCGCAGGTATGGCTGCCTTTGAAACTGGGTTCACAATGTTACTGTTGGAGGTAATCGTATTGACACCAAGCGTAAAGGTAGCGCCTGTGTACGAAACATAGGGTGCAAACCCGCTGACTGCTCCATCACTGACTCTTAACCAGCCGTATTGAGGTAGTGTGGTAGGAATCGCAGATGTCACTGTAAGGGTCGCCGCAGTTGGCCCGGAAGCATGTTCAGTGTAACCTGTATTTTGAACTGCATCCAGTGTCACCCAGCCATAGCGGTCTTGTTTAGCAGCGTGCTGCATAGACGGTAAAAAGGTTCCACCAATCGCTTTCAATGGTTCAGTACCGGGGAAAGTGTTGATGGATGTAGCAACAACAGCCGCTAACTCTTCTGCATTTTGGCAGCGCGTGGCATCAATGATGAAAATGTTATCAGTGTGGTCCATAGCGGCTTCGGAATCGTAAGTGCCGAGATATGCTTTGGCTAAGGCAGAAGCAACGCGGAAGACCGATGGATTTTGTGATGTGCCCGAACCAGTGGCTAAGCGTGTTAGGGACTTGGGGTGTTTGATGTTACGGATGATATGGTTGTCCAAGAAATGGCCACCGGGATGGTAGCCTCCGTCCATGTGCCAAACACAGCCACTGGCATGTGTTGTCGGTAAAGAAGCGTGCCCCATCGCCACACCAGCAACATTGGTGAAAACTTCATTCATTAAATGAGCGTTTGCTGGAGGGCTTGACGCTCCTAATTGACTTTGATAATAACGACCTTCTCCTGCACTTTGACCGTAATAGGTGGCGTTAGGTGAACCTTTAGTCGGCTCCCAATTCAAAATGAAATTGAAACCTTGAACATTGGTTTTTTGGTATTCTTTTGCAGGAGGTAACCTTGCTCCGAAGCCTTGGATAGAAGCATCTCCGTGCGTGATGATGTTTGGAAGAAGAGAAAGACCCGACACTGGGTGATTTGTAGGCACAGCACTGTAACCGTTACCTGTCTCAATGATGTTTGAAAGTTGGGGTTCAAAGGAAGCAAAGTTGTGAGGTACGGCCTGACCCGGCCCAAAGACGAGATAGGTAGTAGAATCGGTCGCTTGTGGCGTAGAATCGTAACGAGCGTGAGGGTGTCCAAAGCGGATGACAATGGGACTTGGGCGAGCACAATTCACAGTGAATCCTCCTCCGGCATAAGTGACGCCAGTAGACGATGCATTGGTGTTGTTCCCCGCATCCAAGTCCGGACTTAGCATGGCGTCTTGATTGAAGAACGGCATGTGATTGCGACCGTTGTGTTGATTGAGGTAGGGCGTTCCGGGGAACATGGCCATCATGGCGTTAGCGTCAAGCAGCGCATACGAACCTGCAATCTCGCCTACATTTTGCATACCACTTGCACCAGTAGGGCCATCGGCGTACGGATGCGTGTAAAACTCCGAGTAGTCATTTTCTGTACCGTCGTTGATGTCTACAGTCACGCCCGAGAAACCGCCACCAAAGTACAGAGGTACCCACCGGTCGGGACTGGGCTTACCCCCACGGAAGTAAAGGAAAGGCTCCCCGTGTTTACTTCCCTTCGTACGAATACCTTGTAGGTATCTGCTCTTCGCAATGCTGTTTTGCTTTACCAGTATGTCTCCTGCCACAGCAGTTGTCAAAAAGTCATCGGAATGAGAAACTATGGTAGCGTGGTAATGAGAAGTTGAGCCGGCGGTGCTTTGTACACGAGCCCAGTTTTCTTCACCTAACCAAAGTACAACTTGGTTCCCCCATGAGTTACTGTCATTTGAGGCCGGTGTTAATGCCAAGAACAGTAACTCGTTGTTGCTATTATCTGTTTCAATGTGAGGAGTACCCGTGTTGATAGTGGCGATTTCAATCATTGGTGAGTTGACCATGGGTATGATTCGGTCACCGGGCAACCTGTAGAAGTTATCTCCACGCAAATTTTGACGCCACAAATCAGTGCTGACAATGTTGTTTTGACTGTTGACCAAAACTGGAGTAGCCGTGTTAGCGTTTGGACCTCGGAACTTGGTGGTAATCGTCAACAGCGTCTTTGGTAAGTAACCACAATCAATGCGCATACTGTCATTGATTTGACTTGCACTCAAATCAGCATCAGCGACAGAGGCTTGAATACCCAAGTCGGGGGTCAATGAGGATTCAAAGAGATGCTTAAGTGGTACGACACGGTCTTTGGAACTGTAGGCTTTGATTCGCACAGCACCGGGCTTTACGCCCCACTCGCCCAAAGTGCGTCCGTCGGGAGCGTAAAGTCCAGTGCAGTCAAAGGTGGTGGCTGCCACATCGTCTGTGTTGGGGTCATCCATGTTGATAGCGAAGTTGACAGCCGCTGCCATCACTTCGTCTGTCAAAACACAAGTGAAATTGATACGAGGACTCATGATACGAGTCACTTTTCCACTTTGATAATTGGACCCTATGTTCTTGACACCGTACAAGAAGTGCTCATTGGACCCGCCAATACCAGCCTTACCCTCATGTGAACGAGAAGTATAGTAGTAGACTTCACCATTGTTGCCCGAACCCATGTCATTCAACTGAATCAGCCCACTGTCCGGCAGTCCGAGGTAACCAAGAATATCCGTGTGCGTGAACGAACCACCATTGTCGTATGGCGAAGCAAGCGTAAACTTCAAGTTGTCATTTGAGCCGTCCTTTTCAGCGGAGATGGAAATGCCCACAGCAGGGGAATTGTAGTTGTTCCAAAGGTTGCCCTTGAACGACGACTTCGTCCCTGCTGTATAACGCCCGTTGACATCACCTTTCCCAGCCATGTGCTTACCAACAGTGAATCCACCCTGCCCAACATCTCGGTCATCAAAGTAAATGACAATTTCATCATCAAGTGTTTCGGGGAGATGTGTCAAGTCGCCTGCAAAAGCCTCACCAAACTGCCTGTACACGAAGCGCACAGTGTGGGACTTACCACGATGGTCAGCGAGTCGGATGCCGTACATCTGCCCATCACCAATTTTGTCGGGGCGTATCTCATCGTCGGGGATGTAGGAACCAGCCGACTGATTGACCAAGCCATGCTGCTTTGTCCCAATGTGTTCATTGTCTCCGTAGATGTGGTCAAAGCGGGCATTTTCCCCATCGGGACCATAGCCCCAGCGACTACAATCAGGTGCCCATCCGGGTATGCCAGCCTGTGTCAATCCGCCAAAATTGATGCGGCCAATCGCCTGTGACCCTACTCGGAGTCCGTTGACGATGACTTGACCACTTGCTTTGGGCTCAAAGTTTGAATCAACAACTGTGTTAGCACTGCGCCCAGTAGCGTGCTCAGTGGTTGATTCTGTGTTGAGGGAAACGCTGCTTTGAATCTCGGGACCAAAGTCCAAGTTGTTTTGGTATTCGTCCGAAGTTTGCTCAACAGGAAGGTATTCTCGTAGCGTGGTGATGGGAGCAAACGGGCGACCGAGGCGGTTAATTGGCATAGGCGCAGGGTGCATATTTTCGCCATCCTTTTCATTTGGTTGACACCAATAGTTGCGGAAGCGGCCACCATGCCCAATCAAAAATTCCGGACGATAAGGTGTCTGTGCACGGGATGCGTCTAACCACACACAGAAGTTACGACCGGATGCACCGGGAACTGTTGAGTGGATAACAACAGAATAGCCTTCTTTCCCATCTTCATCAGTGACAATGCGTCCCAAGTGTGCTCGCATGTAGCCCATGTGGCTACCACGGTCATGGCTACCAAACGCTGTGTCTTTGTTCCAAAACGGAGCGGGGTCATGAGTTGAGCCCGTAGCCGCAAAGTCAGCGCGCTGATGTCTTGCTGCTGGGTCTTTGATACGCCCTGTGTTGACAGAAGTCTCACCCTTACCCAAATCAAATCGCTCACCTTCACCCAAATACTGGTCCGCTGGACGCCGTGCGTGAGTGCGTCCGTTCTTAGCACCTGCTTGATTGATGAGTCGGACCACCTCTTTTGCGGCCGCCTCAATATCAGTTACACCTTCTTTGACACCAACCTCACCTAAATCAATAACAAGGCGGCGAACGAAGTCCATGTTCGTCCAATGCGGGAGATGCTGGAGGCGGTCCTCTTCGTGAGTGGATAAATCAAGTGTAGATGAACGAATGCCCTTCATTGACAAGAATGCAGGGATGACTCTTGTCCCATCGGGGGTATCAAAGAATGTAGCCTGCTCAGTAGTGTCTTTGAGCATTTGCTGATGCAAAGTGTTGGCCTCGGATGTATCAACCGTGGCGTCTTGAGTTCGTGGCATGATTGAACTGACTTGAGGGGTTTGCTCATGATAACCAGTTGCGTGGCTACCTATCGCTACATTTGCGTTCCAAGTGCTGTTATGCGACATTGACGCTTCTACAAATTCGGACGGCGTGGTGCTTGCCAAGTTCTTGTTTTGTGAGTTGAACCCTGCTGCGACATCAATTCCGGAGTTTCGTTTGTCATTGTCGTGGGCCCCGGAACTTTCGTTGTCAGTGCCAATTTTGACAGCGGCTGGACTTGACTGGACTTGCATGTGCAAATCTTGGAACGCTATGAACTCCCGGTCATGAGCAACATCGTAAAGCAATACCCTCGCGTGCTCTTCTGTAGACTGGTACGGGTCAAGGTATGCCACGACAGGTATAGCAGATGACAAACCGAGTGATTCATAATTCATCTCAATCGTTTTATTCACATGCTGTACGAAATTGCGAGCCGTTTCCAAACAAGAGTTCCCAATCAAAAAGTTCTCCAATGGCAGACTGCTACGAGGTGCAGCAGCAAGGTCGCCCTCTCCACCAAGGAATCCTTCCCACACCTCGCCTTCATTCAATGTTCCACGACTCTTGCAGAAAAGGCCTTCCGTGGCGTGAGGGTTCGTGTAGTGCATGTTCATCCACACAGTGTCACCAGCACGCAAGCCACCCGGACAATACGGATTTGCCCAAGCCGTATTGAGGAAATAGTTGGTATTCACCTCGGGGAAAATAGATGTCGTAGTGTGCACATCTATGAGTGTGATTTCAGTCCCAACTGGAGGGTTAAAGCCCGTATCAATTGAAACCAGTGCTAATGAATTACCAGTGCGGGTGTTGTAATGAGCATGCTTAAAGGCACTTGCGGTGGTATCATAGTACCTTACACGGTAAGCATAATTGGAGTTAGCAGTTATGTCAAGGGGGAAATCCGACCCGTCTTCCAATACAAGAGTAGGGCTACTAAAAGAAGAAACAATACCCTTAGCACGCTTGTTTTTAACCCGTGCTAAATGCGGATTGATTGATGGCCCTGCTCTAAACTCAACCGCGCTGACATACTGCTTGAGGCCATAGTCAATGTTTCCACCCTGTGTCATGACATTTGCCCGGTCAAAGTAAAATGAGTCTCGGCCTTCATAGCCTGCACTGGAGACTAACGGATTGTCAGCCACACTTTGGTAATTGAGGTTTTCATTGTCAAGTGGCGGCATGATTTGCATACCCACTTGAAACTCTCGTTTGAAGCCCGCTGAAAAAGCCCAGTTATCATCAGCGGCAGCGTTTCCTGCTACTTCCAAATAGCCATTTGCAGTGTTGACCCCACTGTACATGACCCACTCACCATTAGCAGTGTACGCTGTCCGTAATCGCAAACCACCGTTGATGTTTGCCACAGTGACAGGTATTGATGATGGGGCGGGAAAGACCTTGTGATTCGTGACATAAACTCGGCGATTAGCAGCATCGTATTCGGCACTGACAGTTGTGCCTTCTCGGTGGGTTTTGTCTACAACTGAAACAGAATAAGCACTGTGTAAGGCAGGGTCTTCCGGCGATGTGCTTGTTGGTCGTCGCCCTACCGGATTCGGTGACCAAGAAGGAGCAGTATATGTAGCATCCAAATGCAACTTCATACTGTTGTCCGGCCCAACCAAAGCGTTGAAAAATTGGTCATGGAATAATGGAATCTCAACCATAGCACGAGTGCTGGCGTATTGCGTCCCAAGTTGATAATCATGCTGAACGCTGTTCAATGATTGGAACATACGGTCGTTAATTGTTGTACCATCGTGCACAACGGAACTCTCGTCAAACTTATCATCCATGTGTAAGTTATTACCTACCGATATACCGACTGCTGTTTTCCAAGCCACAAATGAATCTAAATCTCTTCCATCAAAGTCCACAAAGGTGCCCAAGCCTCGTTGACCTGTACTTGAAGTAAAGGTAAATGCAGTTCCTGTCTTTGAAGAATACTCAGCAGAAGCAAACGCATTATCGGTACCCGTATCAGTAGACACTGATTGTTTAAAGTAGATACGCCCATTTTGAGGGAAGCAGTAGGTGCCCCACGATGCCAAGTCAGTAGCGGAGTTGTTTAACGGGACAACAGTGATAGTGGTTGAGCCAAGTGCGCTCACTTTAGTTACACAATTTCGTCGCAGCGACCAGCCAAGGCGTGAAACAGCACTGGGGCTGAATGTGGGCTTTGTGTTGACAGCCCCTTGTCCGGGGCCACCCATGGTCATAGTGACAACAGGGGCTCCGGGCATAATCTCCTTGACGACAAACGAGTCGGGCGCACCATCGCCTTTGACATTGACTGAATTAGAAAGAGCATCAGCCACCAGTCCATGCGCTCGCAAAGTAATGTCTTGTCCAGTTATAGATGATTGGAAGTCCAAAACCTTTCCACGAGACATAACATATTCTATAGAGACTTTGTTAGGCGTCGTAGAGTCTTCTTCAAGCGTGAGCATTTTTGACAATTGGTTGAAGCGAGTACGGTCGGTAGGCTGAACGACAAGTCGTACACGCCCACCTTCTCCACGGTGACTAACGATGTCAAATACTTCGTTAATCGGCGTACCTTGATTGGTGTTGCTACGAGATTGGCGTATGGGTTGGTAGAACAGTTCTTCTCTGTGAACAATAGCCGCTGTACTCCCCGTAGAAATAGTGATACTGGTTGCCGACAATGCTGAAATTTCACCCAATTTTTGACCATGTAAACTGTAAAGTGGAACACCTACGGCAAACACCGTAGTGGCGTCAACACCACTGACGGTGAAATTGGTAGTAGATGCCGCATAGCCACCTGCGTTGTTGACGAAGACTCCTGTACGAATACGCCGACCATGGGCAAACTTTGCTTTGAAATTGCCGTTGACATCAACTTCGGAACCAAGGTCCTCTATTTCGGACGAACCTACAATCAACTTATGGAAATATGAAGGTCGTGAATTATCATCGTAGAATGCAGTAGGTATGATGCTCGGTGCACTTTGCGGACTGTCCGTTGAATGAGCAGGGAGGTAATTTTTAGGGGCTTTGGATTCATCCAAAGTACCTTCGTGCAGTGTGCCTTCCGTGTCATCCCCAATCAAGTCCCCGTCTTTAAAATAAAAGTCCGAAGAGGCATCAAACTCAATTACGCCGCCCGGAGCGTAAAGCACAGCCGTGCCCGCAGCAATGTCCGTATGCATGATGTCCAGTACACGAGTGCCCGAAGTCACTTCTTTGCTGGCACTCGGTATGGTTTTATTGACAATCAACGCACTGCCGTCAAGGGTTGTGCGAACAACTGCCCCTGTCACTGCTGCGGTTTGAAAAGCCGAAGTGGGCGCTGAGGAAAAAGTAAGTTTGGCAGGTGAGTGACTGATAGTGACTGTAATGGATGATGCCCCTGCTACTTCGGAACCAATGAAGACTTTGTCAGCCGTTGTCGTACCCGTGTCCTTACCAAAGGCTTTCGTGCTTTGTAGAGTGATAGCGCTGCTGGAATAGCCGCTTACCAGCCTCCCTGTAGCAGCATACTGCAACCCTGTGCCACCGAAATCAATGGCTTCATAATGAACCTGTACAAACGGAGCATAATCATGAGTAGCCAATGAGGGAAGTTTGAGGACGGCAATACGAGGTTCCGACGAAGGTGTGAGATGACGGGTATGTTCAGCACCAGTAGGGCCCGAATCTTGTAGACCTTTGAGTGCAAATGGCTCGGCGTCAAAGTCTGTCCCCCCGATGGCCAGTAGACCACGCTTCGTGTCATCAACTCCAGCCATACCATTTTCTACAACTTGTGTAGGACTTGAAGTAAAAGTAGTGTGAGTTACAGGGAAGTCTCCGACTTCGTCATGGAACGCCACTTCCGAACCCGCTACAACAACATCCTTCAACTGACCATAGCGGCCTGTAAAAGTGGCTTCCATAATTTGAGCAACTGCGTCTACAGATTGTTCTACAAACGCAGCATTTGCCTTGGGTAGCATACCCATGAACGGGTGACCATTAACATGGTTTAGCGTATGTCGTCCAGTATGCCCAATCAAAAACTTGTCATCCATCCGAGTCGTGGCTGAGAACTTGGTGTAATCGTTGTCGGTGATAGCCATCGTTGTAGAGAACATAATACCGTGATTTTGCAGGTCACTTTCATCAATCAAGACCTGTCCTTGACGGTGAGAAAACTGTGTCCCTGTCCCGACCTTTTGGTTCGGGTTGTCTTGACCTGCGTCTACCAAACAATCTCCGGTGACAATCACACCGATGCCTGCACTGTGTGCCATCAGTGCGCCCCGGCGACCTGTACTGGCGTTTGAGGCAAAGTCCAAGTGAATACTTTCTACAGTCATGGTTCCAGCAGAAGCGTCTACCGCAGTGATACGCATGCGCTCGGGGGCCTCCCGATTCGGAATACCTGTGTCGTTATCATAACCCAACGGATTGATGAGCAAGTTGTAGGGGACATGTGGAATAGAAACGGTAGAAGTTGTACCTCCGCTGTTTGTACGAGTCACAGCGTAATTGCCAGTTGATTGGGGTGAAGTAGTCAAAGTAACTGATGACTCACCTGCCTTTCCAGTGAATGAGTCAACTAATGCTTGGGCAAGCGTGGTACCGATGCTGATAGACGAAGACACACCTGTCTGCGCAGATATGGAAGGTAGGTCAAGAACTGTCGTGAACGGCTCTACAGGCTCTTCAAATCGCCAAAGTCCAATCGTACTGTCGCTTTTGATAGGCATCTCAAAACGAGAAGCAGCGTCGGAAGCACCACGCGTCCAGTGAATGGCCTCAATGACTCCACGATATTCACCTCCCGTACCACCAATACTGAGGGTTGTAGGGTAAAGAACGAGTTCGTGGTCTTCGGTAAGTTGGCGCTGGGCAACAACAGCGCCGTTGATGGCAAGTGAAATTATACGACGGTCAAAGGTCGCTGTGACCAACATCAATTCTCGGTGCCCCAAGTTAAGGGCTGTGAGGTCATTCTTCCCTTTGTCCTGTGCACTGAATGTGTCGTGTACATCGTCACCTGCCTGTGGAAAAGTAATGCCGTCCCAATAAGCAATTTCGCCGTCGGGCCCGGACACACTTTGCGCAGTGCTCAGTGTAAATGTGTTGACAGCGCCGTTGTTGGCGTTTCGCAATTGAACTTGGAAATGAGCCGGACCGGGACTTGATGGGCTGCCGACAATGAGGCGGCAGATGTTTTCTTGTTCCCACACGATGCCTCCCGAATCGGGGATGACCCACGCTTCAAGTGTAAACGAAGAAAGTGAATTGAGTGGCGATTGATTGTTCAAATCACTTCCTTCGTGCAATTCGCCAAAGTTGCTTCGGAAGTTCATACGCGGGACAGTGACACCGTCAGTGATACCATTGAAGAAAAGAGCGTGACTCGGCTTCATCAATAATGACATCAATTCACCCCTATTACATGGTCCGCACTGACTACTTGTAAATCAAACCTGTAGTAGTTTTCCGCACCTTCTTTGCTCATGTGAAATGATTCGGGTATCACCGAAATGCCACCGTTATTAAGGGTCGCACCTCGCGCCGTAACCTTAGCCCACGCATCCCCAATAACATCACCAATACCCGATATAGGAACTGCAATCCCAAATAAATTTTCAATCACACTGGATTCGGGTTCACCCGTCTCTTCTTGCCCACTGCTGTCAAAAGTACCAATGTCCATCGGCAGCGTACTCGGGCGAGTGTTCCGAAGCGAGCCCTTCTGCAAAGGAGACACTTTGCCCGCAGTAAGGAAAAAATTGCGTACAACAGGCGTAATGTCGTTTGAAGTGATGAGTGAGTTGTAGGGTATTTGGATGCCTCGTAAAAGGTCCTTGTCCTTTGTACTGTTCGCCAGCAAACCAAGCAAATTTTGGGCCTTGTCACCTGCGCTCAAAACCTTACCTCCCAAGCCGTCCGAACTAATTTTTTGAACTGCCGCAGGAATGGGGCGTCCAGCCGAATTAGTCATGGAGAAAGCCGGAGAGTACCGCACACGGTCGTTGATGAAAGTGTCTACGAGCGTTAGGGTGGTTTCCGAGACAGAAGTGTTGAAAGCATCATTCACCTGCTTCCCGCCTACACCGTTTACACTGCTTGTCTTGGTAATTTCAGTGGTTAATTGAAGAGCGTCTTGCACAATAAGTGCTAATGTACTGGCAGGATTTGAATTGGCTGAATTATACAGCACACCTCCAACTGGAACATCAATTTGCACTAACCCTGTCTTTTCTGCCAAGTTATACGAGGCGTTCACAGAAGGAGTAGCAGAACCGCCTGCCCTGTTTGAAACAGTATTGGTAAACTGCAATCGTAAGGAACTTCCTCCCGAAAGCAAACCTCCGCCATTTGGTGAGTTGTATCGCCAATAGGCTGGTAGCAAAGTAATGAGTGAAGAATTTAGATTCGCAAGTGTCACATTGTTTTGAGCATTGACAGCAGGTGTAGTCGTCGGTAATATGTTAGCGAAGTTTATGGCAAGAGACGAAGGTGCAGAAGTAGTAAGGGCGCTCATAGGGTCGTCTTGAATGATGCCTTGTACACTGATGATGATTTGGGGTATGTTGGTATCAATGGCTGCACGATAGGAACTGATAGGTACAGGGAATGCCGCCACTGTCCGCTCGGCCACGATGTTGATGTCGGTGGCGTCTACGAAGACCTCATGTCGGTCTTTTTCGCCAAAAATCAATCGCAGCGGAATCATCATGGCACCTCACAGGATAAAGTCCGACGCAATCATCTGTAGTCGGAAATTGTAAACATTGGATTGGGCTTGGTGTTCAAGTTGAAGGTCCGTGATAATCGCTTTGATACCCTTGGCCCTTGCGCCATTCTGTGTTGAACTAAATGCATCACTGGCTGGGTATGGGTTGCTGGAAGACAACTTGCTATCCGTTGATTTGTTCTTACTATGCGTGATGAAAAAGTTGCGCTGTTCCTTCATTTCGCTGCTTGAAGTAGCGGAAGAGTCGTATGGGATTTGAATGCCTAAAATGTAATCGCCCTTGTCACTGGCCTCGTAACTGCGTACATTTTCAACAGCAGTCATAACCGCTTCGGAAAATTCGGAAGGCGTAGATGAATTGGGTTGAAAGTTTTGACTGTTGGCTACAATACCAAGGAGGTCTTGTGCCTTGTCACCTGCTGATTTGACCTTCTTACCAGCCCGACCACCAGTGAATCCAGTTGATTCAAATGAAATAGCATAGGGGATGTTGTCTTGAATAGTCCCCTCCAACGCCCCGAACTCTACATCGGTCTTTTGTGTAATCGTGATGAAGGTTTGACCGCCCCCAACTCCAACAGATGTCACTGCCGAATACACATCCCCGACTTCTTTCCCTCCAGTAGCGTCAACACTCCGACTGCACATTCCTCCGACATTGGTAGGCGAACTGCTGTTGAATGCATTCGTTACGATATGCGTCAAAATTTCACCGGGGTTAGTGGCAGTACCTATGCTACGGGCTGCCCCATTTTGGAAAGCGGGGGCCGCTTGGTCAAACATGTGATTGATTGGAATGACTACAACTGGCATGGTGTCATTCAAAATAGAGGAATAGGGAACATGGGTGGCTGCCAGTATTTTGACAGCATGGCCGTTCGTTGGCGTTGTGACGGAATCATTGAATAGCGTAATGGTGTTGGAAGTGACACTGCTAACAGCGCCGAAAAGGTTCGCAGCAGAACCGTTACCAGTTATAGTGAATGAGTTGGACTGAGCACCAGTGGTTTCAAACCATTCGCGCGGGTCGCCTCCAGTCACGGTAATAGTGCGAGTTGAACTATTATAACTGTCAACGACAAGGTTTGTCGTTCGGAAACGATTGACATAAGCATACGGTTCTTGGACAGAGCCACTTCGCCTGCTATCAAAGACGAAGCGAACATGCCGACTTCCTACAGGTTCGTCTGTCTTGTACCAGTAGCCAACGGGTAAATCAAAGTATTTTCCATGGAGATTATTGAGGTAAGCGAAGTGAGCATTGCTGGGCGTGGTCGGTGGCATGGTCGGTAAGGTGAACCCTATGTCTGCAAAGCGAGCGAATCCAGATTCAGTACCGCTTGAAGGGGGGAAAAGGTTTGTGTGTCCATTGCCGGGAGGGTTAGCAAATGGAACTTCGGTACCGAAGTCCATGGTAGCCGTGGCAAACTCGGACTTCTCTTGCCCTTTGTCATCTACGAATGTACCTTCCAACTCCAACATGACAGCAGCCATGTTGAGGTCAATACCAAATTTCGCACCGTCCGTGAAAGGTGTTGTGATAGCCGAAGAAGTCCGGTCTACGACAAACTCCACCTTGTGAGCCAAGAGTTCAATGGTGTCACCATCCTCTCGCACAAGTCGGACAGGCAATTGCTCTACCATCTCAAATACCTCTACTTATTCCGCTGTTCTGCAACGAGCCGCCCATTTTAGAACGGAGTTGCTTAGACACCATGGCCCCAAGTTCTTCTGCCAGTTTCTTCTTGTCACTGCGGTCAGTGATTCCGGAGACATCAATTTTGATAGCACCGATGTTGACATTTTGGTTTTGCTCTACTGAGCCAGCCGGCTGACTTTGCGGAAGGGTATCGGTCTGCTGAGGAGGGCGGAACGCTGTCTGCTGTGCTTCCTCTAACACACCCTGCACATTACGCATGGGCTCAATGCTTTGCATTTGGCGCAATGCCTCACGCAAATCACGAGTACGAGTGTGTGAAACATTCATAACGCGATTGAACCCACTGAGTTCGTCCCGTAACCGATTCATGTTTTTGGTAGAATCGTCGCTGTATTCGGCGAAGCGGCGCATAGAATCAACTGTGCGTGGGTCAAGGTTCTCGTCTACCATACTTCATCACTCCAGTGGAGGCACATAGTCATAGCCCAAATAGACTGCGTCGGTTCGCTGTGCTTCTTGCTTTTTTCTCATGGCTACTGCCCATGCCAGCAGTTGCCGTGCGTCTTGTGGTCCCAGTTCCCTCACTTCTCTCAGCCCCATGTTGTAATGTGTCATCAGCAAGTATTCATTTCCTTCTCTTTGTAAGCGAAGCCAGTCAGTCGTTTGTTTACCCGTTATAAAGTCTACAACGACGCTGACTTCGCCTCCCGAAAACTGAGCCATTCTACGACTTGGTCGGGATGAGGCACCAGTTCTCTAAGCGCCATACCTTCTGTAATGGTCAAGTCCTTGAAAGAAATGTTGTCGGGTATATCAAGCCACATATCAAACGCAGCGAGCCAGTATTGAACAAGGTTGAACTCGGGAGCAGAAAACAATGCTGCGAGAGATTGAACTTCAAAGAAGGTCGGCTCATGCACAGCCACCTCTACAGTCTCTCCATCAATGTCAATTTTCGTCTGTTTGGTTTTCCTCGTCATACTCACTCACTTCGTCGTTTGAGGCAGCCTCTTCCGAGGGGTCCTCTTGAGAGTCTGTCGCCTGCTCTTGCGAGGGGGCGGTGTGCTCTCCAAATGGGTCATCCGAAGCACGACCTGCTTCGGGATTGAATACTTCGTCTTCAACAACTTCGGCCTCGTGCTCCGAACGAGGGTGCAGTCGTGAAGGGCGTTTCATAGGCATGGTATCACTCAACAATGGAAAAGGGTGTCGGTGCTAATGACCTTGACATTTTTTGGATGAATCATGACACGAGAGTGCAACAAACCTTTGTCATCGGGAATGGGTATGGGGGCTTGTGTGATGACATAGTCGTCAATGAGGATGCGCATCAGTTGGGCTGAATTGGCAGTACCTGTACTTGGCTTTGTGAACACCATCTCAATGATTGATGCATCCGAGTTCACCGTGCCACCGACTTCCCGATGCGTGCGAAGTTCATGGAAGAGTAGCGGGTCACGGATGATGATGTCCATTTCCAATTCAAACTCTTCCCGACCTTCGCGGATGACCGATGCGTTACGAGTGCCGCCGTAAGGAACTTGCTTGGTTGACCGCTTTGCACTGTCAACGGTTTCGGGCACGGGTGTACCGCCAATAGTGTGGAAAGTCTCTACGCCGGTCTTGCCACGCAACTCAAAGGTAGAGACATAGCCGATGTCTTGGTCAAACGCCGTGATAGTACCGTTGTAAAACATGAACGGCTTCTCCGAGCCGGGAGCAATACCGGATTCTTTGCGCCCCTTGACATCGGAGGCTGTGTTTTGGAACATGCGGTGCGCAGTGTAACGGTCCCCCGGATTAGAAGCATCAAGACGACCAGTGTCAGTGTAACATGACAGTGCGTTGAAAATGCAACGATACTTGACCTCTGCATCAGTCGTCGCCGTCAGTTCCCACTCTACAACCTTACAGCCTCGGAAGATACGCGTCAATTGCTTGGAATCAGTGGACGAACCGGGCGTGTTACTGCTTTCACTTGCAGCGTTAAACGACCCTACATCTCGGTTACGGATGCTGTGTTCAATGCAAAATGAAGGGACTGTTTCTGCTGAAAACAACAAGCGATGAACAGGGTTGTCAATGCGCCCATTTGCATCTACATCCGGACTACCTGTTGAAGCATCCGAGGCAAATCGGAAAGCCTGTATTCCGTCCGAAGTCTCATGCTGGTAGTAAATAGGGTCGTCAAGGAACAGTCGCTGGTCGCTCCCAACAGCCTCAATGGCCACTACCCGACGAATCTCGCTTGAGCGGGCTTGGTCAAAGTGATGGCTGTCACTGGTCAACGCAGATGATGAGTCCGAAGAAGGCCAGTATTGTGAAGCACTACCTTCTACGGCTTTGTAGTAAACTGTGGGGATAAGTGTGGTGTCGGGGAACAAAACATAGTCGCCGACAGCAAGTGTGTGACCGTTGAAATCAAGACTGTCCACATCAGCGTAGGTTTGACCGGGAGTGATAGGGCCACGCAGTGTTCCTGCTTTGCTATAGCCCGCTCCACCTATCATGGTCGCAGCGTCCACGACTTCACGACCGAGACTGTAGTAGAGCCAACGAGGACTGTGTAAGGGCATCTCCACTTGGCCGCCTTGATGGTGAACTTTACCGGGTTGCTGAATAGCAGGTTGGCGACCAAGTCCAACGACATGGTGCTTGAGCAATTCCACTGTCGTGTCGGGCAAGACCATGTGCGAGGCCAATCCAATGAACTGGTCAATGGTTGACACCTCTTTCGCTGAACTTGGATTGTCGTGATGGGCGAAATCGGACGCACTCAAAGTCGGCATACCAAGGGAATGAATGAACAAAGCGTCGCCAGTTCCACTCACTCGGCTACTGGTGGTGTGCTCAAGAGCCGGAACCAGTTTGATTTTCGTGGCGTTGCTCTCCACCGTGTGGTCTACGATTCGGTAGTTGCGACTGTTGAACCCGTCGTTGTAAAAATCGGAAAACAAATTATTGGATGAGCCCGCTTTGTGAAAAGTCAACTGCTGACCAATGAGCATGCCAAGCGGTACCTTGAGAATAGGATTGCTCTCAAAAATGGTGTTGGCCCCACCCGAGCCGACAAAGGTCAACACGGTGCAGTCCGGCGAACTGGTCGTCCATGTCGTCGTCCAAGTGCATGGTTCGCCGTGCTGAATGTAAATACCCGTCTCGTGGCCCATGAGGACTTCCGAAACATCACCCTTGTACGCTTGACTTGCCGACACTCATCACACCCCCACTGGGTCTGCTAACACGACCACCTCTACTTGAAAGGTGTGGCGAAACAACCGCTTGGTCCTGTCACTCAAATCAGTCCTTGTCTTGAATATCATGCGGTCGTAATTGATACCGTCACCTTTGCGGTCAACATGAATCAATCTACGAATCTCGTTCTCCAAAGACTGTAAATGCGAATGACTCTTGGCAGTACGCACATCAACGGTGATGTTGATACGGGTCATAACAAAGTTGTAGAGCAAGTCGGGGACATCCTCGTTGTGGGCTGTTTCGTACGCAAACACAAAGTCCGAACGCTGGAGGTCCGAACGCTTGCCACGCTCCGGCTTGACCGAAGCAATGTGCTCAATCACTGGCTTGATGTTGTTGGTCTTTGCCCGATTCCACTTTCGTAGCGTTTCAAGCACAAGGTCAACGGCCTCTTTTACCATGTGCCCACCTCACTCAAACACAACGACCTCAATGTAGCGGCGCAGTATAGCCTCGGATTCTTGCTTCCACATCGTGGCCTTCTGTGCCAGCGGGATGTTTTCACTTCCTTCGGGGATGAGGACTGAGCGGTCGTCCGCCATGAGGAGGTCCACGGCCACCAGTTTTGTAGCCGCCTCTTCAATAGCCTGCTCCACATAACGCTCACCGTAGATGTAGGACACCTTGATAGCGTTGAACTCAAAGAACGGGTAGGAGTTGTTGAAGTAAATGATACCCATCTCGGAGTCAAGCCACCAGTCTTTGAGGCGGGCTTGGTCACCACCAGCATCCGAAAACGCACCGATGTCCGACTGGAAATAATACTGAGTCAACTCTGTATCAACCGTGTCCAACTGTGTGAGGCTCGCTCCTCCGCCGACGACAGCGACGCCTGTGAAGGCTGTGTCCGTTTTACCGGTGTAGGAAAACACACGAGTAGAAGCGCCGTTGACAATCATCAACAGCCCTTTGGACGGGAAAGTGCTGGTAGAGTCCACTGAAAGTGTGGTGCCAGCAACGCTACGAGTGCTGAACCTGTAGATGTTTTGACCAGCCGATGGTTTGTCACCAGTGATTATGGCCGTAGTACCGATTTGATAAGCACCAGCGGAGCCACCAAAAACACGGACTGTAGCAAAAGCCTGACCAGTAACGGTGTAGAGTACATCTCCAACATCAAGTACAGTGCTGGGGTCTGCTGCGCTACTATGTAGAGTAATAACTGTGTGAGGAGGCGCAGCAAGGGCAAAGTCAGCATAAGAAAGAACTTGAAGTCCCGTATCGTAATTTGCATTTGCCGTCTTTGCCGAGCGACTGGCGTTATCCGAGACGACCATGTTTGACAAATCGGTAGAAGCAATCTGCAATGCTTCGCCACCTTTGGTTTGTCGCATGCTGGTGAGTTTAAGTTTGCCGTTACCATAGTCGGCGTTGGCGCTGGCGAGCACTTCGTTGTGGACAGCGATGTTGGATGTAGAGCCTTCCAATGTAAAAGCAGGGCTGAACTCTACAGCCGCCTTGCTCACACGGTCCTCTTTGTTGATGAGGTCAGCGAGGTTCTGTGCCGTAGACACTTTGTCAAAGTCAGCCCGCCAGTTCGTAGTTCCTGTGCCAACGCTCAGTGTGGCGATGGAGCCGTTGCCGATGGCAAAGTAGACGGAATCGCCAGCAAGCCCTTCGTGGTCAACGATTTCAAGGCGAGTCTCGGCTGAACCAATCTCACGGTAGTTCTCACCTTGCCACATCTCAAGGCGTAAAATCTGCTGAATGTTGCGGAAGAGAAGTGGAGTCGTACCGACATAGTCCGTAAAGTATCGGCGACGGTAAGGCTTGTAGGTGTCAAAGTTGAGGTATTCGGCCGACACGAGGTAAGGTCGCCAAGCGTTATGCGTTACATTGTCAATGCGGTCTTGCACCTCTTTGATGCGCTGTTCCACATGGCTGCGCTTCATACCACGGATTTTGCCGTTGGTGAATGATGCTTGATTTTGAACATAAGTATTGTCTGCTACCGCTACATCTGTCAAGTCAACATGCGAAGCAATCGTAGCACTGCCGGAAGAGTTTATGTCTTTTAGATTGAGTTTTACGCCGTTGTTGCCCCCACTGACAATGGTATCAATTTCTGCGGTAAATCCAATAGGGTATGCGTCACTGTAAACAAGGATGGTATCTCCTGTTGAAAATCCGTGGATTCTATAATCAGCACCTGTAACGAACACAGCGTTAGCAACAGTGTCAGCACTTGCTAAGACCGCTTCGCCCGGACCGATGCCAAGAAGGTCAGCGACTTTTTGCGCAGTAGTGTAGACAATCTCAGTGGGACGAAGAGGCCGTGTTTCGGGCTCACCGGGGCTGAACACTACAGGCATTCATACTCCTCCCTCACCAAAGGCCAAATCGCCGCATGTCGTCTTGAATACCCTTGAGCAACTGCTCGCCAACGGACATCCACTGTCCAGTTTGGACTTCGTCATCATCGTCAAGTGCGCCGACGCCTGCTTGAAGTCGCTGCAAGAAGTTCATGTTGGAAGGTGGCATAGCCGACTCAGCCGTCGCTGCGGGTGCTGGTGCACCGCCGCCGCCCATCAGCATCTGCTCAAGTTCTTCCTGTGAGAGTTGTGAGAAGTCCGGAGCGCCACGAATAGATTGGCCGGACTCTCGCATGCCTTTTGCTCGTCGGCGTCGGCCACGGATTTCGTCTTGGCTTTCGGGGATGGTGCGGTCAAGTCGGCTGTCCGTTTGTTCGCCGCCCATGCCGGGGATTTGAGTAGGTCGCCCCCGTCGTGGGTTTTGCTCGTCCCGACCTGCCACTGGTATGTTTTGACCTGTTCGGAAAGCATACTCAGTTCGCTTTGCTTCCGGAGAAAGTTCATCCATGCTCGGGCGTTGTCGGTCCTCCGTCGGTCGGCCACCCATTTGTACAAACTTCTCATCAATCTCGTCTTCCTTCGCATCAATTGCGCTTTGAATACGGGCCATTTGCTCACGATAGTCAGCGGGCTTTTCTCGCTCGGGAAGCATATCCAGTTGACGGAGTTGAAATTTGAGGCGACTAACCTCCGCTTCAAGTAGACCTGTTCCCATCGTAGCGTCCTGCTCCATCGCACGGCGACTCATGTCCATTTGTTCAAACGCTCGGTCGCCGTAGATTTGGTCCATCTCGCTCAAGAACTCGCCGCCCTCGCCTCGGAGATTTACTTGTTGAAGAGCATTTGACATGGCTTCGCCAGCCATTTGATTCATCATGGCTTCATCCATTTCGCCTGCAAGAGCCTGTTGAATGTCAACCCGAGTGCGAGCAAGCGGGTTTCGGGCAATTTCTGCTTCTGCCATCTGTCGTCGCATATCGGACACTTGGACGGCTTGATTGCTGAGGCTTTGCATAACAGCGGACTTAAACTGACCAAGCATTTCGGGACTGGCTTGTCCTTGACGAACCAAGTTGTCAAACTCATTTTGAATCTGTATGTCCATACGCTGCTGAGCCGTAACCATAGGGTCCCGCTCTTGAGGTGCTGGGCGCACTTCGGGAGCGTCGGGGAAAATCTGCTTGCCTCGTCCTACGAGTTCGGGAGCGATGCCAGCCGTACTCATGGTAATCGGCGTAGCCTGTTGCATAGCGTCTTGCATGACATTGTCCATCATGCCCTGCACTTCGTCAAAACTACCGGGGTTGGCAGCCGCCACCAAGTCTCGCTGAGCCTCGGGCGTCATGCGAAGCCCTTGCTCTTGTAGCATCCTGTCCAGTTGTTGGAACATCACTGCACCGGGCTGAGTGAGGCGGAGGTTTCGTGCGAGGTCGCCAAGAGACTCCATGTCGCCCAAGTCGGCTCGCGTAGAGCCAAGTGCGCCCATGCTGTCGTCGTCAACGGAGAGTTCAAGTTGTGCATCGTTTACTGCTTGCTGGAACTTGCTGGGGTCCTGTCGGATGCTGTCCAAGGCTTGTGCGATGAGTATCTGCCGTATTTGCTCATTGCCACCTCCGCTTCGCCCTCCCGACATAATCATCTCGGGATTGGCTCCAAACAGTTCTTGGAATTGCCTACTTTTATGACTGAGCATCCAGTTAAGGAATTTCCTAACCGGAATTTCCTCTGTCGGTTGCCTTTTTTCGCCCCTTCCAGT
>Ga0098037_1000376_pt1 | contig 24060 bp, 16 predicted proteins | sample 5_EtaG_FD_75050 | JGI IMG/M metagenome (GOLD analysis project Ga0098037, IMG submission 75050) | Marine viral communities from the Subarctic Pacific Ocean - 5_ETSP_OMZ_AT15132 metaG | ecosystem: Environmental > Aquatic > Marine > Oceanic | place: Pacific Ocean | collected 2015-01-08 | reverse complement strand
CAAACAGATTATTCTTTATATTCTGGGAAGCTTGCAAAGCAGATACAAGATGCTACGGAATGTGCTACCTCAAAAATAGACGGAGTGGCTTTTCATTCATGGCATCATCGGAGACTGTTAACCAAGCTACTATCTCCTCAGATTCAAGATTTGGTATCTTATCAAAATCCGGGGCTGATGCTAAAAAAATGTTTACCGACAAAGTTGTACCAATATCCGTCAACTATCCTTTCTTCTTTAAACCAATACAAGATGGAATGGATAGACCAAAAACAGAGTTGGCATATCGTGTTCCCGCAAGTAAATTTACAAAAAAGAGCATTGTTACTAACCAAAAAACAGAAGAGCTTGAAGGATTAGATACAACTATTGACTGGAAAAACACAGGTGATAATAGTTATGATGGGGAGAAGTTAGCATTATTAGTGCATGACGAAGCAGGTAAATGGGAAAGACCTGAAAATATATTAAATAACTGGCGTGTAACTAAAACTACATTAAGATTAGGTTCAAGAGTTATAGGTAAATGCATGATGGGTTCAACAAGCAATTCATTAGATAAAGGTGGTGAAAACTTTAAAAAACTATATAATGATTCAGACGTTACAAAAAGAAACCGCAATGGACAGACTCGCTCGGGATTATATAGTTTGTTCATACCTATGGAATGGAACTTCGAAGGATTCATTGATTCTTTTGGATTACCTGTATTCAATACGCCAAAAGAAGAGGTCAAAGATAATTACGGCCAGTACATTGATGTCGGCGTTATCGAGCATTGGGAAAACGAAGTAGAAGGTTTAAAAGGAGATCAGGACGCGTTAAATGAATTTTATAGACAATTTCCAAGGACTGAAGAGCATGCTTTCAGAGATGAAACTAAAAATAGCATATTTAATCTTGCTAAAATTTACGAACAGATTGATTTTAATGAAGAAGCTAGATACGATAGCGTTATCAGCCGTGGCAGTTTTCAATGGAAAAACGGGATCAAAGATTCGGAAGTAGAATTTATACCAAATTTAAATGGTAGATTTAATATTAGTTGGATTCCTAATGCTAATTTACAAAATAGAATAGTAAATAAAAATGGAATTAAACATCCTGGGAATGAGCATATGGGTGCATTTGGTTGCGATAGTTATGATATATCCGGAACTACCGACGGCAAAGGATCTAAGGGTGCATTGCATGGTCTTACTAAATTTAGTATGGAAGATGCGCCAGCTAATAAGTTTTTTTTAGAATATATAGCAAGGCCAGCTACAGCTGAAATGTTTTTTGAAGATGTTTTAATGGCATTAGTATTTTATGGTATGCCTATATTAGCTGAAAACAATAAACCTAGACTTTTATATTATATAAAAAGAAGAGGTTACAGAGGTTATTCAATGAATAGGCCTGATAAAATATATAATAAATTATCTGTTGCAGAAAAAGAAATAGGTGGTATACCTAACTCTAGTGAAGATATAAGACAAGCACATGCTGCTGCTATTGAAACTTATATTAATAGTTATGTTGGCGAAAAACCTAGCGGAGGTTATGGTGATATGTATTTTAATATTACATTAAATGATTGGGCTAAGTTTGATATAAATAAAAGAACAAAATTTGATGCAGCAATAAGTTCTGGTTTAGCAATAATGGCGTGTAATCGGCATTTATATACACCTAGACCACAAATAAAATTACAAGATAAAGTTAATTTTAGCTTTGCTAAATATAACAATAAAGGAAATTATTCAAAAATAATACGATAAATGGCACAAACATTTAAACACGGTATTTTTCCTAGTCAGTCAGTACCTGACGTTGAGAAAGCAGATCCAAAGTATGGAATGCAAGTAGCTAAAGCTATAGAGGCTGAATGGTTTAAAAAAGATTCAGGAAGTACCCGTTATTTTGCCAATAGAGATAACTTTCATAGATTAAGATTATATGCTAGAGGCGAACAAAGTATACAAAAATATAAAGACGAATTATCAATTAACGGTGATTTATCTTATTTAAATTTAGATTGGAAGCCGGTACCAATTATACCTAAGTTTGTGGATATAGTTGTAAATGGTATTTCAAATAGAACATACGATTTAAAAGCATATTCAGTTGATCCTGTTGCTACAAAAAGAAGAACACAATTTGTTGAAAATTTACTAAATGATATGTACGCTTCTGATTTTGCAAATAAAATACAGCAAAATTTAGGAGTAAATACATTTTTTAATGAACAACAAAATATACCGGACGATGAAGAAGAATTAAATGTTCACATGCAACTAAGCTATAAACAGAGCATAGAAATTGCTCAAGAGCAAGCTATCAATAACGTTTTTGATTTAAATAAATACGATTTATTAAAAAGAAGAGTAGATTATGATATAGCTGTAGTTGGTATGGGTGCTGTAAAAAATACTTTTAATACAGCTGAAGGTATTAAATTAGAATATGTTGATCCTGCTAATTTAGTATATTCATATTCAGAGTCACCTTATTTTGATGATTTATATTATGTAGGCGAAATAAGAACAATCAGTATGGTTGAACTTAAAAAACAATATCCTTATCTTACTGATGAAGATATAAAACAAATAGAAGGTAAAGGATCAGATACCAGATTACATAATAAATCTTATAGCGCAGAAAGTCAGGATAAAAATTTTGTTAATGTATTATATTTTGAATATAAAACATTTGAAAATCAAGTATACAAAATTAAAAAGACTTCAACTGGCGCTGATAAAGCTATAGAAAAAACTGATGAGTTTAATCCACCTAAAGACGCAAGATCTAGATTTGAAAAAGTAAATAGATCAATAGAGGTATTATATGAGGGCGCTAAGATAGTTGGGCATGAAAATTTATTAGAATGGAAAAAATGTGTTAATATGACACGTCCAAAAGCGGATATAACAAAAGTACAAATGAGTTACAATATTGTAGCTCCTAGAGTGTATAAAGGAAAGCCTGAATCTTTAGTTAGCAGAATGACCACGTTTGCTGATATGATTCAAATAACGCATCTAAAATTACAACAAGTATTATCTAGGCTTGTTCCCGATGGGGTATTCTTGGATGCGGACGGCATTGCAGAGGTTGATTTAGGAAACGGAACAAATTATAATCCACAGGAGGCATTAAATATGTATTTCCAAACTGGTTCTGTTATTGGTAGATCAATGACTCAAGACGGTGATTTTAATAACGGCAGAGTGCCTATACAGGAACTAAGATCATCAGGGGGTAATCAAAAAATTGCAAGTTTAATACAATCTTACAATTATTATTTACAAATGATGAGAGACGTAACCGGCTTAAATGAAGCAAGAGATGGTAGTATGCCAGATCAAAAATCATTAGTTGGTTTACAAAAAATAGCCGCTGCTAATAGCAATACAGCAACAAGACATATATTGCAAGGTGGTTTATATTTAACTTTAAAAACCGCTGAAGCCGTATCGTTAAGAATTGCAGATGTATTAGAATATTCAAATACTAAAAGATCTTTTGTTCAAGCATTAGGTAAATTTAATATAGGTGCAATGGAAGAATTATATACTTTACATATGCATGACTTTGGTATATTTTTAGAATTAACACCTGATGACGAAGAAAAACAATTACTTGAAAATAATATTCAAATGGCTATAACTCAAAAACAAATTGAGCTAGAAGATGCTATTGATGTAAGAGAAATTAAAAATCTTAAATTAGCAAATCAAGTATTGAAAATGAGAAGAAAAAGAAAACAGGAAAGAGATAGACAAATGCAACTTGAAAACATACAAGCTCAAGCAAATGCTAATGCTCAATCAGCTCAGGCTTCAGCTCAGGCGGATATGCAAAAACAAGCTGGTATTGCTGAAAGTAAAGTGCAAATTGCTCAAGCACAAACACAATTTGATATACAAAAAATGGAAAGAGAAGCTGCTATTAAAAAAGAATTGATGGAATATGAGTTTCAATTAAACATACAGCTTAAAACAGCCGAATCAGATGTGATTAAAAATAAAGAAAAGTATAAAGAAGATCGTAAGGACGAAAGAACAAAAATACAAGCTAGTCAACAAAGTGAATTAATACAACAAAGAAACAATAATACACCACCTAAAGATTTTGAATCGGCTGGCTTTGATAACTTAGGTGGATTTGGATTAGAACAATTTGATCCAAGATAACCTTTAAAAAATAATAACTATGGGAATGAGAGGCAAAGACTTTCCGGAAAACGTTGTAGGATCTGTATTTACAGCTGCAAGTAGCGATGCTATAGTTCCACCTACAAATCATATATTTGTTGCATTTACTGTTTTAGCAGCAGCAACATTTGACGCTAGTGGTGGTTTAATAGCAGAATCAGCAACTCAGTTTGCTAACACTGAAGATGCGGCTAATGATTTAGCTGCAGGATCTGAAACAAATAATGAAGGATCAGGTGGTGTGCAAATTACAAATTCTAATGCATCGTTTCCTGCAGGCGTAACTATTCACGGTAGATATACCGAAATGGATCTTGCAGGCGGAAGCATTATTGCGTATTACGCAAGAAAATAAATAACTTTAAATAATTATATAATATTTTATCATGGCAGAAGAAACAAAAGTAACTGCTGTAGAGGCTGAAGAGCCAAAATCTATAGCGCAAAAAGAAGAAGCGGTAGCTGAGAACGCTGGTATGCCCATCGACAAAGATGGTGTTTACAAATTAGATCTTAGTAAGTTTAACAAAGAAAATCAACAAGATGCCGTTCAAGAACAAAAAACAGAAGATGGCGTGCTACGCGGAAGCAGCGAAAATGAAGAAGCTGGGCAAGAAGCCAAAGTGGAATTGCAAGGAGTACGCGAAGAAAAAGAAGTAGAAGCGCCAGTAATAGAAGAAGTCGTAGAAGATGAAAAAGCTGTTAATGAACCGGCTCCAGTGGTTGCGGAAGAAAAACCTCAAGAACAAATTGTTGAAGAAAAAAAGGAACCAGAAATAAATTTACCTGAAAATATACAAGATGTTGTAAATTTCATGAATGAAACTGGCGGAACTTTGGAAGACTACGTAAAATTAAACGCCGATTACACAGGTGTAGATGATAACACTCTTTTGGTTGAGTATTATAAAAAAACCAAACCACATTTAAGTTATGACGAAATTGCTTTTTTAATGGAAGATAAATTTTCTATTGATGAAGAATTAGACACAGACAAAGATGTAAAAAGAAAAAAATTAGCTCTTAAAGAAGAGGTTGCAAATGCCAAAGGCTTTTTGACATCGCAGAAGGATCAATATTACAAAGAAGTCAAGTTGGGTTCTAAGTTATTACCGGAGCAACAAAAAGCAGTTGAATTTTTCAATCGCTATAATAATGAGCAAAAATCAGCTGAAGAATTATTAAAGAAGCAAAAGTCACATTTTAACAATGAAACTGATAAAGTTTTTAGCAATGAATTTAAAGGTTTTAATTTCAAAGTAGGAGACAAAAAATACAGGTTCAATGTTGGTGATGTGAATAAAGTAAAAGAAAATCAAGGTGATTTATTAAATGTTTTTAATAAATATGTTAGTGAAGATAAATTACTTACTAACGCACAAGACTTTCATAGATCTTTATTTGCCGCTTCTAACCCTGACGCTATAGCTAATCATTTTTATGAGCAAGGCAAAGCCGACGCTATTAAAACAATGACTGCAGAAGCTAAGAACATTAATATGGATCCTAGAAAAACTGCAGACGGCGTTATTGAAGCGGGCGGCCTTAAAGTTAAAGCATTAAGTGGAGATAATAGTTCCAAGCTAAAATTAAAACTCAAAAACTATTAAAAAATTAAAAAATGGCAAATGTATCATTTTCGTTACCTAGTGAATTAACTCCTTATGCGAGTAAAGTTGCTAGTTATTCGAATTATTTAAACTTTCACTCTGGAGATGGAACTCCGGTAACCGACTGGGCACAACAGTATTTACCTGAGCTTTATAACCAAGAAGTAGAGAGATATGGGAATAGATCTATATCATCGTTTTTAAGAATGGTAGGTGCTGAAATGCCTATGGCTTCTGATCAAGTTATTTGGTCTGAGCAAGGTAGATTACACTTAGCATACGAAGGCGCTTCTGTTAATGACGCAGGTGTTATCACTATCGCAAGTAGTGGCACTCACGCAGTAAGAAAAGGGCAAACGATCGTATTATCTGATAACCAAGCTTCTCCTACAATTATTAAAGCGTATGTATCTGCAGTCGCAGCTGACAATACTACGTTAACTGTACTACCTTATGTAGGTGGTGCAACTGTTGGGGCTGTATCAGGATTTGACACAGCAACTGACAGTGGATCAAACACATGTTCGTTCTTCGTTTATGGTTCTGAATTCAAAAAAGGTGATGGCGCTATGGTTGGTGCTGTTAAACCTGAATTTGAATCTTTCACAAATAAGCCAATTATTTTGAAAGACAAATTTGAAGTATTCGGTTCTGACGCTGCACAAATTGGCTGGGTAGAAGTATCTGGTGAATCTGGGCAAGGTGGTTACTTATGGTATTTAAAAGCTGAAGGTGACACAAGAGTAAGATTTGAAGATTATTTAGAAACAGCTTTAGTTGAAGCAGTTAAAGGTGACAGTAACAGTACAATTGATACCGAAATGGGTGGCTCTAATGGAGACGCTATCGGTACAGAAGGTTTATTTTCAGCAATTGAAAGTAGAGGTATTGTAGCAACTGGCGCTTATGACGCAATCAATGACGTTATTTCTGACTTTGATTTAATTCTTAAAGAATTAGACAAGCAAGGATCAATCGAAGAAAACATGTTATTCTTAGATAGAGATTCAAACTTAAAAGTTGATGATGCTCTTGGTGCGGTTAACGCAGCAAATGCAGGTCAATCATCTTTTGGTGTATTTGAAAACTCAGAAGATATGGCGTTAAATTTAGGTTTCAACGGATTTAGAAGAGGTTCTTATGACTTCTATAAAACTGATTGGAAATATCTTAACAACAAATCTACAAGAGGATTATTCAATGACATTAAAGGTGTATTAGTACCAGCTGGAACATCTTCAGTATATGATCAAGTTCTTGGAAACAACATTAGAAGACCTTTCTTACACGTAAGATATAGAGCTTCTGAAGCTGATGACAGAAGAATGAAGTCATGGATTACAGGTTCTGTTGGTGGAGCTGCTACATCTGGCGATGATAAAATGGAAGTACATTATTTATCAGAAAGATGTTTAGTAACTCAAGCTGCTAACAACTTCGTATTATTCAAGTAAGATTACTTTAAAAGTGTTGAGCGCTTCGGCGCTCAGCCTTTTATTTAACATTTTTATTATATTATATTATGGCAAAGAAAAAAATAGCAGAGGTGGCTGTTGAGGAACCGGTAATGGTTGCCCCACCAAAAAAAGAACCCAAGCCTAAAAATACTTGGGAATATAAAGATAGACAATATTATTTATTAAGTGAAAAAGCACCAGTAGTGTTTATTTTAAAATCAAAGGGAATAATGTGGTTTGATGAAAAATTAGGGTATGAAAGAGAAATTAGATATACTTTAAATCAAAAAACACCTTTTGTTGATGAATTTAAAGGCGACTCAAGGTTAGATCACATTATATTTAGAGATGGTGTTTTAAATGTACCAAAGTCAAAAGTTGTTTTGCAACAAATACTTTCAAAATATCATCCTGATTTAGGTAATAAATTCGCTGAAGTTGATAATGAAGCAGCAGCACAATCAGACTTAGAAAATATAAATTTAGAGTTTGAAGCAATGCAAGCTGCAATGACAATAGAAATTGATCATGCTGAAGCAATTGTAAGAACAGAAAGAGGTAGCGCTGTCAGTAAAATGAGTTCTCAAGAAATTAAAAGAGATTTATTCTTAATGGCAAAACAACAACCAGAATTGTTTTTAGAATTAGCTAATGATGAAAACATTAATATTAGAAACCTAGGTATTAAAGCGGTTGAAATGGGATTGATAATTCTTTCAGGCGATCAAAGAACGTTTTTATGGGCAAGTAATAATAGAAGATTACTTACTGTTCCGTTTGATGAAAACCCATATTCAGCTTTAACACAATGGTTTAAAACAGACGAAGGGGTTGAAGTTTATCAGTTATTAGAAAAGAGACTTAAATAGTTACTTATAGTGGTTAGGCCGCTATAAGCGGCTTAATCATTATATAAAAAAATATTATGGCAATATCAGTTGATACAGTATATAAAACAGTATTATCAATATTAAACAAAGAATCAAGAGGTTTTATAACACCTGATGAATTTGAAAGAATAGGTTCGCAAGTTCAACTTGATATACTAGACCAAAATTTCCACGACTACAATAAAGCTGTTGTTAAAGCAGCCTCAGGTAGAGCTGTAGAAGACTACGGCAATATACCTGAAAAAATTCAACACAAAATAGATCCGTTTTTTAAACAAGCGGATATTAGTTTAACAAATGGAATTGGTACAATACCTACCGATTTGTATAAAACAATTAATATTAGTATAACTAATAAAACTATTCAATTAGAAAAAGTAAATAAAAGTAAATTATCATATTTACTATCCTCACCTTTAACAAAACCAACAACATCATTTCCTGTATATTATCAGAGAGCAGCAGACATAATTGTTGAACCTGCTTTGTCAGATGGCAGTTGGACATTAGGTAATTTACTTATTGAATATATAAAAGTGCCAGAAGATATAAACTGGAATCATGACGTTGGGGCTAGCGGTCAACTAACATATAATTCAAGCAGCTCTATAGATTTTACATTACACGATTCAGATAGAGTACAGTTAATATTAGGTATATTAAAATATGCTGGATTAGTAATTGAAGATCCTGCTGTAATACAATCAGCTAGCGGAGAAGAAACTAAATTAATACAATTAGAGCAATAACAGATGGGACTTATAACACAAACAAAAGAAGCTTATTATAACAGGTCACAAACCTTTACGGGCGACGGTTCAGATAAAACGTTTGATTTATTAACAAGTTCATTTACTGCTTTGCCAACAGCTAAAACTCAATTTCAAATAGCTGTAAATGGTAAATTAATAAACACAGCTAATTATAGTTATAGTTCGCCAACAATAACATTTTCAGGAAATACAAATAATACAGATGTATTAGAATCAGACGGCGCACCTAAAACGGGGTTAGGCATAGTTGTAACACAAACAGATAAAGCAGAAAGATATGGTCAATATAGATATGTATCTTTAACTGATATTATAAATAACTATATGATTGCGTTTGTGGGTGAAGGGAAATTAATACCGACATGTAAAAGAACAGATGTTTTGTTTCATGCTAAAAGAGGCATACAAGAATTTAGTTATGATGTTTCAAGAGTTGAAAAAATACAGGAAATTGAAATAGGCAATACTTTATCGATGCCTTTTCCGCAAGACTACGTAAATTATGTTAGATTATCCAGGGTTGATGACGCTGGTATTGAACATATTTTAATACCTGCAAGATATACATCTAGGCCTTCTGAATCTATATTACAAGATGAAAACGCAGATTATTTATTTGATGCAGATGGGTCAGTTTTAACAGCGCACCCGTATACATCAGATAAATTTGCTAATTTTGAACATGCCAATCTATCCGGAGCTTATAACAATACTGATTTAACATACGATATACATAAAGATATTGATAGAATTGGTGAATTTGGTAAAAGATACGGATTAAATGCTGAAATATCTCAAAAAAATGGTGTATTTGTTGTTGATGAATTAAACGGACAGTTTGGCTTTAGCAATGATGTATTAAATAAAGTTATTACATTAAAATATATATCTGATGGGTTAGGTACTGATGATGAAATGCAAATACATAAATTAGCTGAAGACGCAATATATAAATATATAACTCATGCAATAGCTAGTGGCCGTGCAAATTTTCCTGAGTATATTATAAACAGATTTAGAAAAGAAAGAAGAGCAGCAATGCGAAATGCAAAGCTAAGATTATCAAATATTAAATTAGGCGAGCTAGAACAAGTAATGAGAGGCAAGTCTAAACATATTAAACACTAGTAAATGCCGGAAATAAAAAATAATTTCATTCAAGGTAAAATGAATAAAGACCTTGATGATAGAGTATTACCTAACGGTCAGTATAGAGACGGAAAAAATATTAAAGTATCTAAGTCAGACAATTCTGATGTGGGTTCAGTACAAAATATTAAAGGTAATGATTATGAATATGCTTCAAGCAACGCATTATCTTTAACTGGTAGTGATACTATAGGACATTATGTAGATAAGCTTACAGGCGATGTTTTTTGGTTTACTACAGATTTTACAGGAATTACAAATGATGATCCTACACAAATCAACAGTAGATATGCTACCGGTTCTAATAATTGTAGAATATATTATAAAAAAATTGGTGCATCAGGCGCACCAACTCCTATAATTGATAGTTTTAGATTAAACTTTTCAAAAAAACACCCTATATTACATATAAATAAAATTGATGATTTATTATTTTGGACTGATAACTATAATCAACCAAGAAAAATAAATATAACAGATGCAAAAGCAGGTGAATATACAAATGATCCGTATTTAGAAGATAAAATTAGCGTTGCACAATATTCCCCACCAACTCCACCTAAAGTTAGAATGTCATATGATTCATCTATAAAGAGTAAACATATACAAGATAAATTTGTAAAATTTGCTTATAGATTTCAATATGATAATAATGAATATTCAGTAATATCTCCATTTACACAAACATGTTTCCATCCTGGCAAAGGTAAAGATTTTAATTTTGGCGTTATGAGCAATGACACTAAAGCTGGAACTTTAACAGCCGCACAACAAACAGAAGCTATAGAGCAAACAACCGTTGAAATGGTTCAAAATTTAGCAAATGTTGTAGAGTTATTTATTGATTTACCTTCTAATAATAATAAAGACAACCACGCTGCCTGTAATATAAATCAAGCCGGTGGCGAAAGCGGAGGATATCCAATAACTATTGACACAGTTAATGGAACTATAGCAAATAGTAATACTGTTGTAACAGCAAGAGGAGATAATTATACTGTTGCTACGTCTGCTGGTACTTTAGACTCAACTAATCTACCATTATCAACAAGTATTGACACTAAAACGCCTTTGATAGATAATCAACGTTTATATTTCTTTTCAAATATAACTGCTTATGAAAATAATTTAAATATTAAAAAAATACAAATATTATATAGCGAAGCTGGTGGTTTAGCTTTAAAAGTTGTAGATACAATTGATTTTGAAAAACAAATTTTAAGTTCAGACGGAACTACTATTAATAATATTATATACAGGGCAGAGCCATTAACAGACAATGCCGCTAAACTTATTTATGGTTTTAAATATACATATAATTCAACAAAACCTATACAAACTTTACCAGAATCTGAGCTATTAAGAATAAGTGATATAATACCAGTAAAAGCAAAAACGCAAGAAGTTAGTGGCAATAGAGTTATATATGGAAACTTTTGGCAAAATAGAGATGTTACAGGATTAGAGCCAGATCAATTTAGTGTCACAAGCGGTGATCAAGATAATTTCAATTCTGAATATTTATTATCTTCTGTAAAGTCAAATAGAGAGTATACAGTTGGTATTGTATTATCAGATAGATATGGAAGAATGTCTTCTGTAATTACACCTACAGATAATACTGAATTTTTAGACCCTAAAAACGGTAATGTAGCCGCTTGGCCTCATTATGCTTTAAAATTAGATTTTACTGGTAAAATTGGTGATGCGTATGCGGCTGACACAAATCCATTAGGTTGGTATTCATATAGAGTTGTAGTAAAACAAACAGAGTTAGAGTATTATAATGTATTTGCACCAACATTGTTAGATAATATACCGGCTGACGAAAAAAGGAGTTGGCTTGTATTATCTGGTGATAATATAAATAAAGTACCTAGAGACGTAACTGATATAAATACTGAAGATGGTACACAGGGTTCACAAACTAGTTTATTACCTAAAGTATTAGATACTAGTGGTACACAATCTCAACAAAATGGGACGGATTATATTGATATAATATCTATAGGTACAAAAAATGAACATGGCATTGGTACAAGTATAAATGATTTTTATTTGAATGATAAAAACCCTTTATTAGCTGAATTGCCGGATGGTCAGGGTAGAAATCATATTTCAGGAAGTGAATTTGACAATTTAATTGTATTGGAAACAAAACCAATATCAACAGCTTTAGATATATACTATGAAACATCTACAGCTGGATTAATTTCTCATTTAAATGAACAAATAGATTCAGGATTAACCGGGTCTGTTCCTAATGCTTTAGCTTTAAGTGCAAATACTGTTGCTGAAAGCACAGCTTCAGGAACTAAAGTTGCGGACTTAACAACTACAGATTCAAGCGGTTCAAATATTAGCTCACCAACATATTCAATAGTTTCAATTATTGATGGTAATGGTAGTAGCAGGGCTGGTGCTTTTGTAATTGATGGGGAAGACTTAGATACAGGAGAAACTTTTGAATTTAAAAATAACAATGAAGACACGTATACTATAACAATAAAATCTACAAAAGGAAGCAACTCACAAAATTTTGCAAAAACAGTTACAATAACAAATGTTGCACCCACACAAACCGTAGGATCAACTGTAAGTGTAGCAGCATCAACACCCATAGATACGCAAATTAGATTTATAACGGCTGTAAATGGTAGTGCTAAAACAAGCGCAAATGCAAACGGATTAACTTTTTCAATAGAGTCTGGCAATACTGATAATGATTTTACAATTGATTCATCTACAGGATCAATAAAAATAGCAAATGCTTTAACTTCGGGAGATTCATATACATTAGGAATAAGAACAACAGATGCTGGAGGTTTACAAGATAATGATAATTTGATAGTAAATGTTTCTGCGTCAAACTTTACAAGTTTTTATTTAACAATGGGAGGCAGTAGTGTTCACGAAGCATGTAATCAAGCAGTCGGCACATTACGTTATCATAATGGAAGTAGTGCAACTCCATCGCAAGGAGATGTTGTTTATACAGACGCGCAGGGAACAACACTTCTTAATGGAAGCACTGGCCCTTACTTTGCATGGGCTCCAGGAGGTGGAGCACATAATGGTAGTGGAACATCTTTTTATGCTCAAATCAGTAGCTCAGGTGTTGTAGGAGCGGTAAGTTTATGTAGTTAACAAAATATGTAATAATTAATTATGGGATATTCTATAGACATACAGTTCTTTAATACCTTTATTATAAGGTCTGCAAATTCCGCTCTTCATTTTGAAGAATCGAGAATAAAAGGTGGATTTAATGAGCCGTTTGTTGCTATTGGCCCAAAAGCACATATAGTAGATGAAAATTTTGCAGGTCAAAGAAGAGGAAATGCTTTAATATATTCTGGCGTATATAATTCAAGAACAGATATTAATAGAACAAATGTATTTAGCTCAGCAGAACCTATAACAAGAGCTGTTGACCCTGCTAATGGTGATATAAATAAACTTCATGCAGAAGATACTAATTTAAATATATTACAAGAAAATAAAGTAAGCTATGCTTTAATTGATAAAGATGCTTTATTTACAGCAGAAGGTGGACAACTTACAGCATCAGGTGCAGCTGTTATTGGGCAAATAGTTCCTTATCAAGGAGAATATGGCACAACACATCCGGAAAGTTTTGCTATTAAAGGTATAAGAAAATATTTTGTAGATAAAAATAGAGCAGCTGTTTTAAGATTATCAAGAGACGGTATTACAGAAATATCTAATTATGGCATGCGTGATTATTTTAGAGATAGTATAAGCTTAATAACTGAAGATTATCCTAATAATAAAATAATTGGTTTTTATGACGATCATGACGATCAATATGTTGTTTCTTTACAAGATGCTTTACTGGGATTACAGCCAGATGGTAATTATGCTGGGCATGAAACCTTAAGTTTTGATGACAGCGCTAACGGGTGGGTTAGTTTTTATGATTATAAACCAGATTTTGGTTTTAGTCATAATAAAGAACTTTTTACTTTAAATAGTAATAATTTATGGAAACATTATGTAAACCTTGCGCGTAACACGTTTTATGTAAACCAAAATTCAGAGCCGCAAAGTTATGCGTCATATATTACATTTGTTGCAAACGCTGAACCTTCTTCGGTTAAAAACTTTTTAAGCATAAATTACGAAGGCACATCATATTGGACAATGGAATCTGCTAAAGCACAAGACGGCATAAGAAATACAACACAAGAAGCTAAAGAAATTGATAATGCAGAGCTTAGCTTAACAGGCGATATTATAAGTCAATTTAAGAAAAAAGAGGATAAATATTATTCTCATATAACAAACAATACTGGAGCTATAAAAGACGGTGTTGTTGGGGTAGATACGGCGGGTATATCAGGATTATTTTCAATAGTTGAAATGAGTAATGGGTATACAGGAGGTGAACAAGAGCTATTTAGCGTATCTCATAACATAACAAAATCAAGTTAAATGAAATTAAATATTCGTAGGCTTACTAGTGAAGACTACAGCACATTAGTAAAATGGTGGGATGCATGGCCAGAATGGCAAGCACCGCCTCAGACTTTTTTGCCAGATACTGGCTTTATAGTCGAAAAAAACAATATAGGTATAGTGGCGGGATATGTTTATATAACCAATTCTAAGGCTGCTTTACTTGAATGGATTATATCTAATCCAGAATATAGAGAAAGTGACAGAAAAGACGCGATAACGCTCTTAATTCAAGCCGTAGAGCGCGTTTTAACAGATCAAGGTGTAAAGCATGTATTTACTATTGGTAGAAACAAGCATTTGATTAATTTACATAAAAAATTAGGCTGGATGGTTGATAAAAAACCATCATACGAAATAATAAAAAATTTATAAACAATGGCAATATTTAGTGCAATAAATGCGGGTAAAGCTAGAAAAAAACAAGGGAAGGCGCAAGATAAACTAGACCAAGCTTTAGAAGATCGTCCAGAAGTTATAAATCCTTATGATCAAGTAACGGATTTAAGCGGTATGGTTAGTAATCCTTTTGCCAATTTGCAAGTAGCTACAGGCGCTGCTGAATTTCAAGCAGAACAAGCTGATATATCTTTAGCTAACACATTAGACACATTAAGAGCAACGGGTGCTGGCGCTGGAGGCGCGACGGCATTAGCTCAAGCTGCAGTACAGAGCAAAAGAGGTATTTCAAATACAATACAACAACAAGAAAGCCAAAATGCAATGGCAAGAGCTCAAGGCGAACAAGCGGCCCAGGCTCAAAGAATAGCCCAAAAACAAAGAGTTGAACAAGCAAATATATTAGGTAGAACATTCGAATTTCAAGCAAAAGAAGGTAGAAGTATTGCTGATATATCTAGACAAGCTGGTATGGTACAACAATATGGACAACAAAGAGCTGATGCTTTAGGGGGCATGGGTAGTAACACGTCAAGCTTTTTAGGTGAAGCTTTATCGGATAGAAGATTAAAACAAGATATTGAATTTTTAAGGTTATCACCCAGTGGTTTGAAAATATATTCGTTTAAATATAAAAACGCAAGTGAAGTTTATGAGGGTGTAATGTCAGATGAAGTGCCTGCTGAAGCAATTGTAAAAAACTTTGTTGGAATTTATGATGGCGTTAATTATTCAAAAATTGATGTAGAATTTAAAAAAATTAAATAATGAGTTTACCAGTAGTATCATACGGAACATATAATTATGGCGATTATGCTAGGCCTACACAAATTAAATATAAAGGTGGGTTTGGCGAGGCATTAACTGGAGCAGCAGTTGGGCTTTTAAAACGAGATAGACTTAATAAAGAAAAAGCTGAGGCTCAGCTTAAGCAAGCTAATGAGCAGTCTTTATTAGCAAGCTCACAGTTTAATGCTAAATTAAATGAGGCATTTGGAAAAGCTTCTGCAACTAATAGACAATTTCTTCAAGGATTAAAGCAAGAATATGGTGATGCTGTAAAGGCATATAAATTAGATAATTTAAGTTTTGAAGAATATGAAGATAAAATAACTTATTTTCAAAATATTTTAAACGATGCAACTCAGCTTGCTGCTATTATGAAGCCTATAATAGAAAGTGATACACAAATTGGTTTTGGAGATATAAGAGGGGATGATGACAATAAAGCGGCTCTTTTAGCTAGATATGGCATTCAAAAGGGTAAATATCTTTTAGAAAAAGACGAGAATGGTTTAAGGGTAGTATTGCCACATGGAGCTGGGCCTTCTAATTTTGAGGCTAAATCTATTTCTGCAAGCGAGCTTATTTCAAATACTAAGTATATGACGCCGGAAATAAAATATGATAATCTAACGAATCCTGCTTATGGCACCATGTTATCCAGCTTGCGAGAAATGGTGTTAGATAACTCCGATTTTTTAAATATTAAAAATGATGCAAAATTAAAATCAACATTATTTAGTGTAAATGAAAATCAAAAAGATGGTATAATTCAAAAAATTAGTCAACAACAGGGTTTAAGAAATATTTTTCTTAGTGCAGATGGGACATTGGATAAAGATAAAATGAGATATTATTATGAAGATAATATGGGAATGGGATTAGGTAGTTATAAAGGCACTAGAGAGCAACTAAATGAAATGAATATGTCAATTGCTGAAGATATGTATGAGTCTATGGCAAGTATGGAAGTGTTAGGTAAAAAATCATATAGCGCCGGAAATACAAGTAACGTTACAAGTAGAGAAGAAGATTATAATACTGGTTTAAATGCTTTTAATGAAGCTATTTTTAATCCAACTACTTTTTATAATTTAAATGTTGTTAAAAGCCCATATCAACAAACAAACGAAGGGGCTAAATATTTAGGTAATGGTAAATATGAAATTACAACTGATGTTGTAGATAAAACAACAGGTCAATTAGTACCAGGTCCTACCAGGACTGTAGATTTAAAAGATTTTGAAAGTTTTCAACAATATGCTGGCACAATAATTGATCGACATAGATCATTACAAGGTCAATCAGGAGGTACTAAACAAGCTATTGGTGAAGTAAATCAAGATGCTTATATAAAACAAAAATTTGATGAATATCAAATGATAATAAAATCATTAGATGAAAAATTACCTGATGATGTAAAAGCTGTTAATGAAAGTAAATCAGCCGCGGTAGACTTAGAGCAACAACAAAGAGATTATTTAAATGATGAAGATTTAAGGAAAATAGCTGAAGGTAAAACTTTGGGCGTTGAAAGTAATCCTAGTTTAATTCAAAAAATGGGCAGGTTCATAGGAGGGCAAAGATCCGGTAAAACTTACAGCAGTGATGATATGAAAAAAATACGAGCAGCACAAAAACAACTAATAAAAAAATATCCTCTACTTAAATTAAAATATGACTTGGTTGAACCAAATATAAATATACAATAATGGAAGAAATATTGATGCAATATGCTAATGACTTATTGCGAGCAAATCCTTCTATTAGTCAAGAAGAACTTAACCAAAAAGTTTTAGAAAAAAGGATTGCTTTAACAAAAAATCCGATACCTGGTACAATACAAACCACAACAGTTCCCATGTCAAAAGGTGTGACTAAGCGTTTTATAAATGACGAACAAATTCAGATGATGCTACCTGAAAATGAACCTGGTATGTTCGAAGGGTTATTAGAAAATCCTGAAGTTTGGTGGGAAAATTTTTATGGAGGTACTGAATTAGCTATTACAACTAATGAAATAGCTAGAGGTATAATGAATTTTCCAAAAATGTTAACATTAGAAGCAACTGCAGGAATAAAACAACTTCAAGGTGAAAAAATGACGGCTGAAGAAAAAGCACAGCTTGGTTATTTTTTACAAAATTCGTTAGTTACTCCCGGAAACATATCTGATAATCAATTTACCAAATGGAGACAAGCTTTACAAGATAGATTGCCAGAATATGATGATAGTATAACAGAATCTATCTTTGCGGCTAGTGCAAATCCAATAAAAGCAGCTGAAGATGGTTCATGGGCCGAAATTGGTGGTAGAATAGCATCTAAATCTGTTGGTAGCTTACCATATACTGCTATGTCTTTAAATCCATATACAGCCGCTATAAGCGGTGTAAGTATTGCAGGTAATAAATATTTTGAAAATCTTGAACAAAACCCTGATGAAGCAGCTTGGAAATTAATGGGTAATGCAATATTGACAGGGGGTGTTGAAATGGCAGATGCTGTCTTAACTAGAAGGTTTTTAGGAAGAGCTGGTGTAATTAAAGGTAGATATGGAGAAAAAGCTGCAAAACAGTTTACTGAAGGATTTGCTAAAAAATAAGCTATAGGATTTTTTGGGGAAGGTGCTACTGAAATGGCACAAGCAACAACAACTAAATTATTAGATGCTGTATTTTTTGAAAAAACACCTGATAAAGTAAAAACTGGATTTGGGATTACGGACGTTGGGGTTGACGTAGCAAGAAAAGTTCAACAACGTTTTTCAATGAAAGACCTATATCAAATATTTGATGAAGGTATAATAGGTGCATTTACAGGAGGTAGTATTACAACAGTAGCTAATGCTTTCACAGATAATAAACAAAAAAAGGATAGAATGGAGTTGCTGTTAATGAGTCAACAAGAAAAAAGAAATATTAGAAATGAAGTTGATGGCATAACAGAATTAATGAATCAAAGAAAAAATGAAACATCCGAAAGAGCTCAGCTCTTAATAGACAATGAAGTAAACAAAAGATTAGGCGGAATTAAATTAATAAGAGATAGATCTAGAATTGCTTTAGAACAATTATCAAATCAAGACTTAATTGAATATGCTAAAAATATTGATATAATAAATAAAGTTAGCAATATGGAATCGCCCTCTAGCGTATTTAAAAAACAAAAACAAGACGCTATTGAACAAAACAATGAAATATATGATAAAACATTAGAAGAAAAATTTTCTAATGATGAAAATTTTAGAAAAGAAGTTCAAAAACAAACAGGTTTACAAATTACAGAAGTTAATAATCAAGCTGCTTTAGAAAAAATTATTAAAAAAGAAACGGGTAGGGTTATTAATTTTGAAGGCACAGCTGGCGTGTTTATAGGTGAAGGTAAAATATATATAAATAAAGAAACAGCACTAAAGCAAGGCAATGTTACGGTTGGTAGTCATGAAATATTACATCCAATATTGAATGCAATGGTTGGGAACACTGAGTCTCAAACTGATGTTGTTAAATCTTTTAAAAATATTATAGGGTCTGGTAAAAATGATTTAGTTGAAAATTTATTAAAAAGAAGGAATATAACTTTAAAATCAAACCCTGAAAAATATTATACAGAATATTTAACTGCTTTTTCTGATTTAGTAAATGGTGGTCAAATTAGTTTTGAACAACAATCATATTGGGAAAAGCTTGTAAATTTTTTAGATAGAATATTTCAAGGACAAGGATTTAGTAATATATCTTTTGACACAGGGCGAGGTGTTTATAACTTTTTAAAAGAATATTCAAAAAGTGTAAAAGAAGGTAAGCTCAGTGAAAAAGTATTATCTAGCATAGATGTTGAAAGAGTTAGAAGTATTGGCTTAGCTTCAAATGAGTTTCAAAATTCAAAAGAGGCTAATAATGTTAATCAATTATACGAAAATGGAGGAGTAAATTCTGCTTTTCAAATATCAGAAGCCTACAGAGGTATGGCTAGCAAAATAGCATCTAAATATAGGGATGTTCCTGGCTATACTACAATGCAAGATATTTTAGTTGATGAAATATTAACTGGCAATAGAGGAGTTTATGATTTAGTGCAAACTTATAACCCTGAGTCTGGAGTTCCTTTAGCTGCTTATATAAATAAATTTTTACCATCAAGAGCAATAGAGGCGGCAAATAATATATTAGATACAAAATTTACTTTAGACATTACAGAAGTTAAAGGCGTAACCGAAAAAGTTACAGAAGAAGTTGCTGAAGAAACGCAAAGAACAAGCTTAAGAAATACTTTAGGCCTAACCGATGCAATAGTTACTAAAGTTAAAAATTCTGTTATAAAAACATTTGGCACAAGATTACCGAAAGTAACAACTCCACAATTTTTTAAATCATTGCAAAAAAGTTATAGAACAGAATTAAAACCAACTATAGCTAAAATGATGGGCAGACAAGAAGCTTATAAAGAATTTTTAGAAAATAACTTTCAACTTATATATGATATAATACCTCAAGGTACATTTAATAAAAGATTTAAAGACTTTGTACAGCCTGTTACTGATAAAACAGGTAAACAATTAAGAGAAAAAACAGCTGAAGGTAAAGGTATATTTAAGAAAAAGAAAATATCACAAAAAGAATTCGTAGATTATTTTTTAGGCGATGACGTTGGCGCATCAACAAAAGGAACAAGAAAAACAGCTTTAGCTGAAGCATTAGCTGAAGAAATTGCTTTTGATGCAACGATGGATGTAATTAAAACACCTGAAGTTGTTGAAAAAATAAACTTTGCAAATAGCTTTACTGAAAATTTTGCGATGGAAGTTGCAAGGCAAATTGATAGGGGCATAGATTTTCAATTTATGAAAGAAGCTATGTCGATGGAAGATGCCATTGTTCAGTCAAGATCTATCTTAGACGGGAATAAATTAGAAAATTTTCAAGATTATAAAGCTGCTGTTGATAAAATATTAGAACTGGGAGGTATAAAAATACAAGGATTTGGAGGTACTATATTTGAATATTATGTACAACAAAAAGGAAATTCTTTAAATATACCAGGTGTTACTTTTGAAGGCGAAGCTTTAATGGGGAATACAGGCGTTGATATGACTATGACCATAACAAATAAAGATGGTGTAAAAATAGCAATACCTGTAGAATTAAAAGCAGATGGATCAGCCCAAATGGGGTCTGGAACTTTTAAAATAACTGAAAATGACACAGTGTCTACCAGTAAAGATGGCAAAGCTCTAAACGAATATACGCCTGACGTGCAAGCTATGATTCCTGTTTATAAAGAAATGCACAAGGTAGCAGAAGAAATTCAAAATGAAGAAATACCATTTGGTTTTCCTCAAAGAGGATATTTAACAGAAACGTGGATTGGAATTCGTGAAGCATTTGCTGGTAGATTTAGAAATATTAATGAAGTTTCTACAGTTGAAAAAATTATAAATCATTATAATAAGAAAGGTGTTTATTACATGTACCTAGGAGATAAAGGACTTTTATATTTAGGTAGCAATCCAAATAATTTAAATGCAAAACCTTTATCGGCAAATACTAAAGTTTATATTTCCCCAAGTAATAGTGGCAGCTCCAGTGATACTTATGCAAATATAACTATAAGAGGAAGACTTAATATTGACCCTAAAACGCAAGAACAAAGTATTACTTTAGAAGGTGGAGCTGATAATTTTGGTAAGGTTTTTCAAGAAAGCTCTGAAAGAGGTAATTTAAGTCAAGAGTTTAATAATATTATTGAACAAAAAACAGGTGTATTATCTGACAAAGTATATACAAATGTAACTAAAGTGAACAATGCTGGCAAGCGACCAGGAAACTTTTTTGTACCATATTCAGCAGAAGATTTTTTAGGTTTACTGTATGCAACAGTTCCTAAAGGTAAAGAGGGTAATAAAGCGTTAGGTTGGATTAAGAAAAATCTTTTAGACCCATATTCGGTTGCAATGGAAAATATAAATCGTGAAAGAATGCAAATGATGAACGATTTTAAAGGATTAAAAAAGAATTTAAACAATGTTCCGAAACAGTTAAAGAAAACAATTGGTAATACTAGCTATACTAACGAAACAGCCGTAAGAGTTTGGATATGGAATCAACAAGGTATGGAAATTCCTGGATTACCTACAGAAGATAAACAAATGTTATTAGATCAAGTTAATAATAATACTGAATTTATTAATTTTGCAAATCAATTAATACAGCTAAATAAAGCTGATGGATATGGAAAACCAAATGAAAATTGGAATGTTGGAACTATAACAACAGATTTATTAGAAAATTTAAATAATGCTAAAAGAAAAAAGCATTTAGAAAAATGGCAAAATAATATAAATGAAATATTTTCGTCTGAAAATAAAAATAAGCTAGAAGCTATTTATGGTAAAAATTATGTTGCTTCGTTAAATAATATATTAAAAAGAATGGAAACCGGCCGAAATAGAAACGGTGGCGGGAATAGACAAATTGACAATTGGTTAGATTGGCTTAATAATTCTGTGGGTGCTATTATGTTTTTAAACGTTAGATCAGCCGTATTACAGACTATATCAACTGTAAACTATATGAATTGGCATGATAACAATCCATTAAAAGCTGCTGAAGCTTTTGCTAATCAACCACAATTTTGGTCAGATTTTTCAATGATATTTAACTCAGATTACTTACAAGAAAGAAGGGGCGGAACAAAATTAAATGTACAAGAAAATGAAATTGCTGAAATGGCAAACAAAGGTGGAGTAAAAGGTGCTATAAGTTATTTACTAAATAAAGGTTTTGTATTAACAAGAGCAGCAGATAGTTTTGCTATTGCTTCAGGTGGAGCCGCAATGTATAGAAATAGAGTTAATTCTTATATAAATCAAGGCATGGATCAAAAACAAGCCGAAGAGCAAGCTTTTAGAGATTTTAGAGAGCTAACTGAAGAAGCACAGCAATCATCAAGACCGGATAGAATATCTATGGAGCAAGCAGGTGGATTTGGTAGATTATTTTTAGCATTTGCAAACACACCAATGCAATATACCAGATTGATGAAAAAATCTGCACAAGATATAATAAATGGAAGAGGTGACCAAAGAGCTAATTGGTCTAAACTAATGTATTATGGTGTTATTCAAAACTTTATATTTAATGGGTTACAAAAAGCTTTATTTGCTTTAGGATTTGATGATGAAGAAGATGAAAACCAAAGTAAAAGAGTAAACACAGTTGCGGAAGGAATGCTAGATTCTATATTAAGAGGTACTGGGGTGGCTGGTAATGCGGTTGTAGCAGGCAAAAATTTTGCAGTAGATTTAGCAAAAAGATCACAAAAACCTAGACCAAACTTTGAAGATGCTACTTGGAAATTGTTTGATGTATCTCCGCCTATTGATTCAAAAATTACAAAAATAAGAGCCGCTTTAAGAACAGTTGATTGGCAAGGTGATGAAATAATGGACAAGGGCATTAGCTTAGATAATCCAGCTGCAATGGCATCTGCTCAATTTATATCAGCAACGACAAACGTTCCACTTGATAGAGTATTAAGATTATACGATAATGTAAGAGCCGCGGTGGCAGAAGATACAGAGGCATGGCAAAGAGTAGCTTTATTGCTAGGTTGGTCAAGCTGGGAATTAGGTATGAAAAAAGAAGAAGATAAAAAAATGATAATAAAAAAAGATAAAGTACAACCGTTAAGTTCTCCTTCAAATTTGGGAGGACCTACAAAATTATAAATTATGGCAAAAGACGCATGTTACAACAAAGTAAAGGCAAGGTATAAAGTATTTCCTTCTGCATACGCTAGCGGAGCTATCGCAAAATGTAGAAAAGTGGGTGCCGCTAACTGGGGTAATAAATCTAAAAAATAATAATTATGGCAGATCAAAAAGTAAAACCACATAAAATGTACTGTAAAGATGGATCAGTGCATGATGTAAAAACTTATAAAGAACATAAGTCTTTAATGAAAAAAGGCTGTGGTCATAAAAAACCTAAAAATGGCAGTAAGGAAAACTAAAAAAGGGGCACAATTAAAACGTTGGTTCAAAGAAAAATGGGTTGATGTAAGAACTGGAAAAGCTTGTGGCCGTAAAAAAGGCGATGGTAGAGGTGTGCCTTATTGCAGACCTAGTAAAAGAATATCTAGTAAAACTGTAAAAACATCTAGCGAAATGTCATCATCTGAAAAAGCAGCTAAGATAAGAGAAAAAAAATCTTTAGGTCAGCCAGCAGGTAAACCAAGAAGAGTAAAAAATGTTAAAAGAAGTAAAAAATAGGTAATTACATATAGTATAGAAACTTAATCGTTATGGCAAACAAAAT
>Ga0098037_1000375_pt1 | contig 24105 bp, 36 predicted proteins | sample 5_EtaG_FD_75050 | JGI IMG/M metagenome (GOLD analysis project Ga0098037, IMG submission 75050) | Marine viral communities from the Subarctic Pacific Ocean - 5_ETSP_OMZ_AT15132 metaG | ecosystem: Environmental > Aquatic > Marine > Oceanic | place: Pacific Ocean | collected 2015-01-08 | reverse complement strand
TATGATAGCACCGGCTACCGGACAAGCGACACCGCAACAAGTGTCAGCACTATTTCCAAACGACCCCACAGCTGAACTTATAGCAGCAAGGAGACAACGTGGCTAAAAAATCTGCATTACAAAAAATAGAATATCATGAAAAAATCTGTCGTATTATGCAGAAACAAACTTTTGAAAGAATTGAAAGAATGGAAACTAGAATAGTTAGATTAGAAAAATGGATTATTGGTGGACTAGGCGCAATTCTTTTAGCTGTACTTTCAAACCATATGTAGTATGAATGACTAATGGAACTAGTCAGAAAATATCCTTACAAACATTATAATAGATTTTCAGATACAACCGGGCGTAAGTATTTAGTTGGTGAAGCTAAAGTACCCTCAGTAACTACAATTTTAAGTGCTACTAAAGATCAAAGATTTTTAGAAAACTGGAGAAGACGTGTGGGTAATGAAGAAGCAGATCGTATAATGAGACAAGCTAGTACCATTGGAACTGAAATGCACCAAGTATTAGAATATACATTAACAGGACAAGGTTATTATAATGATACACCTGAAGGAACAAAACCTAGAATGATGGCTAAAACTATTTTAGATAATATTAAGTTATCTGAAGTCTGGGGTAATGAAGTTAGTTTAGAATATAAAAATTTATTTGCAGGAACATGTGATTTAGTTGCTATGGCTTATGACAAACCATCTATAGTTGACTGGAAACAAGCTAACAAATTTAAAAAAGAAGAATGGGTAGAAGATTATAAATTACAATTGGGTGCATATTATTTAGCACACACATTAAACTATGGCCCTATAGAACAAGGAGTCATATCTATTTGTACAAGAAATCTACAATACCAAGAATTTAAATTATCCGAAGCCGACCTCAAAGAGTACGGTGAGAAATTCTTAGAACGTTTAAATACTTTTACTGAGTTGCAAAATAAGCAATAGTCAGCAAAGCTACTTCTATTAAAATTATACTTTCAATCATATTAACCAACTTTTTAATTCTTCTTCTCCTAATGTTTTTGCAGCAACCCTACCTTTATTTGTTAATGACTTCATGATAGCCTCATCTAATGTACCACGTGCTACAATATCAATATAAACAACAGTCCCTTCTTGGCCCATTCTATGAGCACGGTCTTCTGATTGCATACGCACTTCTAAATTATAATTATTAGAATAGTAAATAACTGTATTACAAGCAGTAAGTGTAAGACCAAAACCACCAGTTGTAGGATTACCTACAAAGAATCTTGTCTTGTCATCTTTTTGAATTCTACGTATTGCTTCTTGTCTATCTTCTACTGAGGTAGCACCATAGATACTTACTACAGAATCTTCGCCAAATTTGTTTTTAAGAAATTGTATAATCTCTTCCAAATTGTGGATGTAGTTGGCCCAGATGATGACCTTACCGTCCGTTTCTTCGAGAGTGTCTTCCAACGCTTGTAGTTTATGCTTGTGCAAGTGAAGTATTTTTCCATCGTCATCTTTAGTAAACCCATTACAAACCTGATGCAACTTAATAATTTCTGTAAGTTTATTAGAAAAACTAATAGTGCTATCCTCAACTATAGCGAGAGCATTGATTCGCAGCTTTTCATATATCCTTTTTGCCTCACCTTCTAATTCAATATATCTTCTTTGCCTTACCTTAGGCTCTAAATCTAAGCATTGGTCTTTACGAACCCTAGAAGAAAAGCCTTTTAGCTTGTTTTCTAGCTCTTGTAAGTTTTTGTAATATTTCGGGATACTAATATATCTACCTGAACCTACTGGAATATCACCCATTTCAGCATATCTGTTCCTAAATGTTAGATAGCTGCTAAAGCCTAAAAGTTGTGGATTTAAAAATTGACATTGTGTATATAGATCCAATGGAGATTTTGTTATTGGCGATCCTGTTAGTATACGCCTTATGGCGGATAGTGTTCGTAGTTTTAATATGTTTTTTGTTCTTTTTGCTCCTCGGTTCTTTATGGTTGTTGATTCATCCAACACTACCATATTTTGGGGTCTTTTAGATAAGTAATTAACACAAGCATCAAAACCTCTTCTAGTAGATAAAGCTTCTACATTAATAAGAAAGATATTTAATAAACCAGTTTTATCTTTATTTTTTTTATCTATGTTCCATCTGTAAATATAATATTCAACTTCTTCAGGTAAATGTGTTTCTATTTCTGTTTGCCATACTGTATATACTGATTTAGGTGCAATAATTAAACACGAATCAATTTTATTTTGTAAATACAACCAAGCAATATTATCAATAGTTACCTTAGTTTTGCCTGTACCCATTTCCATAAAGTATGCAAACTCAGATTTATTTGCAGATATCTTAAGTGCTTCCCTCTGATGTTCATAGGGTTTTGTTTTATACGGGTATTTCCACATCGAACAAATTAATAAACTTTCTTCTTGCATTGGTCAACAATTTATTTATAAGCGTTTCCAGGAGGAATAAATATGGATATCGAAAAAATGTCTAATATCGACATAGATCAGGATCAGATTAAATCTATTTCTGATCAGTGTCAAAAACTTAGCGGTCTCCGACTCCAAATCGAACAACGTGAAGAAGAAATCTCAAAACTAAAATCTCAAGCAAGAGATTTAGAAGAGAGAACTATTCCAGATATGATGCAAGAAGCAGGTGTGTCTTTGCTTAAACTTAAAGATGGTTCTACTGTAGAAGTAAAACCTTTTTATGCAGCTAAGATTCCTGAGTCTAGGATTGAAGAAGCTTTTAGTTGGTTGAGAGGTAATGGTCATGAAGATCTAATTAAGAATACTATTACTACTCAGTTTAGCAGAGGCCAAGACAATCAAGTATCTGAACTTATAAATGTTTGCGAGAAGTTTGGTTTCAACTATAATCAAAAACAAAAAGTTGAACCGATGACTCTTAAAGCATTTGTTAAGGATCAAGTTGAACAAGGTAAACAAATACCGTTCGATATGTTTGGAGTGTACATCGCTAATAAAACTAAAATAACTAACAAAGGATAAGTATGAAGACCAACGATGCAAAAACAACGAAAGACGTTGAAGTAATAGCTAAGAAAGGAGGAGCTTTAGCTGCAGTGAATTTAGAACAATTTGCTGATACTGGCTTTGATAATGTTGATGCTAAATCAGTAGCATTACCATTTTTAAAAGTGCTAGGACAATTGTCTCCTCAGGTAACACAAGGTGATAGTCAGTTTATCGAAGCTGCTAGACCAGGTATGATTTATAATACTGTAACGAACCAACTTTATAATGGTCAGAATGGTATTACAGTTATACCTTGTTATTATAAGTTAGAGTATATCGAATGGAAAGACAGAGACCAAGGTGCAGTAGCACCAGTAAATGTCTATCCTGCAACATCAGACATCATGTCTAAAACAACTAGAGATGATGGTGGTAAAGATAGACTTGAAAATGGCAACTATGTAGAAGAAACAGCTTCTCACTATGTTTTAATATGTGAAGAAGGTGCTCAATCAACTGCATTAGTTACTATGAAATCCACTCAGAGAAAAAAATCTAAGAAGTGGAACTCTATGATGATGTCTTTAAGACAGAAAAAAGCTGATGGTAAAGGTTTCTTTAAACCTGCTCCATTCACGCAGCAATATAAAATGCGAACTGTTTTAGAGAAAAATCAGTTAGGGTCATGGTATGGCTGGGAAATAGAACATATTGGCCCTGTGGCTGATAAGACTATCTTAGAAGCAGCCTTCGGCTTTTACGAGACTTGTAAAAAAGGATCAGTGAAAGTTAATCATGGAAAAGAAGAACAACAGGAAAAAACACCCTTCTAATCTATGAGTCTACTTGACAAAACCTTGGAAGAGTTTGTACAACTCTTCCAGGGCTCATCTACATATTTTGGTGCATCTCAGCCTGTAGGTAATAAAAAACCGAACGGCAAAAATGAATTCAAACATTGGGTTGAACCAAAACCAATGACGTTAGATCATTGGAAACAACACTTAAAAGGAGAAGCATACTATGGAAGCGTTCCAATTAGAGATGATAATACATGCTCTTGGGGTGTCATCGATGTTGATCGTTATAATATACAGCATAAGGAAGTTATCGCGATTATACGGAAAAGACAGTACCCACTCATCCCGTTCAGATCGAAATCCAACGGATTACACTTAGTATTATTTATTGATGGAGTCGTTGCTGCATCAGCAATGCGTAAGAAACTAATAGAGATAGCCTCAGACTTAGGAATCAACGACACAACAACAGACATCTATCCTGCTCAAGATGAAGTAGATCTATCTCCTGAAAAATGGGACGACAAAAGAAAAGGTAACTTTGTAAACTTACCATATCAAAAAGCACATATGACAACTCGTGTTGCTATGGACGATAGCGGCAACGGAATTAAACTAGAGAATTTATTTGAATTTGTAAAACCTTACAGATTAAAACCAGCAGACTTTAAAAAATTAAAAATATTTCAAGACGATGAAACTAAAGATTACCCACCTTGTGTAATTAACTTTATGAAAAACAGAGTACAAAAAGGTGAAGGTAGAAATGATGCTATGTTTAACGTAGCAGTATTAGCAAAAAAAATAAATCCTGATCCAGTTATGTATGAAGATTGGACTAGAAATATGATGACTAAAGTTTGTTCTGAAAACTTACACCCCAAAGAGTTGCAAAATATTTTTAAAGGTGTAGAAAATAAAGAATATGCGTACAAATGTAAAACGTCAATCGCTAGAATGCACTGCGTATCATCTACTTGCGTTAAGCGTAAGTTTGGGATTGGAGCTAATGAAGCGTTACCCGAAGTAGGAAAACTTTTAAAAGTTAATTCTTACCCTGAACCTTATTGGATATTACCTATTCAAGGTAAATCAATTAGATTATCTACCAAACAATTATACCAACAGCAGCTATTAGGAGAAGCATTGCTTAATTATGATATAGTTTGGCGTACTTTAAAGCCTTCTAAACGAGACCCTGACCCTTACAGAGACTGGCTAGAAGAGTTAATATCTAACAAACAAGACATGGAAGGATTTGATGCAGCTGAAGAAATGGGTGATGTATTTAATTCTAGAATGTCTAGGTTTTTGGAAGATGTTGAAGATACAACTGAGTTTGACCAAATTGATAATGGTAATATTTGGAAAGATGATTCTGAGATGAGATTTAAATTAGAAACATTTAGACAATTTATCAAAAAGATGGGTTACAACTGGTCAGAAAAAGATTGTACTAAATTTTTAGAATCAGGAGGTGCTATGCCTAAAAAGAAATTTCAAGCTATTGATAGCAGACATTGGGTTGTAGCATTACCAAAACAAACAGAACACAAAAATAAAAATGTCAAATTCACTAAAGCGAAAGCTGCATGGGAAGACAGTTAAAATATTTGGCCCTCCAGGGACAGGTAAAACTGAAAACCTTTTAAAACGAGTACAAAGATACTTACGCCAAGGTTATTCACCTGATGAAATATGTTACATATCATTTACTAACAAAGCTGTTGACGAATGTGTAAGTCGTGTAAGAAAGAAATTTAAAGAGTATGATGAAGATGACTTTAAATATTTTAGAACCCTACATAGTTTAGCAAGACAACAATTTGCAGAGATTCCTGTACTAGATCCTAAAGTAGATATGCTTACATTTCATACACAATATGGAACTGTAAAAGTAAATTTTAAAGAAGGTCATGATGATCAAAAAGTTTATAACAATTGGTCATTACAAATTTATGACAGAGCTAGAAACATGAAGGTAGATCCTGTGTGGCTATACAAACAGCAGCCAAGAAAAGCTGTAAGGTTGCAGCAATTTAAATCTATTATTAATGGTTACGAAGAATTTAAAACAATGGAATTGGAAAACGGACAACGGACACCTGACAGATTAGACTTTACTGATATGGTACAAAAATTTATTGATGATGGTTTATCAATACCTTTTAGAGTCTTAATGGTAGATGAAGCTCAGGATCTAACACCTTTACAATGGGACTTGGTTGTTAAGTTAGCAGCAAAAGTACACAGAGTTTATTTAGCTGGAGATGATGACCAGGCTATTTATGAATGGAATGGTGCAGATGTAGAACACTTTCAAACCTTTCCTGGGCGTGAAGTTATATTAAAAAAATCTGTAAGACTTAATAAAAATGTACATTACTTTTCTAAATGTATTTTAAATTCTATGGGAGACAATAGAGTACAAAAAGAATTTATATCTAATGGTAAAGAAGGATCTATACATAGATGGAATGGATTAAAAAAAGTACCTTGGGATATGGAAGGGTCTTGGATGGTACTTGCTAGAATAAACGATGTAAAAAAAGAATTGCAGCAAGAGGCACGAAATCTTTCATTATATTACCAAGATGTAAAAGGTAATAAATCATTTGATACTAATCAATTTTTAGCTATTGAGTATTGGAATAAAATTAACGAAGGTGGATCTATAACTAGAGAAGAAGCAACAGTAATGTATGAGTTTCTGTTAAACATAGACCACGGCTACAGGTCAGCGGACAGTAAAAAATGGAGCTTTGCTCATCCGAATCAGGTATTTAACTTTGACGAATTACATTTAAGATGTGGTATGAGAGATCAAAAAAGCAGCTGGGAAGATGCATTTAAGAGAAAATTTAAGGAAAAAGATAAGTTGTATTTTAAAAAACTAATGAAAGAGGGTGTAGATTTAAACTTGCCACCAAAGATAATTATAGATACTATTCACCAAGTCAAAGGCGGAGAAGCTGATAATGTAGTTTTAGCAAGTAAATGTAATTATCCTTCTCATTTTGAGAAAAAAAACTTAATGGATAAAGTAAAAGAACTTAGAGTTTGGTATACAGGTGCAACAAGATCTAAAGGTACGTTGCATTTACTAGGTACCTATCATCAATATAACTTTCCATTAGGTAAATACTTTAAACTTTATGAGGCAAACTATGTTTAGAAAATTAATAATACAAGCATTAGAAGATAAATATAATGCACAAATATCTAAAGCTGAAGCTACTCTAAAAATATACTTTGAAAAACCAGTAGCTATTGGTGAACACCCACAACACATTGACGAATGCGATAAGTTAATAAATGAGATATCTCAAGCACAAGAAAATTTAAGAACTCTGAAAGACTTTGATTATGATTGAAAAGTATATAATGAAAGGCAATATTATACCATCTAGCATATGCGATATGCTAGTAGACAGGTCAAAAGAATTGGAGTGGGAAAAACATTTATGGCATAACAATAATAGAAATGAGTTTCATGACAGAGATACAGAAGGTGTTATTTGTTCTTATATGCCTGATGATTTGTGTGGATTGCTGCACCCTCTCTTGCATCAGTTAATTAGAGAATATCAAAAAGAATTTTGTGGTAAAGCTGAGAATACAAAAAACGAATTTATAACTAAGATTACAAGGCTTAGATTTAATAAGTATGCTCCAGGCAGTTTTATGAAAGAACATCAAGATCATATACATTCAATTTTTGATGGTAATGAAAAAGGAATTCCTATATTAAGTATAGTAGGTAATTTAAATGATGGCTTTGAAGGATCAGAATTTATATGTAGAGACAAGAGAGTAGTTATGGGTAAAGGCGATGTTATTTTATTTCCATCTAATTTTATGTTTCCACATAGAGTAACTGATTGTTTAAAAGGTGAACGAATTTCATTCGTAGGATGGGGGTATTGATGACACATAAAGATTTATTTAAAGGAACAACATACGATTCTTTAGAAAAGCAGGTAGGCGGGAATCACTACTCAAAGATGAAGATTCAGCCTGCACATTTTATTAACGAAAACAATTTAGAATTTGCAGAAGGTAATGCAATTAAATACATTTGCAGACACAAATCAAAAGGTAAGGCTAAAGACATAGAAAAGGCCATACACTACCTACAAATGATACTAGAAAGAGATTATTCGTGATGGAATTATGTGTATCTTTGGGGTTTATATTTATAATATTTGGGTTAGTATTGCTGCTATTACTTAAATGGAATAACGAAGATGCTTGATTTTTTTGACATACCACCTGAAGTATTTGAAAGTTTAAAAGGTATCGCAAATGATACTACTTCTGAGAAAAATGTAGATCTAGCAGGTAATATTGAAAAAGAATATGATCTGACCAAGTATATACCTTTGATTGAACCTACATTAATGAATGTAATTAAAGATCCAAAAACAGCTTCAAACAATTATATAAAAAATGTTAAATTAACAAAACATTTAAAACTTAAACAACAAGATTTTTGGGTAAATCATATGTACAAACATGAATTTAACCCTGCTCATTCACACTCAGGTATATTTAGTTTTATATTATTTATACAAGTACCCTTTCTAATCCAAGATGAAATGAATAATCCTAAATCAAGACATAGCAATTCACCACTATCAGGATTCTTACAATTTCTACATTTAGAACAAGCAAGTAGAGGAGGTATAGGTGAACATAATGTACCCGTTGACAAGACTTACGAAGGCAAAGGTTTTTTATTTCCAGCATTCTTAAAACATGTAGTTTATCCTTTTTATACAACTGATGAACCAAGAATTACGATGTCTGGCAACATTTATGCAGTGTAAACAATGAAAAAAATCCTTTTTGTCCTTAGTGTTACGCTACTATTTTTAACATCGCATTGCGGCAACAAAAACCTAAATTTCAATCCAGTAACAACAGTTGCAAATCAATTGATAAAGGCTATAAGTCATAGTAACAAATGACCCATCAATTAAACTTCATTTACAATGATTCAGATTGGATATGTCCCTCTGAATACCCTGACCTATCTCAAGCAACAGAGATTGCAATAGACTTAGAAACTAAAGATCCAAATATAAAAACTAAAGGAGCTGGATGGGCTACCTTTGATGGTGGCATAGTAGGTTTTGCAGTAGCTGCATTAGGTCAACAATGGTACTTTCCAATTCAACATGATGCAGGTGGTAACATGGATCTAGGTATGACAACTGCCTGGATGCAAGATATTCTTAAAACTCCTGCTACTAAAATATTTCATAATGCAAGTTACGATGTAGGTTGGTTATTAGTAAATGGTTTTGAGATTAAAGGTAAGATTGTAGATACTATGATTGCTGCAGCATTGATAAATGAAAATAGATTTAGTTTTAGTTTAAACGCATGTGCTAAAGATTATTTAGGTGAAATTAAAAATGAAACATTCTTAACTGAAAAAGCTAAAGAGTGGGGTATAGATGCAAAGGCAGATCTTTGGAGATTACCTGCGGGTTATGTTGGTCATTATGCTGAACAAGATGCAGGTTTAACTTTAAGATTATGGGAAAGATTAAAAGGTGAAATTGTAAAACAAAATTTAAACGATGTATGGGAAATGGAGATGGAGCTGCTACCTATACTTATTGATACTAGACGTAGAGGTATTAGAGTTGATGAAGAGAAAGCTCACTTATTAAAAAAAGAATTTAAGAAAAAAGAATCTGAAGTATTAGGTAAAATAAAAGAGGAGACAACTCACAGTGTGGACATTTGGGCTGCACGAAGTGTAGCTCAGGTGTTTGATAGAATAGGTGTGGAGTACCCACGGACACCGAAAACCGGAGAACCAAGCTTTACGCAAAACTGGTTAGTAAACTGTGATAACTCGATAGCACAACTAATAAGACAAGCAAGAGAAATAAATAAATTTCATTCAACATTCATAGACTCCGTATTAAGATATACGCACAAAGGCAGAATCCATGCAGAGATAAATCAATTAAGATCAGATCAGGGTGGAACTGTATCTGGACGATTATCTTATTCTAACCCTAACTTGCAACAAATACCAGCCCGTAACAAAGAAATGGGTGATAAAATTAGAAGTCTATTTTTACCTGAGGATGGTAGACAGTGGGGTAGCTTTGACTACTCACAACAAGAACCAAGATTGGTAGCTCATTACGCTGCATCTATAGATGCAGGATTTGATGGTGCAGATGAATTTATAGAAGCTTATCAAAATGAGTCAGCAGACTTTCACCAAATAGTTGCTGATATGGCAGGTATATCTAGGACTCATGCTAAGACGATTAATTTGGGTCTTTTTTATGGTATGGGTAAAAACAAATTAGCTAGAGAATTAGGTATTGATAAAGATGCTGCAGATAGATTGCTGCAAACATATAACAGTAGAGTGCCATTTGTTAAGAAATTGGCCTCAGAAGTGTCTAACAGTGCCTCTAAATATGGCTTTATTCGGACTATAAAGGGCCGTAAATGCCGATTCGACATGTGGGAGCCATCTACCTTCGGAATGAATAAGGCTATGGACTACGAGGCTGCTAAAGCCCATTACGGAAATAACATACGTAGGGCCTTTACATATAAAGCTTTAAATAGATTAATTCAGGGGTCAGCAGCTGATCAAACTAAAATGGCTATGATTCAATGCTACAAATCAGGATATAAACCTTTACTACAAATACATGATGAATTATGTTTTTCTATAGATAAGGAAGAAGATGTTAAACAAGTTAAGGAGATAATGGAAAATGCAGTCGAAAACCTCAAAGTCCCCTCCAAAGTGGATATCGCACTCGGATCCTCTTGGGGCGAGGCAAAAGAGTAATTGCCCCGCTTGTAAGAATACTAAGATAATTAATCTTGAGCAGAACTTAATTCAAGATGCTCAGACTTTACCTTGTCCTGCTTGCACTCCGACTCCTGCTTGGTTTCGTTCGAAGGCTGCTCTGTAGAATTACAGAACTGTAATTTATACCCTCTCTCATTTAACTCTTTGATCCTTTTTGGTGTCCAATAATACATGGCTCTCCTTTTTGTTTTTTACCTATTATAACATGGACGATTTTTTGATTTTTTATTTTATTGAATAGTAGACGACTGCCTGATGCAGGGGTTTCATTCTAGCTGCGACACTGAATGCTATTCGTTCATTTTGATTGAAGTGTTGAAAGAAATAATAATTTTAGGATCATCAAACAAATTTACTGGAGACTTGTGCCACCAATAAGAAGGTATAGTTAAGATCTGTCCTTCCATAACATCAAAAGATTTTAGCTGCTCAATATGTTTAACAGTTGTTTTAACTTCTTTGTTTGGCAGAGATAAATAATATATATTTGTAAAGTGAACTCCTCCATGTATATGCCATACATGATAATCATTTTTTTCATACCATTGGAACCAGGCGTTGTGTAAACCAATAGTGCTTTTAACTTTATCTTCAAAGTCTAATTTAAATTGATGATAAATATTTTTTAAAAAGTATTCTCTCCATTCAACAATCATACCCGCAGGTAAATTATAATCAGTATGTGAAATTTGATCTATTCTATTTTGTGGTATCAATCTCATTTTATCAATGAGTATTGGTTTATGTACTATGTGTTTAGGTACATTATAAATCCAACTATTTTTTATTAACGACTCTTCCTGCTCCACTTCTATGTCTACCTTTCCAATTTAATTTTAATTTTAAAACTTTATCTTCTGGCCCATGACAAATAGTTATTAGATGACCTTTCTTGGTATCAGTAATCCAATATTTTTTATAATCATTTATGATTAAGGTTTTATTAGAGGGCATAAGTCCCCTACACTTTATAACGAAAAGAGTTTATGTGCTAGTAATATTTAACTAGCTATATCAAAAAGACCTTTTTGTGCGTCTTCAACACTTTGATCATTAATCTTATTTCTTAGATTTTTGATCTTGATATCGATCCACTTCATATCAGGGGTTACCCGACCCTGCTGCAATGCCTGTGTTGCCCACTTGGATTCCAGCTGAAGTTTTTCCGATATTAACTTTTGCAGTGCCATCTCGGTCGACCTCCTCATAGGTTAAGAATAAAATATCAGGATTTTCAAACCCTGCACCTTCATTCTCTGTTACATCCCCTGAGCTAACCTTTTTGCTAAATTCCTCAAGGGCGGCTTTATCGTTCTTGGCCTCAAGCATCTCATCAATATATATATTCTTGTACTTTGCTTGGACACGATACAGCTTCATAAGGTATTATATAGCATTTTGTGATATAATTGCAACTATAGGGGTGTACCTGGAGTGATTTCTAAACACTCAAACTTTATAGCTAATTTGTGTTGATTTATCTCTTTTTTAGGCATTTTAGCCATTGTATCTCCAGCAATTTCATACCCAGCGATTGCACATTCTTTCCATGAATCGTACGTTCCTTGTGGGTGAATCATACCTGGGCAAGTTTGAGTTAAAAAACTACACATATGTAAAATTAGCAAGTATTTCATTTTCCTATAATATCCTATCTTATTTAATCCTTGCAATTTACATTTAAATAATTATATTGCAAGTATGTTTATAAAAAGGAGGATAACATGATCAACATAAAATTGAAATCTAGTAGTGACGATTTTGTTAACTGGATAAAAGAAGTTGATGAGATTCTGAGTACAACTCAGACGACAACAGTAGATGGTCAGCCTATGGAATATAGTGATGACCACTTTCAAGAACAAATGCGTAGGTTGCAGCAGTGTTCTATGAATTTTGATATGCATCCTATCTATCCAATTAACGAGCAGATTGCGATGGATTTAATTCACAGCCACATAAAAGGAAAACAAGACGATGATGACAAATCAATTCTTTAAGTTTGTACTTTTGTGTGCACTGTTAGTAATACCACCTAAGATTTTTATAATGTTAGTTGGTGCATTGCTCTATACAATCATCTATTAAAAAAGGAGAAAAAAAGATGACAAAAGAAGTAAAAGGTAAATATTTTGTAACCAAAGATTATGGAATATTTAAAAAATCAAGAGGTAATAGAGAAGTTGATTCTACACATGTAGATAGAATCAAAAGATTAATCGCTGAGAGAGATCTTAAGACTCCTATTATTGTAAATCAGAAGATGGAGATCGTAGATGGTCAACATACAGCTCAGGCTAGAAAAGAATTAGGCTTAGATATTTACTATGTAATTGGTGATTCTGATGATGCTTTAGATACAGCTAGAGCTAACACTGGAAAAAAGAATTGGAACTTAAACAATTTTTTAAACTTCCACTGTACAAGAGGCAAACAAGATTATAAGATCTGTGCTTCTAAAATGATACAATATGGAATGCCAGTAGCTGAAACACTAGCCCTACTTAATGGTAGAGCAACAGTTTGTAGAATGCAAACTGAAGAGTTTAAATTGGGAGACTTCTCAATTGCTGCAGGTAGACTAAGCAGGTTTGATAGAATTGCAAAAGAAATAACTTACATTGCAAAACAAATCGATCCTAATGTTAAAAAACTAAAACGACAATTGATCAGAGCATATTTAATTATGTGTAAACATCCAAAGTTTTCATTTGATAGATTAAAGTCAGCAATGAAATCTAAGGGTGGTAAATTAGCTGCAGTAACTAGCAGCTCTGATTACATCGAACAATTCGATAGAGTGTACAATGGTGGATTGACTAGAGATAAAAAAGTTGATCTTCTTAAGTTTGCATTGGATCGAGACTTTGACAAGAGAGAGGCAGCGTAAGCTATGAACATAAACAAATGGAAATCCTGTGCAGTAGATATTGATTCATACTGCATAATTAGGGCCATGGGTAAAGAAGGCTTTAGAAGACCAGGTAATATGATTGCCAAATTAGTTGATGAAGAAGTTAAAAAAATCGCTAAAAAACAAGGCAAATCAGCCGAATCAATGAGAGAGAATTTACTATCACAGGGCAAGAAATTGCTTAACGGAAGTGGTAAATAGACCTGCAGGTTGGATGGTTAACCTTAAATCTGAGGTTGGAAAAGGGCTGGGAGACTGGCCCTTTTTTTTACTTGCAATTAAAATTTAAATCACATAATAGTTAATAACGTATTCCTAAGCCTAAATGAAAAAGTGGGGCTTTCAAAACACTTTATTTTCACAATAACAACGAACAATTTTTTCTTTTAATTTAATTATGGAGAACAAAGTTGGCAGAACCTATGAAGAAGTCGAGTGAAGAAGCCTTAACTAAAACGCTTCAGCGTTTGGTTATGATATGTCCGAATAAGAGAACTTATGACGAGATAACTTCCTTGATGTTTCAGTTATATTGTGGAAATGATTTTGGTTTAGGAAATTTCAGTCTTTCATTCCTTGATAAAGTTGAGGGATGTTGGCGATCAGGACGTAAAGCTGCAGCTAAGGCTAAAGGCTTAACGCTGGTTGTTAAAAATGATGCGTGACCGTAGGAAACTTCCATATCGATATCTTTTCCCATCCTGCGGTTGCGATCATTATGGATGATGAAACTTACATAGCTTTTAAAGACTATCATTATAAGGTTGTAGATATGCTGGATGGCGTAGGTAAGATGCGATTCATTGAGGGTATATTTGACGATTATACTGAGGTAATGGCCTTTGACTCCAGTAAAAAGGAGCAGCGGCAATATCGTGAATTACTCACCGAACTTGTTAAAGATTTTGGGCACTGACATGGCTTCAACAGTGACCCGTACTAATAGGCCTGAGCATAAGCTCTTCCAGGCTATTATTATGCAGGCATTTGAGGATTGTACTTCTTTTACTTATTCTAAAATCGATGCTTATAATAAGCAGGATTCGATAAATTGGTTTGTAGGAAATAGTGAGATATTTAAGGAGATTTGTTGGAACGCAGATTTTGACCCTGAGTATGTAATGGGTGTATTTAAAAGATTAATTAAGGAAGAGAAGATTCTATATAATAGGAATGAGAAGCTGTGGATGGAGTATAGAGCTAGATATGTTCAATATCGTGCAGCTAATACTAAGGAAGAGAGAAGAGAGATTAAGAAGAAGATTGATCTGATAAATGTCCCAAATGATAAAAAAGAAAGCTAATGATCAAAAGAGCTATAATGTTAAAAACTCACTTGGGACACATGGCCAGTGTACTGTATTTGGTAGGACTCTTCAAGTAAAACACCATATGTGACAACGGATACCGGAAATTCCCCTATATAGATATCTCTACCCTTTCAATAAAATAATTTGCTTGGAACCCTAAAGTGGTGTCCCTGGTGTCCCTGAAGACTATTATTCGCTAATATCAACATTTATAGACGATTCTATGGTGTCCCTGTGGTGTCCCTGTGGTGTCCCTGAGGGACACATTAAGACTATATGTGTCTTGTGGAGCAGCAAATTTTTACTTTTTCAAATAGTGTACAGAGGTCTGAAATATCTATATAGTAGAAAATATGCCAGGATTGAAAAAGAAAGAACTGAGAACAGAAGATGACTTGACTCTAAAGCAAAAGAAGTTTGTGGATATCTATGTTAAAAATTGGGGTAATATTACAAAAGCTGATGCTCTAAAAGAAGCAGGATATGAATGTAAGAATACAAATGATTACTCAGTTATAGCTAGTAGATTAACTAATAGAAAACTAAACCCTCACGTTGTTAAATATTTAGACAGAATTTATAAGGAAGAATGTGCGAAGTATGAAGGTGATAACCTAAGACGATATAAAAGATTAGAACGAATTGCTTTAAATGCAGAAGCTGATAAACAGTATGCTGCTGCTATTAATGCTGAATACAGATCTGGACAATTAGCAGGTCAGTATGTAGATAGGAGAGAAGTAAAAGTAACTGGTCTGGAGGGTATGTCACGTGAAGAGCTTGAAAAGAAACTCAAAGAGCTTTCAAATAAAATCGATGGATACAATGCGAAAACCATCGAAGTTGTTGAAGACACAAAAGAGATTGAACAGGGCTAGTTGGTCTGAGTTTATTAAAATATTTAATAAAAGACACAACAGTCACTTGATGACATCACTAGGCGTAATTAATGTAAAAGTTGATGAAGACTGATCTTTGTATTGTTGGTGGTGGTACAGCAGGTTATGTAGCTGCCTTAGTTTTAAAAACAAAATATCCTCATTTAAATATTAATTTAATTAAATCTGATAAGATTGGTATTGTTGGAGTAGGAGAAGGTAGTACACCTCATTGGGATAATTTTATAAGAACTGTTGGTATTACAGCAGATGAAATTATTAGAGAGTGTGGAGTTACATTCAAGACATCTATTTATTTTAAAAACTGGGGTTACAAAGATTATAATCATTCAGTAGATAATTCTATTATGAAAGATTACTTCAATACTAAGATTAAACTATTATATAAATTTTATAATAACTACCATCCTAAACAAATTGGCCCTGTAGAACATTTAGCTAAACAATTAAATTCAGAAAGTAGAAAACCAGTTAATCAATTTCATTTTGATACATTTAAATTAAATGCATTCTTAAAAAAGAAAAGTGAAGAACGTGGTGTTAAAGTTATTGATGATGAGATTACAGAAGTACATACAGGAGAGCATGGAATACATTCTATAAAAGGTAAAGTATTATATCATTCTAATTTTTGGGTTGATGCTACAGGTTTTAAAAAATTATTAATATCTAAATTAAATAGTAAGTGGGTTGGCGTAGATCCTTGGTTAACATTAAATACAGCTATCACATATCATACACATAAGGATGAAGTACCTGATTTATGGACTGAAGCTCATGCACTGTCAGCAGGTTGGAAATTTAAAATACCATTACAAGAAAGACAAGGTAATGGATATATATTTGATTCTAATTATTTGTCTGAAGATGCTGCTATGGAAGAGATCAACAATGTCGAGCTTGCAGCTAAAGATAAACTTAAGACTATAAGATTTACAGCTGGTTACCTGGAAGAGACTTGGAAAGGTAATTGTTTTGCTATTGGGTTGACTGGTAGTTTCTTTGAACCATTGGAAGCTACTTCTATTGCAACATCAGTGCAGCAATCATTTATGTTAGCTACAAATTTAATTAATTATGATCAGTTTGTTATAGATAGATACAATAAACAGTTTACTAAGTTGGTTGAGAACATCAGAGACTTTTTAATATTACATTATAGAACCAAAAGAACAGATACTAAGTTTTGGAAAGATAAGGCTAGTATGGATATACCAGATAGTCTTGCTGCTAAACTTGAAATAGCTAAAAGAAGATTATTAACTAAAGATGATTTTGATGATGGCCATTATGCATTATGGAGAGATCAACATTATGCGATTGTTATGTATGGAATAGGTATGTTAGATCAAGATATGGTCAGATTACACTATGAAGCTCTACCTGAGGCTGTTAAAAAGCAGCTATTTTTCGAAAAAAACGATGAGGTAGATCAGCAGTTTGCTGTGCAGTATATTAATCATGATAAATGGCTTCAACAAGTCAGAGAAGGACATAGAGTAGTAGATGAACAAAAAAATAGTAATTAAGAAACGAGCTAAACATTGGAAAGATAAATTTCCTATGGTAGCTGTGGACTGGTTGGACATCGTGAGTGATGCGAGTTGGTTAACTATTGAAGATCTTAAGAAAGCTAAACTAGCTACTTGTACTTCTAAAGGACATTTATTTAGTCAGTCTAAAGGTATTACTAGACTGTTTGCAGACTGTTCCACAGATGATAAAGGAGAGATAGAATCTATAGGAAATACTACTATCATTCCTAATACAGTTATTGTAAAGATAACTAAACTATGAAGTTATATAAAAACTTTCTAAGCAAAGAAGATCATAAGCGTATATGTACAATGGTATACCACCGAGACTTTCCTTGGTTTAATGAATGCCTTGAGCTTGGTAATGATAATAAAATTGTTAATGATGACAAGATAGAAGCAAGTCAGGTTTGGAAACAACAGCATTATTTATTTACTGAACATCCACAAAGATTCTATTCACCATTCTTTCATGAAATTATGATGCCTTTGTTGGGTAAATTAAATTTTAATACATACAAAAGAATTTGGATTAATAACTATTACAGAGATAAGGAACCAATCAAGTTTGATTATCATACTGATGAAGACTACTCTCATCTCGTTGCAATCTATCAATTAAATACTTGTAATGGGTATTTAGAATACTCTCCTGCTGGGAAGGTGGAGTCAGTTGAGAACAGCTTGATCTTATTCGATGGCACAAAAAAACATAGACCTGTGACTCAAACAGATATGCCATTTAGAACAAATATTAACATAGTCTTGACTTGATATGGCAGCTAAAAATCGTGAGAGTTTATTATGGCAAAAACTAAAAAAAGGTTGTCCTGAAATCTTTTTTACCCGCATAGAATCTAGCACAATCAATGGTATTCCTGATGTACACGCAGTATGTAAGAACAATGTGTTTTGGGTAGAATTAAAATCAGATTATGTCAGTTATCCTAAGCTGAATAAGTGGCAGATAGTTTGGATCAATAAATATATCAAGGCTGGTGGAAAAGTATTTATCTTGGTTGAAGACCTCTTGGAGAGAGTCCTTAAACTGTATGAACCAGTGTCCCGTTTTACTGATCCTCGTTTACTGAAGCCTCGTTCTCGTTTCTCGCTTACTGGACAATGGCCCGGCATCCAGGCAGAGCTCATGGATCCTGCCCAGCAGCGTTCTCCGTGAAGCTCGTGTCGTTTCTCGTTGTTATTCCTCGTTTCTCGTATACAATGAACACAGGATGGTGAGCCCCTGCAGCGTAGCTCTGGTTGCCAGGCAGGAAGCTCTCGTTCTCGTTCTGGTGCTGGGTTATTTATTACCTCTTTAGTTTGTCCCAGCCCCGGGGCGTAACCTTCGCTTCAGGAAACGGTGCTTGACAGCTATCCCACGATGTCGTATGGTTGGGAAAGGAGAAACAATGACGGAAATAAATGAAGCTATACGTCTCGTTCAGGATCAGAACAAAGCTCGTTTGTACGAAACTAGACTACGGGGGCTGCAGAAGCAGAACCTAGAGCTCACCAGTCTGGTAAAGTTTATAACGGAGTGGCTCGTTGAAAATGTCGAGGACGAAAGTAACAATGATGAGTTTAACCTACGTGCAGACTCAGCTGACCTGCTGCACAAGATCGAAGAAAAATTAAAAAAAATAAAAGCTTGACATTTATCCCATCTGGTCTTATGTAAGAGCTGCTCATGTTTAATGAAATAACCCTAAACCAATTGGGAGTTGTTCGAAACGTAGGACTTCAGTGACATGGGCAGAACGTTCAGGGACTAGTGTGCGACTACGGTCGCAAGTCCCGTAAACATAAAAGGAGAACATATAATGATCAAAGAACCACAAGAGGTGAAGAGCTGGTGGCTGATGCCATCCCTCAAGAAATGCCTTCAGGAATATGAAGCACAGGATATCGGACTAGTTAGTGACATTGCAAAACACGGCTGCAGCGGAGGCGTTGCCGGTGTTACGTATTACTCAGAAACCGAAGCCTTCCATGCACAGCATTCCGGAGAGATCTGGCAGCTGCTACAGGATCACGCTGATGACGCTGGCCTACAGAAAGGTAACATGCTGTGTCATATCTCGAAGGATCCGGGCTCGTTAACACAGCTCGTGAATGATTTAGTTTGGTGGGCCCTGGAGGTGACTGCCCAGCACATGGTGCAGGAGAAAGGAAGCTCGTGTCGCTGATACTGGGTGCTTGGGTATTTGCTGTGCTGATGTGGCCTTCCGGGACGCTGCTGGTAACCTCACTGGTCGTACTCTCGTTGCTAGGAGTCATTTGATGTCGTCTCGTTCTATTAGAAGATCTGGCGTGCCAGGCAGGAAAAGTTTCCCAGCCCCCGTGCAGGAACATCTGCTGATGTTAGAAATGTGTATTTCTACTTTAGAATGATTCTAAAAGATAATTGTTGCATTGTGTCGTGGGATTTGATAAGAGAGGGAAACCCTTAACAAAGGAGTAAATATGGGAATGGACGTGTATGGTTTGAACCCAAAGAAAATTGGGGAAGAACCGAAAAGACCAACTAACTTGTTCAATGGTAAAGAACCTCAACCAACAAAGGAAGAGGTACATACCTATTTTGAGCAGAAAGAAAAATACGAAGAAATAAATGCAGGAATATATTACCGAGCAAATGTTTGGTGGTGGCGACCACTCGGCTCGTTGATATACGATAAGATACGAGATAAGGAATGGTTCACTAACGAACACGCAGACGCACTTCAGGACAATAGTGGTATGGAATGGAATGAAGAAGAGGCACTAGAGATACGTGATGAATTACAGTTAGCAGTATCAAGTGGCGAGTGTCAACGCAGAGAGCAGGAACAGAAAGATAGAGCTCGTGTGTCGGAACAATGGAATAAGAAAGTACAAGACCAAATGGATAAGCTCGTGGCAGACGCAGGAGTGGATAAGGATACAGCACCAATAGATTACCCACCTGAAGTCAAAGCCAAGTGGGACGCACTATACAAGACTAGGACGTGGGACGATAGCTACCCATTTAGCGAAGACAATGTTAAGAGGTTTATAAGATTTCTTAATGAGTGTGGTGGTTTTCAAATATGTTAGACCTATCACATTTGAGTGGCGAGGCAACGACCTCGCCCTCGCCTCGTCCTAAAATAGTGTCGTGGTGTATTAATGTTAAGTACGAGGACGGCACAACTAAAAATCTGGCAGGACTTCCCAACGAAGTTGCAGAAACAGTTGATAGACATTTAGACAGTTTAGAATAATTCTAATTAGCAGGTAAAAATAAATATGTTAGTAGCAAATTTAGTAGTTGCATTGGTTATGGGATTTGATAAGATATTCAAGTCAAATACAAAAAAAGGAGTATATAATGACAAATGCAGTAAGAAAACTAAAGCAAGATGAAAAGAAAGTAGTCCTTGCTTATGTTCAATTAAAGCTAAAGTCTAATAGACTTTCTAAAGAGTTAGACACTATGAAACAAAACATAGTTGATTGCTTTGATAGAACAAAACAAAACTTAATCATTGTTCAAGATGAACAAGGAAATAGTTTTGGACTTCAAAAGATAAATCGTAAGAGAAAGAAATTTGAAACAGCAAATTTCAAGATTGCTCATAATGATTTATTCAATAAGTTCACAACTGAGATTGAGTATAATGAGTACAAAGCAATAGGAGATAATAATGACAAATAGTCTAATTACTATTGCTAAGACATTAGCAGAAAGAGTTAATGACAATCAACCTACTTCAATGTCCGATATGCACATTGAAGTTAATGGTAAGAAACAACTCAACTATGAAATAATGTTTCAATTACTACAAGGCGAAGTAGAGAAACACATATTAGAGAATCAAGGTAATGAAGTAGTTGATGAGTTTAAACAAAAGATATTAGACAAGTTCAGTAGTCTAATACAACAACTACAACAATAATCACGCAGTAGTCGTAGCCCTTATGGGCTACGACCTTCCATCAAAGTTCACCAGCACCACCTGTAAATCACCCCTGTATAGAAGGCTCATACGAGTTTTCAGAACGAAAACCACAACATCTAGTATTTAAGTTGCGTTTGTACCCTAGATTTTGTGGGCAACGGGGTTTATAAAGCTGGATAAATAAATATACTAGATATGTAAACGGTATGAATGTATTACTGCAAAGGGGGTCTTTGTTTTTTTTGGAGTCCCTAGCCCCCGGGGGTATATAAAATTATGGATATAGATCGACTATCAGATGAAGAATTAAAAGATATAATTTTTAAAAAACAATTAGAGTGGATCAAGTTAAACCAAGATAACTTTTTAATATTTGCCCAATCTGTTTGGGATGATTTTATTTATAGAAAAACAGATGATCCAAAAAAATATGGACACCACCAAATTATTGCACATGCCTTTGAGGACATAGCTGCTAACAAAGAAAAGAGGCTCATCATAAATATGCCTCCTAGACATACTAAATCAGAATTTGCTTCTTACTTATTTCCTGCTTGGATGATAGGGAAGTTTCCTAAGATGAAGATTATGCAAGTATCACACAACGCAGAATTATCATCTAGGTTCGGTAGTAAGGTTCGTAATTTAATGAACACCAAGGAGTATAAACAAATCTTTGGAAATGTTACACTCCGAGAAGATAGTAAGGCTAAAGGCCGTTGGGAGACCAATCATGGCGGAGAATATTTTGCAGCGGGGGTAGGCGGCTCTATCACAGGGCGAGGGGCGGATTTACTTATTATCGATGACCCACATACTGAGCAAGACTCAATGTCTGACTCAGCAATGGAACGTGCTTATGAATGGTATACATCAGGGCCACGACAACGTTTACAACCCGGTGGCCGTATTTGTGTAGTCATGACCCGTTGGGCGGTAGACGATTTGACTGGACGATTAATCAAGGCTCAGACAGAACCGAAAGCGGACAAGTGGAAAGTTATCGAGTTTCCTGCAATACTTCCAAACGATAAACCAGTATGGCCTGAGTATTGGAACAAAGAAGATCTTGAAGCTGTCAAAGCATCTATCTCTGTAAAAAATTGGAATGCACAATACATGCAAGATCCAACTTCAGAAGAAGGTGCGATCATTAAAAGAGATTGGTGGCAAGTCTGGGACAAGGAACACTTACCAAAATTATTACATGTTATACAAAGTTACGATACTGCGTTTTCAAAAAAAGAAACTGCAGACTACTCAGCGATTACAACTTGGGGAATCTTTGAACCTGTAGAGGGTTATGAAAAATGTATAATGTTATTAGATGCACAAAAGGGACGTTATGATTTTCCTGATTTAAAAAATTTAGCATTAGAACAATATCACTACTGGGAACCTGAGACTGTAATTGTTGAAGCTAAAGCTTCTGGTCAACCATTAATCCATGAATTGCGTAGAGCTGGTATACCAGTAATTGATTATGTTCCTGCAAGAGGAAGAGATAAACATACTAGAATTAACTCAGTAGCACCTGTATTTGAGTCCGGTATGGTATTTGCTCCTGATGAACACTGGGCAAGTGAGGTTATAGAGGAATGTGCAGCATTTCCTAATGGTCAATATGATGACTATGTTGATAGTATGACTCAGGCTGTGTTAAGATATAGGCAAGGTGGATTTGTCTCAACTTACTCTGACGATTGGGATGAACCTAATTTTAAGTTGGAGAAGGATTATAAGTATTACTGATGAGCAGAATTAAAGCAGGTATCAATATTGCTAAAGCGGGTAAAACTAAAATTTCTGATTTAGTCAAAAAGATTAAAAGAAGAAAGTACGCTAAAACTCATAGAAAAAATAAAGCTAGAATTGGAAGAAGCGATAAAAGCGTTAGTAGATATAATATTCGAGCAGCAGATCAGAACGTAACAGTAATACCGACCAAAGGACAATCTCAAAAAGGCAGTAGTTTTAGGACTCATAAGCTAAGAGGTAACCAAAGTCCTGCCTCAATTAGGTCTACAGCAGACGGTTCTGCAGCATCTTGGAGAGATGAAATGGATAGAATGTTTGGTGAAATACCTATAGAGACCTTCTTTAAAAAGAAATCAAAAGGTGGTATAAATACTATTATGAATAAAAAATATCTTACAGGTGGCCAAGCTAAAATGGACAAGAATAATAATGGCAGAATTGATGCCCAAGATTTTAAAATTTTAAAAGCAGAAAAAGCAAAAGGCAGAGGCCAAGGTTTACAAGACGAGAAAGTAAAACCAGGCAAAGTCATGAAAGCTAAAAGAGGAAGTGGTTTAGATCTTCCTGTCATTAACAAAGTTAAAATAAATAAAAAGTCTTTACATAAAAATTTAATGAAAACTAAAAATCCTTATTCAACTTTAGTTAAGGAAACTGACAAAGGCCCTAAGAGCTTTATTGAAAGAAGAAAAGAATTAGGTGGCAGAGCAATGAGAGCAGCTAAAGCAACTAAGTATGGAAAAATTGCAGCAGGAGTTGCTGGAGTTGGACTTGCAGCTAAAGCTTACTTAAATAAAAAATTAGAAGAATCAAAAGCTAAGAGAAAAGCAAAAGGTAAAATGGGTGGTGGCATGATGAAGAAATATTCTAAAGGTAGTGAAAAAAAATTAATGACTCCAAAAGAAAGAGCAGAGTATGTTAAAAAAGCAAAAGTTTCTTTAGGGGCTACTGCTGAATCTTCAATGGATACATATCAACCAAAGAAAAGACAAAGATTAAGAGATAGATTACTTTCCAAAAAAATGGGTGGCGGAATGATGCAAAGACCTATGGGTTATGATATTGGTGGCGGAGTATCTAAGGCTAAAGAACATAAAAAAATTATAAAAGACAAAGCAGGTTC
>Ga0098037_1000374_pt1 | contig 24125 bp, 29 predicted proteins | sample 5_EtaG_FD_75050 | JGI IMG/M metagenome (GOLD analysis project Ga0098037, IMG submission 75050) | Marine viral communities from the Subarctic Pacific Ocean - 5_ETSP_OMZ_AT15132 metaG | ecosystem: Environmental > Aquatic > Marine > Oceanic | place: Pacific Ocean | collected 2015-01-08 | reverse complement strand
GGATGGCTCTCAAGAGGTAGCAGAAGCAGCGTTAATACCTGTCTTGGTTAAAGCACTACAAGAACTATCAGCAAAGAACGATGCCCTTGAGGCACGTATCGCAAACCTAGAAGGATAATACTATGGAACTAACAGCAGAAGAAATTGCACAGAACTACACAGCAATGGGTCACTCCGTTGACCTGTTGAACGCTGGCAAACCAGACGACATGGAAGATGCTGACTGGAAAGACACAGTTGCTCGTAATGTCGAGCATCTGGAAATCATGGTAGCTAAAGACTACTGGAAATCAGAGGACATGACCGCCGCAAAAAAAGCTATCGCGGATAACTCTTAACTTAAACCTAAAGGAGACTTATGATGGGAAAAAATGAAAAGACCCCAATCACAGTCAACGATAAAGAATATCTAATCGACGACATGACTGATAAACAGAAGGCTTTGCTGAACCACGTTAACGATCTAGGGCGCAAAATGGACAACGCTCAGTTTAACTTAGATCAGCTTGCCGTAGGCCGTCAGAAATTCGTTGAGCTATTGGCTGACGCTCTGGAAAATCCAGAAGAGGCTGAAGTCGTAAACTAGGAATGTCAAATGCCGCTAACCAAACTCCAGTTTCGCCCTGGAATAAACAAAGAGACTACGTCGTACTCTAATGAGGGCGGTTGGTTTGACATGGACAAGGTCAGATTTCGGTTTGGCTTTCCTGAAAAAATAGGGGGTTGGGAGCCCACGTCTCCCAACTACTTTTTAGGTACGTGCCGCGCTTTACATCCTTGGGTGTCCCTTGAAGGGGACAGGTACTTGGGAGTCGGTACGCACCTAAAGTATTACATTAATGAGGGCGGGGCGTATGAGGATATTACACCTATACGTCTTACCACTTCCGCAGGGGATGTTACGTTTGACGCTTCAGCCAACACGCTTTCGTCTGGGGTTGACGCGGTTGTTACAACAATACCGCTAACAAGTGGTAGTGGTTTTCCCGATACGGGGATCATTCAAATCGGTTCTGAAACTATCAGTTACGCCCTATTGGTAGGAAACAACCTGACGGGTTGTGTTCGTGGTTTTAACGGATCAACAGCAGCGTCTCATAGCTCTAGTGCAGCGGTTAAATGCTCTACAATAATTGTTACGGATACCGCCCACGGCGCATTAGAACATGATTTTGTTACTTTTTCTGGAGGGGCTACGTTAGGCGATGCGGTAACGGCTAACGTTCTCAATCAAGAGTATCAAATATTTTACATCAAAAACGACAATTCGTATTATATAAACGCCCGCGCCGTAGCTTCAATTCAGAGTATTACGACGACAGATGGTTTGAGCAACTCGTATGTGTTCGCAACAACTTCAGACAGTGGGAATGGTGGATCTAGTGTTGTTGGCGCATATCAAATCAACACTGGCTTGGACACAACTATAACAGGCACTGGCTGGAACGCTGGATCTTGGAGCCGTGGAACTTGGGGTTCAGGTGCATCTTTACTCGTTTCAGGACTGACCTTGCGTATTTGGTCACACGACAATTTTGGAGAAGATCTCCTGATAAATGTTCGTGACGGCGATATATTCTATTGGGACAAGACCAATGGTCTGGACACACGGGCCGTGAAACTTTCATCTTTGGCGGGGGCTGCAACAACCCCGACTATAGCTAAACAGGTATTGGTATCTGATCGTGATCGCCACGTCATAGCGTTTGGGTGTGACAGTGAACTAAACCCTGGAGTGCAAGATCCATTGCTTATACGGTTCTCGGACCAAGAATCTTTAACAGAGTGGAACTCTACAGCGACCAACACTGCGGGGGACTTGCGCCTCGGTTCTGGGTCCGAGATTATCACGGCTGTTGAGACACGGCAGCAAGTATTGGTGTTTACAGATGTTTCGCTCCACGCGATGCAGTTTCTTGGACCACCCTTCACATTTGGTATTACTACTCTGTCAGAAAACATAACTATTGCGGGGCCGTTGGCGGCAATCGCCGTTGAGGACCAGGTTTTCTGGATGGGCGCTGAAGAGTTTTATGTCTTTGGTGGCGCGGTGCAGCGCCTGCCCTGCACTATTCGTGACTACGTGTTTAGCAATATTAACTCTGGTCAGTTGGAAAAGGTTACGGCGGGCACTAACACGGCTTTCTCTGAGGTGTGGTGGTTCTATCCTTCTGCTTCCAGCACCGAGAATGACAGCTATGTTGTGTTCAACTACCAGCAGCAGATTTGGTATTATGGGTCTTTGAACCGGACATGCTGGCTAGATCGAGGGGTTGAATCCTTACCTATTGCCGCTGCTTCAGATCAAGTTCTTTATTACCAAGAGATAGGGTTTGATGACGGAAGCACAAGGCCAGCTACGGGGATAGATGCTTATATTGAAAGCAGTCAGATAAGTTTAGGAGAGGGCGATCAGTTTGCATTTTTAAAACGCATGATCCCTGATTTAACTTTCCGCGACAGTACAAATGAAAGCCCGCAAGCTACGATGACGTTGAAAGCCCGCAACTTCCCTGGGGGCACATATCTGCAAAGTAACTCCAAGAGTGTAGAAAAAACAGCAACGGTTCCTGTTGAGCAGTTTACAGATCAAGTTCATGTTCGGCTAAGAGGCAGATCGTTTGCGTTTAAAATACAGACCACGGAAACAGGTACAACGTGGAGGCTGGGATCTCCAAGGGTGGATGTTCAGCCTGATGGGATGCGTTAATGTCTAGGAATCTTGCGCTCCCGTTTTTCCCCATAGCTCCAGAAGAGTATGACCAACAGTACTTGGCAGAGGTTGTGCGGTCTTTTTCTGTGTACTTGACGCAAATGCAGAACCCTGGGGAGGGGCGTAATACTTTTTCAGTGTTTACTAACCTTCAAACTGATGACAGCGGCTTAGAGCCTGGGGCTATCTTTAGTCACGATGGATATGTTAGAGTACCTTTAGAGTATTCTCCGTATGTCCGTGGATCTCAAGCTACGGGCGCTGTCGGTACAACAACGGTGACAATTACATGACTATACTTACGATGCCTGATGGATCACGCTGGAAACCTTCGACGAGTTCTGATATGGTTTATTGTGTAAACTGTGATAACGCAGTAGACACGCCCGAAGAAGTTGAAAGCTACCCCGCAGGGAATTGCCCTGAGTGTGGGCAGGCTTGGACAGGCGCTGAGATTCGAAGCACTTCAATAACGGTGACGGCGCCCGAAGCTATTAGAGGGGAAGCGTAATGGGTTTTTTAGGAGATATTTTAAAAGGCATTGTTGGCGGCGGCGGCGGCGGCGGTGGTGGTCTAGGCGATCTTTTTAAAGATATCTTAGGCAGCACAATTAAAAACGCAATCGCGGACAAGGTGTTCAAGCGTGAGGATCGTGGTTCAAAGGGCGGCATTGGAAGTCTTGTAGATTTTAATAAAGGCCCTGACCGACAAGAAGGTTGGGACGACAACCTGTATAAGTCTAAATACATTGATCCTGTCACTGGAGAATCTCCGGCATTCAACACGGCGGAGGAAAGAGATGCGTATGATCGACAGTATATAACCAAATATCAATCGGCGGCGGCACAACCTGCTGTCGAAAAAGTTTATTCGTCAGACGTAGAAAGGATGTCTCAAGGAGGGATCGCGCAGTTTGTAGAAGGCGGCTTGATCCGTGGACCAGGAACCGTGACCAGTGATTCCATACCGGGTATGATCACACAAAATGGTCGCCCTGTTGAAGAAATCTTGGTAGGCAACGGGGAAGTCATACTATCGGGAAAAGATCTCGCTGCCATGGATCCTGACGGGAATATGAAACGAGCAGGGATGCGCCTTGGCGGCGCTGCGAATGGAACAAGGGGCGCTGAAGCAGCACGAATGTATGCTGAAGTGGCTAGGAAAGGCTAACTGCAATGGCAACTCAAACTACAACTCAAACTTCCGTCGCAGATCTTCCCGAGTGGCAGAAGGCGTATATGAGGGAAATCCTTGACAGAGCTCAAGGTCTTGGAAAACAAAATTACACGCTCCCTGCTTATCAGGTTGCAGCGCGTAATCCTTTGCAACAACAGGCTACTGAGTTAGCGCAACAAGGCGTAGGATCCTACACTCCCATGTTGCAAGCTGGCGCGGCAAGCGTCGGGACGGGGATTGAGGCGGCGCAAGCGGGTTTTAATCCTCTGTCTGCTTCTATTACTTCGGCGGGAGATATTGGTTCAACAACCGCGGCTAACATACTGAATCCATACGCTGCTCAAGCCTATATGAATCCTTATGATCAGGCGGTTGTCGATCAGACTATGCGGGATATTCAACGCCAAAGTGATATTCAGCAACAAGGGTTATCGGCGCAGGCGGTTGGAGCGGGAGCTTTTGGTGGTTCTCGTCAGGGTATTCAAGCGGCAGAGCAACAACGCAATACAATAGACGCGCAGGCTAGAGCTGCTGCGGGATTACGACAATCTGGGTACGCTCAAGCGCAACAGCAGCAACTTGCTCGAGCGCAAGCGGCGGGGCAAGTTGGTTTGCGGGGAGCCGAGCTCATGCAAGAGGGAGCCTCTCGGTACGGGCAACTCGGTCAGGGCATTGGTAGTTTGGGTATGCAACAGGCTAAACTTGGAGAAGCATTCCAAGGTTTAAACATCAACGATATTAATACGTTGTCCAGCTTCGGTGGTCAAGAGCAGCAGCAACGGCAGTCCGAGCTTGATGCTCAACGCCAGACTCAATATCAAAACGTTATGCAGCCGTATCAGCAACTTGGATTTTACTCTGATATCTTCCAGGGTATGCCGACTTCGCAGTCCACGTTTACGCAACAGCAAAAACCAGGTCCAAGCCCGATATCTCAGTTTGCAGGGTTGGCGGGCGGACTGTATAGTCTTGGTAGGGCAGGTATGTTTGGAGGCAATCAATGAGTGCTTTAAACCGCAGAATGTTTTCCAATCGAGACGCTCGGGTCAAGCTGGCTAATATGGGCGGAATCATATCGTCTTCCCCAGAACTTCTTGGCGCGGCTCAGATGTACGCTGAAGGCGGGAATGCAAGTGCGCCAGAGGTTGAACAGTATGTTGCAGTTATACCGGGCGTAAACGAAAGTCGCCCGGTTCGGATGCGGGCTGATACCCTTGCACGGTTGCAGGAGATTGCCCCTGGGGTCATGGCTAAATCCTTTGTGATGGACAGCGCTATGGCGGTGCAAAATGGTATAGACGTTATGAATTTGCGCCCTGCCGACGCGTTTGTGGAACGTCAGCTTTCAGAACAAATGCCTGAGAGTGTGGCTCCGGCTTCGGACTCTCAGAGCGCAGGATATAGGCCCCCGAATATTGGCGCAACGGAGCTCAACACCCCCGCTATTCGCACTGCACTAGCAGAGCTATCGAACCCTGATCAAGGTGTTTCAGGGGTTCTTTCAAATATATCCAGAGAAACCCTTGAGCCGCCCATTAACCTCCCAGGTATTTTGGCTTTAGCTCAGATGACCGACGATGAGAAAAATACTCTTTTTCAAAATCGCGAAGACTCTATGTTTTCAAATGTTAGCCCAAGTAGCCTTTCTTATGGTAAGCGTCTCCTTGAAACTCTTATTCCCGCATCTAGGCTAGTTACCTCTGCTGATAGTTCTGAGAATCCTGTTAGCACAGAAAGCGGTCTTGAGCGTTTTGAACGTCAGAACATAGAAGAAAACCCTGTATCTGCTGCCGCTAAAAGGGCTGAAGCAGCCGAGCTTTATAGCAAAGGCCAACGTATTCGAAATAGAGTCGTGGATGAAGGTGTAAAGGCAGTAAATGATTTAGATGTTCTTTCAGGAAGGGGAGTAGACTTAGGTCTCGCGGCATCTTTGCTTGGCAACAAGTTTGCAAAAACGGGTGCGGGGGTTCTCAACCTTCCTATGGGAAGCATGGAGTATCTTCAAGATCGGAAAGAAACTTTCGACGAGCGCAAAGCCAGACTTGGCGGCGATGGTGATGTGCGATTATCTAATTTATTTTCGAAAGGGGATCCTGGTCCAAGTATCCAAGATCAAATCAGAGACGCTTCTCTGGCGGCTGACGCTAGAGGTTCAGGGGGAGATACCCTTGCAATGACGCCGACAGAATCAGAAATCCTGATTCAAGCTCGGAGGGCCGACGCTCCTGTGACGGCTACAGGCATAGGGCCAGGGCCGAATAGCGTCCCCACATCAGCGTCGATGGGCGCTCCTCGCTCCTCTGATCTTGCTGCCCCTAACGTAGCGGCTCTTAATCTTGGTGCTGGTATGGGTGATCCTGCACAACGGCCCTTGCTCCGAGATCCTCGCTTGGAAGCAGAACAAGATGAGGTATTTAAAGCCCGTCTTGAACAGGCTGATCGAGACAACACGTTTTCTAAGAACAACCCAGTGTATTCCCGAGAAGAAATCGACGCTGCCAATCCGACCCTTGAAGCTAACCAAGAACTTTTCGAGAAAATTCCAGCAGGGCGCCCACAAGAGGGTCTTCCTGTTACTGGTCCGGTACTGGAGTTTACAGAATCCAATCCTCTTTTGGTAGATCCAAGACTATCTATACCTACGGGAAAGGACGCCTCTGGGGGTACGATGCCTGTTGCACCTCCTGTTGCAGATGATGCTAAACAATCAATTCAGGGAAACCCCAAGCAAGAGTACGTTCCCATACCCGAAGATGTTGAAACTTACGCTACAGGGGAAGCTGTACCCTTCAACATTTTTGATGGCCCAGATGGGGTCGGCAACGACCGAGGCCCAAAACCATCTACGGAAGAGAGGAAAATGAAAGAGGCGCTTTTCGTTGCTCCGGAGAAGGAGCCAACCAGAAAGGAAAAAATAACAAGGGCAAATGAAGTAACTAATAATACGCTCGGACCAGATGGTTTGAAACGACAGGTCGATAGTGTCACAGAAGAACTAAAGATGAATCCGACTGTTAATCCAAACACGATTACTTCTAAAGCAGTGTTAGATTCAGCAGGCATTGATACGAAAAATATGACAACCAAGGAGCGTATTCTCGCACAAAAGAAACTTCTAAGTGACCTCTTGGGTCGGACAGACGCGGATAAAAAAGAAGAGTTTTGGATGAACATGGCTATGATGGGATTTGCTATAGCCGCTGGAGAAAGCCCCAATGCGATACAAAACATTTCAAATGGATTACTTACAGGCGTAGCATCTATACAAAAAGGTAAGGCCGCAGATCGTAAGCGAGACGATGATCTCACTCTTGCTGCTTTTCAGAACATACTATCTGAAGATGCGGCAACAACGAAGTTCAATAGACAGGTGATACTTGCTGATAAACGTGCAGGAGCCAAATCGGCGTTCCCGACCGTAGATCGTCTTTGGTCTACAGTGTATAAAGCTAACATGGATTCGTATAGAGAAGCGGTAGAGGATGAGCGAATGTCCCGCGACGAGGCTCATAGACGATCTTCAGAAGCGGCTAGTCAGATTTCCCCTGATTCACAGTTTGCTAAAAACTCAGCCTCTGTAACAGACTCTCAAGAAGCGGCTATCGCCGCCGCCCGCGCCGCCGCTCACGAAGCGGCTAACGCTGCTGCCCTCGCCGCGGGGCAAAAAGAATACAAGGTGCCTGGAGATCCTAACTCCTATAAAACACAGGAGGTTTAGATGGCTAAAGAGTTTGTGCCTATTCTAGCGAATCGAGGTAATAATACTTTTGTTCCTATCCCAGCGAATCGAGTTGAGTCTGAAACCGAAGAAGAATCTGACCAGACGGTGATTGGTTCTATTGCTCGGGGTACGGGCGCTGGGCTTGTTAACATAGCTCAAGGGATCTCGGAACTTGGCGCTGCGGGTTTAGAGGCTACAGATTTAGTAGAAGAGGGATCTCAAGAAGCTACAACTAAAGCCTTTGAAGATTTTAAAACATCTTTTGGTTTGACCCCCGAGAGGACTGCGGGGAAGATCACTGAAACCATTGTAAACTACGCCACTCCAGGGCTCGGAGTATTTAGCTGGGTGTCTAAAGCAGACAAGGCCCGCAGAGCTTTAAAGTCTGGCACTGCGATTGCCGATGCCCGTACAAGGATTGGTAGGTCAGCGCAAGCTTTTGGCAGAACTAACCTTGGTAAAGCCACGACTAGCACTGGTGTAGGACGTGCAGGTTTGACCACTATAGGCACTGGCGTAGCTGATGTCTTGGTGTCTCCTAGCACTAACACAACATTGGCTGATAGCTGGGATGCCATGCCTGATGAGTTGCGAACTGAAGACGAAGAAGGTCTTACAGGCATGGACTTGTCGGGAGTTAGACTTAGAAATAAGTTTAGACTTGGAGTCGAAGGTATGATGTTTAACGCCGCAGGGGAAGCCGTGCTTCCTGTTGCAGGGGCGTCTATTAAAGCTATTGGGAATGTCCCTGGTGTTCCCGCGTTAGCTCGTGGGATATCAAACGGGTTGGATTTCCTAGGAGACGGAATAAAAAACATACCGTATGTTGGGCCTCGGGTCCAAAAGTTTTTGACTCCTGACGGGCTTGCCCCTTCAGAGGTCATGACTGCCGTAAGAACGGCAGACGGGATTACAGAAAACGAACAAAGAATCGCTGCTGGTCATCTTAGAGATTACGATAGAGCCACAAAGAAACTTATCAGTTTGCAAAAAGTTCCAGGGCTTGGGAAAGCTAGAGCTCAGAGAACACACAATGAGACATTTGACTTTCTTACAGGCGAGATGACTCCAGAAGATTTTAGTAAAGCGCATGGGAAAAAAGCTTTAAAAGCAGCGGAGGCTATGCGTGATCAAATCGTTCGTCTGAGCGACACGATGAAAAAATCCTTACGGGACTCTAATTTATCTGAGGAGGAAGTAGTTAGAATTGCGGGTGTGTTTGAGGCTAACCAAGGGCAATACTTGCGTAGGCTTTATGAAATTAACCTTCGCCCAGAAAAGTTCAGAGGGTTGATCGTAGAAAAAATGCCTAACTACAAAGGCGCGTTAGCCGAGGTAGAACAGGCAATAATAAACAAGAACAGAAGGTTAGACACACTTCCGGAAGGCCACCCTGGTCGAGCTCAGATTGTAGGGGATCCTCGCTTGGAAGCAGAGCAGATGATGCAAAAACGGTTTAACCAAGTGCTGGAAAATCAAGGGGTGCTGGCTCCGGATGCAAAACAATCCAATGTCTATTTGGCAAAGGGCGCGGAAGAAGTTCGAAACAAAGCCCGTGGAGATTTGTTTAAGCTGTCTACCAACATGTTGGAAAGCAGGTCTGGTATTCTTGACGAGTCTCCAATGTTCAGAGAAATGATGGGAGAGATCAAAGACCCCAGAGACGCGTACCTCCACACTATTAGCGACATGACAAACACTATTGTGTCGCAGCGTCTGTATCAACAGATACTGGATGATGTTGGATCAACAGGGGTTAATGACGGACTGGCTAGACTTCGCAGTGGTCAAGGGGCTCGGCCTATTATTGAGGGAGCGGATATAGCGGACGACTCTCCTCTTTCCAATCAGATAAAAGGATACGGTTATACTAAACTATCCGAGTTTGTGCCTGCCGAGAAAGCAGCGGACGATGCCGCAGAAGGTATGGCGCCTAATATTGAAGGAGCGTTTGGCGGAAAGTATGGCGCCTTGTCTGGGAAGTTTGTACCCAATGAAATCTACAACTCTTTGACCACACCTATCCGGGCTAACAACGCTGCCCAAGAGGCCCTTGCTGTAGCATTGCAGCTTAAAGGCTTGTCTCAGATGTCCAAGACAGTTCTGAACCCGTTGTCTCAGGTCCGCAACTTCTTATCAAACACATTTGTTATTGGTGCCAACGGTCTCCTTGGCAGGAACATGGGTGTGTTTGAAAGCGCAGAAGTGCTGACATCTGGTCTTGGTAGCCCAGAGCAGTACAAACTTTTGAAAGCTATGTCTGAAGAAGGAGCTATCGGTCAGAACATTCAACTCAACGAACTGCAACAACTGCTAAAAGAGCAGACCGAAATAGGCGTCTCGGCTCGGTTACGACAAGGTGGAGAAGCTTTCAAGAAAAGCGCATTAGGAGCCCCTGTTAGATTTATGCAGAAGACCTATCAACTAGGGGATGATTACTGGAAGGTGGTCGGTGCTCTTGGGGAGAAAGCTAGATACGGAGCAGCATTGCGCAAGGCTGATTTAGATATTGATGCCTTAGATGATGCAACGCAACAAGCACTTGTCAACGTGGGTATTGTTCCTCGAACCTCGTCCATTGCGGGTACGGACTTTGGCAATCTTCTAGCAACAGATATCGTCAAGCAGACCATGCCAACATACTCAATGGTTCCAGAAGCAATAAAATCTTTGCGCCGGATTCCCGTTATGGGTAACTTCATGGCATTTCCAGCGGAGATCATCCGTACATCAGGGAACATTGTGAACCGTTCAGTTAAGGAAATGGGGATAACAGCGAACGACCTGATTAAGGCTGGGATAAAAGACCCTGCTCAAGCTAGGATTCTGGCTCGTCAAATTAGGGGGATAGGTGCGCAACGGCTTACTGGGTACATCTCAATGGCAACTGTTGCGCCTGTGGCAATGCGAGATGCGGCGCATAGTGTGCTAGAAATAACCCCTGAAGAAGAACAACTTCTTGAAGAGAACAAACCATACTGGTCTTTGGGCAGCATAATGATGTACCTGACAAAACCCAAAGATGGCAAAGCTGAGTACGCGGATTTATCTTACATGCTCCCTTACGATTTCATGCTTGCTCCAGCCCGCGCTGCGTTGGAGGTATACAGCCGTACTGGAGAAGTGTCTGACAGCACCTCTGAGCAAATATTTAAGGGGGCGTGGGAGGGTTTTAAAAAGTTTGCCGAACCATTTGCGTCGGAGGCTCTGGCAACTGAACGCTTGCTTGATGTTACCATACGTCAAGGTAAGACCCAGACAGGCTCTAAGATATATGAACCTGCTGAAATGTGGGGGGATAAGTTTTCCAAGTCCATGACACACATGGTTGGAGCATTCATGCCTGGGATCTTGGATCAACTTGTTACCGTTAAAAGTGGGAAGTTTGAACCGGGTCGTGCTACTCGCGCAGCCGTGGGACTACCGTCTGCATCCGGAGACCCATACATTGTTGCGGAGGAAGCTGGATCTATGCTTACAGGTATCCGCCCCATGAAACTTAATGTATCTCGCAGTCTTGGATACGACGGGGGAGCGTATCTTGCAAATAGAACATCAGCATCATCGATCTTTACTAGAGTTGCCGATGACAACGATGTAACAGAACAAGACGTTCTCGACGCGTATGTACAAGCTAATGAGGCTAGAAGACGGCACCAGGGTGAATTGAAAGTTCAGATCGACAAGGCTATGGCAGCAGGCATGAGCCGAGGAGAAGTTTTTCAAGCTTTTAAACAAACGGGTGTCACTAGAAAAGAACTAAGAAACATTTTAAATAATCGTTTTGATCCCATCAAGGTTAGCCGGAGCTTGATACGAGAAGTCGCCCGAGAGGTAAACGTCAAGAGAGAAAATCGTATTCTTAAACGTGTACCCACTCAAGCTATTAATGCGGTTCGCCGCACCTATATCAACACTCCTATTATTACGACAGAATCAGAAACAAATATCGCGCCACCAGTACAATCTGGTTTTGTTCCCATACTTTCCAACAGACCAACCCAACCTGTCGCGACCACACCAGCACCTCAACCTGCTGAATCCTTCCTTGATCGAGCAACAGGCGGGATCACAGACATGGCAGGGGACACGTTCCAGAGGATACAATCCATAGCGCCCACGATACTGGGTGGAGATATTGCGACGCAGTCTGCTAACACAGAGATACTACGCCGCAGTCAGCAAGGTCAGTGATCGGCAGGGGTTGTTGTTACCCCCACACCTCCGAACAAACGGACTAGCTCATCTGCGCTCGTCTCCATGTCGTTAAAGATTTCTTGATCGTCTACCATCGCAGCGATAGATAGCGCGTCGCCTATGAAATCCATCAGCGCCATAACCTGCATCGGGTGCATTTGGCGTAAGCCAAGTGTCTTCATGTTCTTCTCAATCATTCTATTTCTCCCCAATCATCCTTAATATCTACATCGATTTTTGATGGGACCTTGAGCGGAATCCCTGTTTCCATAATCTCCTTTATTCTAGCAGTCTGCTCTGGACTATCTATGTTGAAGCATAACTCGTCATGAACCGTGAGCATAGGAGTAAGACCCTCCTTGTAGCAATCAAGCATCGCCTGTTTGGTTTGGTCGGCTGCTGATCCTTGGATCAAACGGTTGAGTGCCTTGTATGTAAACGCTCGTTTAATGGCTGACCCATACTCCTTGTGAGCGGCGTCGTGGGCCATAGGCTTGCCTACTCCAAACTTCTTGGGCTCCCACATAGGAAACCTACACTTACGTCCCAGAAGGGTGCGTATGTGCCCGTTCTCGTCGGCTCTCTTGGTCGCCATATCGGCAAGCTGCTTAACAAACGGAACCTTATTGCGGTGCCTATAGATCAAATCCTTGGCGTCATCCGGAGGGATTCCTAGCTGGTCGGCAAGCTTTGCTACGCCCATGCCGTACATGATCCCCAGGTTCACGGTCTTAGCTTGCTTACGCGTGATCCCTGCAAGGTCTGCAACCATCTGGTGTAGATCAACGTCGCCGCTATTGAACTCCTCTACTACATCATCGACCACATGGCTCCGCATTGCGGAAGGAACGCTTGCTGCAAAGTGCACCAAGAGCCGCGGTTCTTGGCTCGAGTAGTCAAACGATCCCCACTTCATGCCATCCTCTGGAATAAACAAACCTCGGATCATCTTCTTGATGTCTGGATCCCGAGCGGGGATCTGCTGTAGGTTGGGGTTGGATGAAGAGAACCGCCCTGTTACCGTACCGCCCTCGTCCCTACGTGTAGAGTGGAGCTCTGTGTGGATGCGTCCGTTGTGCTCGTGCCGTAAGATGCTGTCGATAAACGTAGCGTCTGCCTTATCAAACTCCCGCAGCTTAACCAGCGTTTGGCATATCTCAGCGGGGTGATCATTGAGCCAAGACTTTGTAAAGGACGGAGCGTCTCCAGAACGGCTGACTTCTTTTTCCTCAATCGTGCCGTTCTCTAGTTTTACGTCTTCAGTCTGTATCTTGAGCGGTGTTCTTGGGTACTCCATGCCCAGCTTGTCAAACATTTTAGCTATGGATGCAGAGGCCCAGATGTCCACCTCCATCCCTGCTTCTTTCTCTATCTTACCGCGCAGTAAATTGGACTGCTTGCGGATCAGCTTCTTGTTCTTTTCTGCTTTGTCCAGGTCAACACGTACACCGTTGGTCCGCATGTCCAACATGCAGGGTATTAAACCGTTCTCAATGTCCCATATGTGCCAGAGTTCTTCCTCATCGAGCCTTACCTTCAGCGCATCCCACAGCTTGAGTGTAGCAACCGCGTCCTGTTCGGCGTATGCCCCGACGTACTTAGGTGGAAGCTTGTACATTCCTGACTTAGGGTCAACGCCCCAGTCCTTCGCAGCGGCTTGCAGGAGCCTCTCGTTCTTACGCATGGAAACAAAGTCACGAGCCATCGCATCAAGGCCAAAGGACCAGCGGTTCTCGTCCACCAGTGCGCCTGAGATCATCGTGTCAATGATCCGACCCTTGACCTCTATGCCCTCGGCTCTCAGCCAGCCAGCGTCGTAGGTTGCGTTGTGCATAATTACGTTCATCTCAGGTACAGACAACTGCTTCTTGAGCCAGCGCATGGTGAACTTTGGATCTAGGTTGTGTGAGTTCTCGTGTCGGATAGGAAAGTACCCCTGGTATTCCCCCGCTGCCACAGCAATCCCTATTATGTGACCGTCCTTACGGGCCCACCCAGGTCCGAGGGTCTTGATGTTAGGGTCGTAGGTCTCCAGATCAATGGCGACCTCCCTGTATCCGGTTAGGTCTGGGTATTCTGTTGGGATGTTCCAGTCTTGATCTATTAGATCCAGTTCGTTCTTGATCTGGTGATGCAGGGCGCTGCCAAATAAATTACTTTGCATTCTTCGCTCTCATTCTATCGATGATCTCCGAAACACTGGCCTTGTCCCGAGCCGTGTGCTCTGCTCCCAGGGCACTATACCCACACTTATCCACCCACGAATCCTGATGATCGATGTTTTCAACAAGCCTCGCGCTCTTTACCCAGTCCATCATCAATGCCACATGCGATGGGGTCAGGTGACCGTGGCTCTTTAATGCGCCGCTGATAATAATATTCCAGCCTGAAGCGATGCGGCTGTGGTTATCGTATGCATCTCCGTAGTCCTGGGCCCTCTGACCATTGATCAACTCTTTGGCTGTATCTAAGACTTCATCACGTTTCATAGCGTGTACCTGTATTTATTGTTGCTCTGTAGAATGTACAACGTGTGCCTTGCTCTGGTCACCCCGACATAGAACGCTCGATGCTCATCGTCTGGATGGTCACTGTTCACACACGCTGCGGTGGACGCCGTATATACGACGCAGTTATCATCTTCCCCGCCCTTCATAGCATGGAAGGTAGACAGTTTGATACGTGGCTCTGATAGAAGATCGTCTCCTCTTCGCATCATAGCCGCGATATACTCTTTCTCGGCCTTGCCAATCCGCAACACCTCCGACGCAGACTGATCTGCCCCAACCAACAAGCCGTGTTCTTTTTGCAGTTGCTCCATGGTGAGCTCCGAATCAGGAGCTAACACATCTAACATCTGTGTGGATCCCCGCTTAACAACAGCGTTCTGCCCCTGCTTTGGAACAGATGAGTAGAAGTCCTTGATCCTTTGTAACGACACCGTCTTGTCAGCGCAAAGATCCTGCCAAGTAAATATGTTTGAAACCAAGGTAGCCGACACACTGGGCCGTCCCTTGATTGAATACTTAAACCCTAGTTTCTTTATGTGCTCCGCCAAGTCAATGACGTAGCTGTTAGTCCGAGCCATGATGGTCCACGATCCCTCGTACAAGGGGATATCATCCAAGTGATAGACAAACTCCACCACCCCCTCCTCGTCCCTGGGCTCAAACTCTTTCTCATGCCGTTCGGATATACGTTCGGATATGTCGTTCGCCAAACGATGCACGGCCTTGGGAATACGGTAGGATTTCTCCAGAACTTTTACCTTATCCGTACTCTTGTTAAACAGTTCGACCTCTACACCTGTCCACCTGTGGATAGCTTGGTCATCATCTCCTGCAATAAACACCTGATCGGCATTGTCCGCTATCTTCTCAGCCATCTGCCATTGCAGCGGAGTAAAGTCTTGAGCCTCGTCGATAAACATGAAGTCCAAGTTTGGCACCTCTCCCAACGGTATGTACTTCTCAATCATATCCACGAAGTCGTACTTGTTAGTCGCCGACTTGTACTCTTCGATCTGCTTGGATAACTGCACAAGCTTCGGGAAAAACAAATCTCGGTCACCCGCATCATTGAACTCACGGTCCAGATCAACCATGCGCAGCCGCGCTCGGTTTTCCAGTTGCAGATATTTGGACCCTGATCCTCCAATCGTAGGTAGGGACAAGCCGTCCTCTAGGGACATCCGCATCTTGCCCTCAAACGTCAGTCCAATCTCACGCCCGATGTTGTCGTAGTCCTCTTTGTTCATGATATCTTGAGGCTGCAACCCCAGACCGTGGAACCCGAACGAGTGACTGGTCTTCATGTAAGGAAAGTTCTTCGGCTCCAAGTTAAACTCTGCACAAGCTCTCTCCACCATTTCTTCAATGGCTTTGCGGGTAAACGAGATCACCCCAATCCGTGATGGATGAGTGCCGTTATCCAACGCCTCCTTGATCCTCTGGATTAAATAGTAGGTCTTGCCCGTCCCTGGGGGACCCAGAACCAGCTGCGCTTTCGGTATCATAATGCTTTTCCCCTAGGTCTGGTATTCACCCAGTCCTCAACCTCGGACAAAACCCATCGGCTCGATGACCTCCTGTTTGTCTCGTCCCCTAAAACGATTGGTTTCGGAAAATCCTCATGTGTTTGGGCCAGCTTATAGACGTAGGATCGAGACACACCCAGTAGGTCCGCAACCTCTCCTATCCTAAGTAGTCGATTAGAATGGGATGTCATTTGAAATCTCCTTAACAGGCAATTCGGTTTCATCTTCTTGGAAGGCTGGGACATACCAACACCGTATGGTTGTCCGCTGGCCTTTCTTTTTAGTAACATGTTGCTTTCCACTGTCGCCGCCCATGTCGCGTATCATCTGGATGATTTGAGCTCGGGTCTGACCAACAAACCTGCGGTGGTGCAGAAACTCCAACAGACCTTCCAACTTGAATTTCGTCACACCACCATCGGTCCACGGCTTATTCATCTCAATCTCTTCGGGAGCCATGGCACGAATGTGACTGGTGCAATAGGAGAACAGGTGCTCTTTGAACTGACCCGCAATCGTTTCCTCATACGGAACATCGATGTACGTTGCTTGGCTCATCAAACCGTTGACCATCTTCTGCCAATTCTGTGGTTTGGTGGTCGGCGGCATGAAGTTGCATTGCTCCATACATGCTCTCTGCCAGAGCGTCTGGTTCTGTAGTTGCTCCGAACTCAACTGAATCCGTAGTCCGTTTACATCCATGAAGTACAACCGCGGCTCCGACAACATGATCGTCAACCCACCAACCTGTGGTGCATCGGGAGAGTCATCGGTGATACCATGCTTTGCAACCACACAAAGAGATGGGTCACAGTAGGACTTGAAAGGCTCGTCTTTACAGGTATACCCCCAGTCCTTCTTGTCATGCTGCTTGATCACAGTCAGCACCTCTGAGGATGGAAGGGGCGGAGAGAATAACGTGCGGTTGTATTCTTCCAGGGAAGCTTGCCAACTATCCGGAAACTTCTTCTTGCAGTACACACCCATAAAGAACAGCAGCTTGTTCCTGGGTTCGCTCTGTGGTCCATCGGAGAAAATGTTGCGGATGCATGGGGGACCATCAGAGAAATGCTTACGCGTTTGCGTTGTAGATCTTATGGCTTCCAGATCGGACAGGTTTACCCTGGCTTTATTCGCCGCAACTAAGAACTCATCGAGTTCCATGGACTCTGTCTTCCGGTCGTAGCAAAACCGTTGCGGGGTTTCTGCATCAAAGTATGGCATGTTTATGAAGTTGCCCACGTCTCCTCGCTCTACGATGATTGAGTCCTGCTTGGGGAATATCTCTGCTCCGCTGTGACCCAGCATAATCGCCATCTCTGTCAGATACTCTCTAGCTACAGACGCTTGCTCCCACTCTTTAAGGAATAGATACAGGTGGGCGCCGCCGGACTTGGACCTACACTGAAGCAGCGGAAGCTTTAGCTTTTGGATCCTGTCTTGTAATTCTTTTTGATTTAAATCGTACACATCAATGTCGATAGCCCCGAACCGACACGCGTTGTCCTCGTTGATAGGGATCGCGCCAACACCCTGCTTCCCATCGATGTGATCTTGTACAAGCTTCTCGGTCAGAGGCTCTCGGATAATCTTACTTTTTGAATCTGCTTTTCCATTGCGACCCACTCTCCCAACAGAGGTGGTGCCATGCGCGTTCTTTGCGCCTGCAAAAACGGCAAGCAACTTCTTTGCCTGTGACATTTACTGCTCCTCACGTTGAAGTCGAGGACGGCGAATAGATCCAGCCGCCGTCCTCTAGGCTACTCAAAACGGGATTTCGTCCTCGTTTTTGTCAGAAGTACTGTCACGGGAGGAGGAGTCTCCCTCTTCTGGCGCAGCCTTTACTTCGCCCGCAGCGATACTCTCGCGGAAGGCTTTTGCCTCAAGCATAAGATCGCGGTTCTGAACCAACCCAACCTTTTCAATATGGTAGTTGAACCACGTACCTTGGTCATTGCTCTCCTCAACAGTGGTAAACTTCCACTGAGTGGCAAACAACGGAGGCAAAACCATCTGCCCTGTCTTTGGGTGCTTGATCTTTTGCATCGCAATCTGGGTCTTCCAACGACGGCTGACCTTCAACTGGCTAGACTTCATGTCGATCACAACAGGTTGTGTGATCCCGTCCTCACCAATCACCAAGCAGAAGTGCTGATCCGACTTGACCAACTCGTTGCCGTTGGGAAGAATTTCCTTAGCCCCTGATCGTGTAGTCTTTTGCAAGACAGGGTCAGTTGCAGGGATCTCTCCTTGAAATCCTCCACCTTGGTCACGCGGAATAAACTCCAAATACTTGACGGTCTGGAAGCAAGGCACAACAACGATGCCCTTCTCTCCAGTGAACAGTTCCATGGTGACGTTGTTAAACATATCACCCTGCTCTGACCCATGAATGTAATCAGATTCACGCTTCTTGAGTTGAGGGGACATTGCTTGCAGGATACGAACGAACGGTATCAGCATCTCGGAACTGTCAAAGGACGCGCCTTCACCAGCAAACTCTAGGATGTCGTCCATGACATCTGTGCTTAACTCTGCACTTTTTTTCTTAGCAACTGCGTTACCCATATTACTTCCTCCGAATTTGTGCTCTGCTTGAAATGAATGCCCCGAACATATCGAGGTCAACTGGTTTGCCTTCAACGACACGCTCTTTGATGAACGCTTTAAGTGTGGAAGGGTGAACGTGGGTCTTGGTCTTCGGATCAAAGCCACGATCTTGTAGCAGTCCGACAACGTCTCCCGCCACGTTATCCTCGCCCTTACCAAAGGACACAGTTATGTCGTTCTTAATAATGTCGTCAAGGCGGTTGTCGCGAAGCCAGTTAAAAGCCTCCTCTTTCCGCGCAACTGGTATGGACGCAGAGACAATCATCTTGCGCTCAACGGTACACCCGTCAACATCAACGCGCTCGACACCCATCTCATCCATCAATGCAGGTATGTTCTCGACCGAGAGCTTGTGCTTCTCCTGCACTAAAGATTTGATGTGGGCCTCTGCATCTCCGATCTCTTGCTCAACTTTGCGCAAGGATCGAACCAGTTGACTAAGCTGTTTCCCAGTACCAGAATCAATAGACGCTAGGGCCTCTGATTCGTCGTATAAGTCTTCGAATATATCACTCATAAAGTTTTTCCTCTTCAGGGTTGATTTGTACGAACGCCGTATGCTATCCGTAACGAAGACAATAGTGGAGGTATGTGATGGTTGTCAACTACAAATATAAGCTCCCGCCGTTTAATCACCAGGCAGATGCTTTGGAGTACGGCTGGGACAGGAATGAGTTCGGTCTGTTCATGGAGATGGGCACTGGGAAGTCAAAAGTTTTGATCGATAACATGGGTATGTTGTATCAAACTGGTAGGATTAATTTCGCTTTGGTCATCGCACCCAAGGGTGTTTACCGCAACTGGGTAGCCAAGGAAATCCCCGAGCATATGTCCGACGACATCCCCCATCGCGTCATCCGTTGGGTGTCTGGTCCTAACAAAAAACAAACCGAGGAGATGCGCTCAGTCAAAGATAAATTCAACGGCCTAACTATATTTGTCATGAACGTGGAGTCGTTCTCCTCGATCAAGGGGAAGAATGCTGGGGAGTGGATGTCTCGTGCGCTTGGCAAGAACGGCCTGATCGCAATCGACGAATCAACAACTATCAAGAACCATAAAGCCAAGCGCACTAAAGCTCTAATGAAAATCGCTGCGGGGTTCAAGTATAGAAGACTCTTGACAGGCTCACCTATAACAAAAAGTCCGATGGATATCTATTCGCAGTGCGAGTTCCTCCGCCCTGGGCTGCTAGGTTACGAGTCATACTACGCATTCCAGGGACGATACGCTGTAGTGCAGCGCAAAACCATGGGCCAGGCAGCGTTCCAACAGATCATCGGGTTCAAGAACATCGATGAACTGACTGGCAAGATCGACAGGTTCTCCTTCCGCGTACTAAAGAAAGACTGCCTCGATCTCCCCGACAAAATCTACACCGCTAGATATGTCGGCATGACCGCGGAGCAGTTCAAGATGTACGAGGATGTACGGCGCCACGCTATGGTTCTGCTTGATGATGGCGAAATGGTCACCGCACCTGCCGTGATTACCCAGATGCTCCGGCTACAACAGATCATGTCCGGTCATTTGAAGACCGACGACGATGAGATGATGTACTTCCCATCCAAACGAATGGATGCTCTGACCGAGATCATGAACGAGCATGACGGTAAGGCTATCATCTGGTCACGGTTCCGCTATGACATCAAACAGATTACGCAAATGCTAAACGATAAGTTCGGGGCAGGTTCCGCTGCGGCATACTTCGGGGACACAACCGACGACGACCGCAACAACATCGTCAAGAATTTCCAGAACCCTGATCACCCGCTCCGGTTTTTCGTAGGCAACCCAGCTACCGCTGGCTATGGTCTGACTTTAACCGAGGCAAACCTCGTGGTATACTACGCCAACGACTTCAACCTGGAGACGCGCATTCAATCAGAGGATCGAGCGCATCGAATCGGGCAGAAGAACAACGTAACATACATAGATCTGATCTGCGAGGGCAGCATCGATGAACGCATAGTCAAGGCCCTCCGTACCAAGATCAACATTGGGGCCAAGGTGCTAGGTGAAGAGGCAAGAGAATGGCTAAGTCTAAAACCCACGATGAAATAATCGAAACCATGGTAGACTTTAAGAAAGGGTTGAGAACCTTGGACACCGGATCCAGGGTTCTCGCCGAGCAAACTGGGCTTGAGGATGACGTAGCTAGGGCCTTGCTCCGTGGAATGAAGAAGTCACAAACGAATGTTACGCAGATCAGAGGGTACTCAAAAGAAAAAGACTACCAGATCGCAGGGAAAAAAGGCAAGTTCAACGAGGCAAAAAAATAGCCCCGACTTTGCAGTGCGAAACCTAGCCAGCCGGGGCAGTTGAGGTAGTCAGATTGAAACAGGCGAATGTTCAATCGAGCAATGATAGTATCCTATCAGGATTCTTGTAGTTCAGCAATAGCTTTGCGTATTAATACCGAAAGCTGTCGCGCCATGGACCTCTGTTCTGACTCCGACAACTTGCGCAGGAGTTCGTGGTCCTCTTTTAACAGTCCAACATTCTGAAACTGTTGCTTATCTTTATCTTTCATCTTTTTACGTGACATAGCTTGTCCTCCATTTGTTTGTTACTTCTAAACTACTGGAGGACAAGTTTCAAGTTAAGATATTTTTATGCAGCGCCAGGGCGTTTGTGACTTCATCTCTTGATAATTAGGCACACAGTGGGCAACGACCTCGTCCCCCTCACGCACGTCCATCCGTTTAACAAGACGGCTACTGAAGAAAACCTCCTCGCCCTGCTCGTTGACACCGAACGCGCTGTCGGTATCTGACCGAGCCTCGATCAAGACAGGCATCTCTTGGAGATTAAATTTCTTCTGGGTTTCGTATTCACTTGTACTCATATTCGTTTTCCTTCTTTTCGTTTTTCTGCGGTAAATTCTCGCAGATCTCTTATTGCAATGTGCAGTTCATTTTTTATCGATGGACGAGCCTGTTGCCTGTACCGCTCGTCCTGTAGTCTATCAACCTGACTGCGCAGATATCTCAGTATCGCTTGGTCCGCAGGGGATAGATCGTTTTTTGTTTTCATTTATTCCTCCTTATTGTTTACACATTTCACAAATGGTTGCAGCTGGTCCCATGATCATGGTCACAGGTTCTCCGCACTCGGTGCAAAGACGATCAACCTTTCCGTCAGTACACTCATAGCAGTTCTCGGTCACGTAATCGTGGAACCCCACGTCAACGCTCGGACCCCTCACAATCGGCACAATCGTTTCAACAATCATATCGCCAAAGCAGTCAGGGCATTCATCCTGGATGGGCGTCTCTTGCAACCGAATAAATTCATCTCGCATCCTACCCATCACAACACCAGGGCAAACTTAATATCGCGTAGCACAGTAGCAGCAAGCAAAGGCCGCCGATGATATCGCCCCAGATTCCAAGGCTGTCTTCCATCTCACGAAGCATTTCTTTTAGCTTATCCATTCTTCAACTCCTCATTGGTGTGGGCATCACGCACCAGTTCCAAAATAAATTCCGCCACCGTTTCACAACCGAGTTGACGGGTCTGTGTAGCCAGCCAATCAACCTGTTCATTTGTGAGATCGTCCAAGACCGCTGATATTGATCCCAGTCTCAAATAATTTTTGTGGTGACGAGCGTGTGAGATTGCCTTTTTAAATATTGGAGGCAATTCGTTTGATTCACGACCACGGCGAAGTGCAGAGTTTACCTTATTGAACTTGAACCCCAGCTTTGCTGAGATTTCTCGGGCAGACAAACCCTCCCTAGAAAGCTGCCATATTTTCAAGGTGTCTGGCTTCCGCGAATATTCCCTCTCTAGCTCCATCACCACCGCTCCCCGAATGCCTTGCGGAACACCTCGTCCAACAAGTCGTTCATCTCATGCTCACTCATCATGCGTCTCCTTGGGTTGAGGTGAACTTGCTAATAACTCTGAACAGGTCAGCACCGCGGTTAAATGCGGGCGACCTAACGCTGATACCGTCCACGGACGCTGTGCGTCCGTCAGCGTATCGTTTGGGCTCTCTTTGGACACCCCTTTCATATCCTGAATTATAAGCTTCCTCTATCATCTTTAGAACAACAGATATTTCTACAGTACCCTTCATCACGCCACCTCCTCTTTCGGATCCCAGCAATTGTCCTTGCCAAAAATATAGGCGCCCTTGAACATTTCAAACTCGTCCACGTAAGAGGCAGAAATATCAAACCCCAACTCAGTCAAACGATCCCATACAGGAACGGGTGGCGCCCACGCAGTCCAGCCTTTGAAAGCAAACTTGCCCTTCGTCTCATCGTCCGAAATCTTAAACGGCTCAGTGATCTCAACCTCGCACACATCCCATTTGGTGCCCCAGTGTGCAATGCGCCAGTCCATAGGTCCGTCCGGATATTGGTCGATATTAGAGAACGAGGGCAACGGTTGCGGCACAACAGCGTCACAGAACCGAGGGTACTTGAGCTCCACGTTGAAAAATAATTCGTGCGCCATGGCCCGCGGACCTTGGACATTTACATCTAAATAACAATGATTAGGCATTAGTTTATCTCCTCTTTTCGATCTAGTATCATTCCGTCAAGTCTCATGAACTCACGGGCCGTCAGTGCACCCACACCATAGATCCGGCTCAAAGACTTATCCAAAGAACAAAGATCTTCCATTGTTACTGCGTTTTTGATTCGCGCTGACATTGAACTGTAGTTGCTCATGACTGCAACTCCTTCAATCCACGCAGATACCCAAGCTCAAACGCGCCGTCCGCAGGGTTATCATCAAATGACGCAATGGCTTCCGATACATCAAAGTCAGGGCACAGATCGTCTTGCTTGGCACGGACGCGCCCCTCCTCGTAGTTTTCGTAATTGGTTAAATCTACCGTGTGTTTAGGCATTAGTTTCTTCCTTCTTCTATGTATGTTTCGATTAATCCTTGCGCGACTTGCGCTGTGATGGCGTTGCCGTAGGCGCGGAGGCGTCCCACTCGGGCGGTAGCCCCATGAGCCAACGGGAATGACTGGGGTCTAACTGGCCTCCACTTTCCATCTCGGCAGAGGAGCCAGTCAGCATCTGACCAGAAACCGTTAGTCTCATGGGCCTGGGTTCTGGCGTCACCTCCCCCTTCGCCTCCATTACAGCTTCGATCATCTCCGGTGACACTTGCTCCCTCAGATTGCACGGAAACGATCTGTTCTTTCGCGTCGTCTGATGCATCCTGATCATCGCCTCTCGGCTTCGTAATGGTAGACTGTCCATCGTGTTGGGCGTTGCCCACCCTGCCATCTTCGACAACTGGGTCAGGCTGCTCCCCGACATTCCGTCCGTGATCCCCGATCCCCCTCGCGTTCCGTCCGTCGCTGATGGTGTCGTCCACCCTGCGATCTGTCCCTGTTCCGGTAGATTGTGACCCCGACTGTTCCACTCCTTGACCGACTCCGGTTTCGCCGCTCCCTTGTGATCCGCCGTGGTCGGTGTTGCCCATCCCGACAGTTGTGCTGTCAGATCCAGCGTGTCTGTAGAGATAGTTGTTTTTCTGCCCGATCTTTTGCGTATCCGACCGCCCTGATAACCGCCCTTGTGATCCCGCGTTGTCGGTGTCGGCCACGAACCAGAGACGTTGCCTGATGTGCGGAGCACCGAAGCCCGCAGAGCAGAGATCAAATGACCCGATGGCGTAGTCCGCTCCTTCCATGTCAGCTT
>Ga0098037_1000372_pt1 | contig 24323 bp, 26 predicted proteins | sample 5_EtaG_FD_75050 | JGI IMG/M metagenome (GOLD analysis project Ga0098037, IMG submission 75050) | Marine viral communities from the Subarctic Pacific Ocean - 5_ETSP_OMZ_AT15132 metaG | ecosystem: Environmental > Aquatic > Marine > Oceanic | place: Pacific Ocean | collected 2015-01-08 | reverse complement strand
TTCATTAAGATCATTTTGTACTAACAATAATGCAGCTTATGTAGCAGCAGAACACACATACGGAGACTACAGCTACAATGGTCATGCTAAAAAAGATGAAGCATATAGAAATGATATGACTAATTTTGGTATACTAATGGAAATTAGAGGCATAGATAAACCATTTGATTGGTCAAGAGAAGCAGTTAAAAAATTACAAAAAGATGGAGTAGGTACATATTTTTCTCCATCTAACAGAGTACCATCTAAAACCTCAGAAGGTGACTATGTTAAAACTAAAGTAGTAGATAGTATGGATACATTATATGAAGCATTAGGTGACTATGCTTTATATATTGAAGATTTTATTAATGATATGAAAGAAGTATTTCCAACATTAGGTAATGATTGGGGAATATACATGCCAGAAGTAAAATATTTAAGCCCAGAACCATTAGTAAACTATGATGATTTAAGTTTAGAAGATTATCCAAATATATATTTTGTAGGTGATGCTTTAAGTGCAAGAGGTATTACAGTATCAGGAGCACAAGGTACATATGTTGCTGAAAGTATATTAAAATCTGAATTAAAAAACAAAAATCAACAATTAGAAAACAGTTTATATTTATAATAAAACAAGATGGCAAAAGTAGTATTATTAAGTTGTACCAAAGCAAAGTTAGATAAACCAGCAGAAGCTCAGGATTTATACTCACCCTCTCCTATGTTTCAAAAAACAAAGGCATATGGAGAATCTCTTAAACCTGACAAAACTTACATTTTATCAGCTAAACACCATCTAGTACCATTAGATAAACAATTAGAGCCATATGATATGACTCTTAAAGATTTTAAAAAAGACCAAAAAGAACAATGGGCTGAAACTGTTATATCTCAAATGAATGATAAAGGAATCAAACCAGAATCTGATACTTTTGTATTTTTAGCCGGAAGTGAATATATAAAACCTTTAAAAGAACATATACCTGAGGAAAATATTGTTAATCCAATGAATGGTAAACGTATGGGTGAAAGATTAAGTTGGTTAAATTCTCAAATAAAACAACTTAAAGAAGCCTTTATTAAATTAAAAAAACGTATTTATGAAATTCTCAAATAATATACCACTAAGAATAACTCAATATCTTAATGATATTGAAGACTATGGAGATGATAATATCTATACATCTGAATATACAAAATTATGTGAAAGTACATTATCAGGAATCAAACCATTAATATTAGAATCACTTAATCCTATGTTAGTTTTAGAAAATTATAAAAATAAGCTTAACAAAGAACAAAAGGAAGTAATAGATGATTTTATTCTATATATAGAAAATATCTAACAATCAGTTTGGCTTTATAAAATTTTTTACTTATATTCATATAAAATAAAAGTTATATGAAAAAAGAAAAGATTTATGAATATAAAAAAATAAAAGTGAATAACGCTATTCATCATTTATTTAGAGAAACAGGCAATACTAATTGGTTACATCATAATCCTGATGGCCCAGCTATCGAACCTATAAACTCAAGTGACAGATCAGTTAAAAAAGAGTATTATCTTTTTGGAATGAGTAAAACACATGAAGAGTTTAAAGAATATCAACAAAGTAAAGAAGGTTTACCTTGGTATAAAAACCCATCAATGAAAGCAACATCTAGATTTTAAATTATGAAGATAGGTTTTTGCGGTACAATGAGTGTAGGTAAGACCACACTTGTAAAAGAATTAAAAAAATTAAAGGAATTCAAAGATTATGAATGTAGAACAGAACGTTCTAAACATTTAATGAATTTAGGCATCCCATTAAATACAGATTCAACATTAAAAGGACAAACAATATTTCTATCAGAAAGATCAGCTGAATTAATGCAAGAAAATATTATAACAGATAGAACAGTTTTAGATGTTATGGCATTTGCTCAATGTTCAAAATCAATGAATTATATTGAAAAAGATAATTTTACACAATTAGCAGCTGATTTATTACATGAATATGATTATGTATTTTATGTTTCACCTGAAGGAGTTGAAATAGAAAATAATGGTGTTAGAGAAACAAATGCTGAGTATAGAGATTTAATTGATTTTACTATTAAGATGTTTTTAAATAGATATAACCATAAAATTAAATACATACATACAATTGAGGGGAGTATTGAGGAACGTATTGCATCAGTGCGAGAGGCATTAAATCCCTAATATTTATATAAAAATATTATAATGAAAAAATCTGAACTAAAACAATTAATCAAAGAAGAGATTAAATCAATTCTATCAGAAGAGTCAACTACTTTAGATAAAGTTAATGCTGAAATAGCAAAACATTTAGACATGTATAAAAATGCTGAAGGAAATGAAGCTAAAAAATTAGCAATTAATATGTTAAAAAAATTAAATGCTGAGAAAAAAAGACTTGAAGCTGAGAGGGACAATGCAGCTGAAAAAGAAATGGAAGCAGCTCTTAATATAGGTGTTAATCAAGAATTAGATTATGATTCTGAAGATTAAGTTATAATAAATGGGAAATTTATTTAAAGATATAAAAATTATTTTTATATTAGTTTTAGCAGTTGCTTTAATTTTAAGCTTTCTCTTTAGACCCTCTACACCAATAGAAACATATGAGACTGAAATTAATGTTCTAAGGCAAGAAAATCAAAAACTTTTATTATCAAATGATAGTATAAATAAAATTAACCAAAAGTTACAAGAAGAAATTACAGTTATGCTCTATGCTATAGATAGTACAGAGGTTATATTAAAACAAACCGAAGAAAAACTTTCGGTATTAGAAAATAAAAGAAATGAAATATCTACTATCGTTACTAATATGGATAGCGATGATATTACCAACACATTCTCAGACTATCTTAAGAGGAGAAATAAAGGAAACCGTTAATTCAAACGGGGATACTTTGGTAATAATGCATCTTGAAGACGCTAGAGTCATTTTAAATGATTTACTAGAGTATGAAATCGTTGATAGTTTACTTACAACTTACAAAGAAAAAGATTCATTAAATGGAGAAACAATATCAATCCAAAAAGATATTATATTTAAACTAGTTGAAAAAAATGATAACCAACAATATCAAATAGATAATTTTAAAGAAGTTTTAGACAATAAAAATAAAGAATTAGGTTTTAAAGAAGACACAATTAAAGAACAAAAAAAAGAAATTCGAAAACAAAAACTTCTTAAGTTGGCTGGGTTCACAAGTACTATTATATTACCCATACTTACACTAATTGCAATGTTATAAATGAGTGATATTAAAACAGTTATAAGGCAAGAATATTTAAAATGTGCTAGTGATCCTATACATTTTATGAAAAAATACTGTAATATTCAACATCCTCAAAGGGGTAGAATTTTATTTCAATTATTTCCTTTTCAAGAAAAAGTATTAAATTTATTTCAAGAAAACCCATACTCAATGGTTTTAAAAGCTAGACAGTTAGGTATATCTACTTTAGTAGCAGGTTTTAGTTTATGGTTGATGATATTCCATAAAGACAAAAATATACTTTGTATAGCTACAAAACAAGAAACAGCTAAAAACATGGTTACAAAGGTTAAATTTATGTATGAAAATTTACCTTCATGGCTTAAAATAGAAGCAGCTGAAAATAATAAATTAAATCTAAGATTATCAAATGGTTCTCAAATCAAAGCAACCTCAGCAGCTTCAGATGCAGGTAGATCAGAAGCAGTTAGTTTACTAATAATAGATGAAGCAGCATTTATTGAAAATATTGGAGAAATTTGGGCTTCAGCTCAACAAACATTAGCAACTGGAGGGGGTTGTATAGCATTGAGTACTCCTTATGGTACTGGAAATTGGTTTCATCAAACATGGGTAAGAGCAGAAAACAAAGAAAATGACTTTTTGCCTATCAGATTACCATGGATGGTACATCCAGAAAGAGATCAAGCGTGGAGAGATAGACAAGATGAATTACTAGGTGATCCTAGATTAGCAGCACAAGAATGTGATTGTGATTTTAGTACTTCTGGTGATATTGTATTCTATCCTGAATATATAGAATTTTATGAAAAAACTTATATTAAAGATCCTTTGGAGAGGCGAGGGGTAGATCGTAATTTATGGGTTTGGGAACCATGTGACTATTCAAGGACTTATATGGTTGTAGCTGATGTAGCTAGAGGAGATGGAAAGGATTTTTCAGCATTTCATATTATAGATGTTGAGAATAATGTGCAAGTAGCAGAATATAGAGGACAATTAGGAACAAAAGAATATGGACATTTATTAGTGGGAATAGCAACAGAATATAATAATGCTTTATTAGTAGTAGAAAATGCTAGTATAGGATGGTCAACTATTCAAACTATAATTGATAGAGGTTATACTAATTTTTATTACTCACCTAAAAGTGGAGAAGTAAGAGCAGACTCATATTTTGAAGAATATATGGATACTTCAAGAATGACTCCTGGATTCACAATGTCATCCAGAACAAGACCTATGGTTGTTAGCAAATTTAGAGAATCTATATCTGATAAAGGAGTTACAATTCAATCAAAAAGATTGATAGATGAAATGAAAACCTTTATTTGGAGAAATGGTAGACCTGAAGCTCAACAAGGATATAATGATGATTTGATAATGAGTTTTGCAATAGGTCAATATATGAGAGACACAGCTTTTAAATATAAACAACAAAATTTAGATTTAACAAAAAATATGCTAAGTAATATTTCATCAAATAAACCATCGCATACTGGAGCTTATACTCCATTAACAGATAAAAACCCATTTAAAATAGATAACCCATACTCTGGTGGAGAAGAGGACATTAAATGGCTTCTATAATATTTATATAATATATACATTATGGCTGATACAAGATTATTTTCAAGATTAAAAAGATTATTTTCAACGGATGTAATAATTCGTAATCAAGGTGGTGACCAATTAAAAGTTGTAGACATTAATAAAATCCAATCTTCTGGAGAATATGAAAACAACTCATTAGTAGATAGATTTAATAGATTATATTCTACATCCCCTACTTCATTATATGGTTATCAAAGTAACTTCAATTACCAAACATTAAGACCACAATTATACTCAGAATATGATTCTATGGATACAGATGCTATTATAGCTTCTGCTTTAGATATTATAGCAGATGAGTCAACTCTTAAAAATGATATGGGCGAAGTACTTCAAATCAGATCAGCTGATGAAAATATTCAAAAAATATTATACAATTTATTTTATGATGTATTAAACATAGAATTTAATTTATGGCCTTGGATTAGGAATATGTGTAAGTATGGTGATTTCTTTCTTAAGTTAGAAATAGCAGAAAAATTTGGTGTTTACAATGTTATACCTTATAATGCATTTCATATTGAGAGATTAGAAGGTGGCGACCCAGATAACCCAGCTGATATTCAATATAAATTTGATCCTGAAGGATTATCAACAGGTGGATATGGATTTTATAATGTACCTAGCACTAATGAAATAAGTGGTAATGCTATTATATTTGATAATTATGAAATGGCCCACTTTAGATTACTTACTGATACTAATTTCCTCCCATATGGTAGAGCATACATAGAACCAGCACATAAGTTGTTTAAACAGTATGTTCTAATGGAAGACGCAATGTTGATACATAGAATAGTTAGAGCACCTGAGAAACGTGTTTTTTATATGAATGTAGGTAACATTCCACCTGCAGAAGTAGAAAATTTTATGCAAAAGACTATTTCTAAAATGAAACGTACACCTTATATTGATCAACAAACAGGAGAGTACAATCTTAAATACAACATGCAGAACATGTTAGAAGATTTTTACATACCAGTTAGAGGTAATGATACAGCAACTAAAATAGATACTACACCAGGATTACAATATGATGGTATTGCTGATGTAGAGTATTTAAGAGATAAACTATTTGCTGCTTTAAAAGTTCCTAAAGCATTTATGGGTTATGATGAAAACACAGAAGGTAAAGCTACTTTAGCAGCTCAAGATATTAGATTTGCAAGAACGATAGAAAGAATTCAAAGAATTGTAGTTTCTGAATTACAAAAGATAGCATTAGTTCATTTATATACTCAGGGTTATAAAGATGAAAATTTAACAAATTTTGAATTATCAATGACAACTCCATCAATCATATATGATCAAGAAAGAGTAGCATTGATGACAGAAAAAATGACTCTAGCTCAAGCTATGTTAGATAGTAAGTTAGTCCCATCAGATTGGATATATGAAAATATATTCCATTTTAGTGAGGATCAATATGATGAATATAGAGATTTAATTAAACAAGATACTAAACGTAATTTCAGATTAGCACAAATAGAGGCAGAAGGTAATGATCCTTTAGAAACAGGTAAATCTTATGGTACACCACATGATTTAGCTTCGTTATATGGAATGGGTAGAACACAATCAGATCCATCTAACGTTCCTGCTGGATATAATGAGAAAAAACCATTAGGAAGAAAAAAGAAAAAATTATCAAAATCACATACTCAAGATAGTGCTTTTGGGAAAGATCCAATAGGTAGAGAAGGAACTAAAAAAGATTATAATGATAATGGAAGATTAAAACCATCATTTAAAGGTGGTTCTCCATTAGCTTTAGAAACTTTGAATATGTTAGAAAAAGCTCCTACCCCACAACGTACTAAAAAACATTTGGTATTTGAACAGGATAAAAAGAAAAATAATCTGCTTGATGAAAAACAGTTGAAAGAGTAAGAAATTTTTATATATTTATAATAAACTAAACATAAAGGAATGAGCGTTAAGCATTCAAAGTATAAGAACACTGGAATTCTTTTTGAATTATTAGTAAGACAAATAACTACTGATACCTTAAATGGTGAAGATTCTAGGGCGAGTAATATTCTAAAAGAATATTTTGTTAAAACTGAGTTAGGAAGAGAGTATAAATTATATGAGACTTTATTTAAAAAGACAAATATAACAGAAACTCAAGCTGATGTTACTTTAAGTACATTATTAGAATCTTCAAAACACCTAAATAGAAAAGCTTTAAAAAGGCAAAAATACAATCTAATTAGTGAAATTAAAAAACATTATGATGTTACTAAATTTTTCTCTCACAAATTGCCTCATTATAAAATTCAAGCAGCCTTTTATACTTTAATAGAAAGTTTTTCTCAAGAGACTCCTAAAAACGCTCAACAAGTTATAGATAATAAAATTACAATTTTAGAACATTTATCAGCTGCTAAAATTGAAAAAGAAAAAGTTAAAGAAAATGTACTTGAAGAATTTAAATCATATGATAAAGATTTAAGAATTTTAACAACTAAAGTTTTATTAGACAAATTTAATGACAAATACGAGGATTTACTTGAAAGTCAAAAAGAAATTTTAAGAGAACTAATTACATCAATTGATAATACTCCTAAATTAAGAGAATTTCATAATCTAAAAGTTAATGAAATTAAAGAAGAATTAGAAGGATTAAATAATGAAGTTTCTGATAAAATAACTAAAATAAAAGTTAATGAAGTTATTAAGATGTTACCTACATTAAGTAAAACATCAAAGGTTAAAGATGATGATCTAACTAACCTATTACAATATTATGATCTAATTGAGGAGTTAAAAAATGTACAGGTTCAAGCTTAAAGAAATAGAAGTTGGTGATACTGAAGTTAGAAGTGGTAAACAATCTACAGTAACAGATATTGATGATACTACAGGTACTATCACCTGGGATGTAGAAAGTGTAGCTGACTTTTCTTCAACATACAATGAATTAGAACAAGCAAAGAATTTCCTAAGAGATTTAGAACAAACAGGTAAAGCTAAAGACGATATAGCTTTAGATAAATTGGATGATGAATTAAGTAATATTTTTAACAAATTCAGAACTCACATTAGAAAAAATTACCCTGAAGAATATGAAAGGGTTTTAAGATTAAAAGAAGAAGAAATTGATGAAGGTGAAGGTATAGGATATTCAACTCCTTTTGCTTTTAATAAAAATAAGAAATCCACAGGAGCTGCTGATATTTATTATTATAAATTAGGATTCAAACCTGTTCCAAAAATCAAACCTAAAAGTTATGATATAAAACAGTTATTTGAATTTAATGATATGCAAAAAGGAAGAATTAGTGGTTTTGATGAAGTAGAAGAAAAAGTAAATTCCATTTCAGCACTTTTATCAAATGCTAAGAATGAAACAATAAAATACTATAATGAAAATCCAGGATCATATGCTGTAGTATATTCAACAGATATGATAAGTGAATTATTAGATGATATAACAAAAATGTTAAAACAAAGCGAATAATGAAAACATTAACAGAACAATATAGATTAATTAAAGAAGATAAAGGTCATAAAGGTGTTTTCCTTAAAGAGGCTAAAAGACAGTTTCCACACCTTATCAAAAATAACGCTACATTCACAGAAGCGTCAAAAATATTAAAATCCAAAAATATTATTTCAGAAAATTTTATTGGTACCCCTATGGTTGGGAATCCAATTGAAAGAAAAAAAGAAGGATTTGAAAATGCTTTTGAAAAATTTCTAGCTGAAGCTGAGGTAAAAGCTGAAGAGAAAAAAACATCAAAAGAAGTAGAAGAAATTCAAGACCATAGCTATGACTATGAAGATAAAAAAATACCTAATAATATGATCTTTGGTCAAGTTCAAATGGGTTATTATTGTGAATTGAAAGATTCTAAAAATGAAGGAAAAGATGATCACGAGTTGTTAGAAATTGTTTATAAAAACTTAGCCAAAGATCCTATTTTTTATACTAAAAATGGACAATTTGGAGAAAAAGATTTAGGTTACACTGATGAAGCTCCTAGTTTAGGTGAAACAGAAGAACCAAAAGGTGAATACAAATCATCAGGATATGGTAAACTTAAGGAACATAATATAACAATGGCTGGAGGTATTGTAACAGGTACAGGATTTACATCTCAAAATTACATGGATTTTTTTGGTTTGAATGAAGATGAACCAATGAGTGATAAATTAAAAAGAGGAGCTGAAGAATTAGCAAAAATAGGTCTTGAAGAAGATGATATTAGTGAAAACATTAGACCTGAAGTATTTCAAAGATTAGATGGTTTAATGCCCCAAAGTGCACTCCAAACTCTTATAGATGAAATAATGGTAGCTTATAATAGTATAGAAGATGCTAAAGATGCAGTTCAAACAATATTTGCAGATGAAGAAATACGTGAGTTTGATGCTAGTGATATTGTAGAATATTTTGTTATTCAATCTCAAAACGCATTAGGTAGAGATTCTGATTTAAACCTAATTAAAAAATTAATTGGTCATTCAACATCATAATAATATGAAACAAGTACTTATAGAAACTCAATTATTTAAACCATCTAAAGGTTTACTATCAGAAGGTAAAATGTCTGAAAGAGGTAATCCTTTAGTGCATGGTATACTAGCAACTTGTGAAGTTGAAAATGGTAATGGTAGATATTACTCTGAAGAATTATGGAAAAGGGAAATAGATAAGTATATGGAATTAGTTAACCAAAATAGAGCATGTGGTGAGTTAGATCATCCTGAATCTCAAGTAGTTAACTTAAAAAATGTTTCACATAATATTAAAGACATAAATTGGGATGGTAAAAATATAATGGGTACCGTAGAAATATTACCTACACCATCAGGAAACATTTTAAAAGCACTAATAGATAGTGGTATCACAGTGGGTGTATCATCTAGAGGAATGGGTTCACTAGAACAAAAAGGTGATTTAATGGAAGTGCAAGATGATTTTGAATTACTATGTTGGGATTTTGTTTCAACACCATCTAATCCAGGTTCATATATGACATTAAAAGAAGGTAAAGAAAATATTATAAATCCTTACACAAAAGCAAATAGCATAGTAACAGAAATACTATGTGCAAACGGAAACTGTCCTATATTCTAGCGACTTTTAAGAATCTTCATATATTTATATTTGAATATGCTATCCCTCCGGACATATAGCATGAACAAAAAATAAAATCTATTACGTTTCATAATAAACGTACTTTCCCAACAATAAAATAAATTTAGGAATAATGGCAAAAAGAGACATTCTCAAAGAAGCTATTGCTGATGCTAAAGCCGTTAAAGAAACAGCTATCGCAAATGCAAAAGCAGCTCTAGAAGAAGCTTTTACACCTCAACTAAAATCTATGCTAGCTGCAAAGTTAGAAGAAATGGAATTAGAAGAAGAAATGTCTTCATCACCTCGAGAAGAAGATGGTACTAGACCACCAAGAGAGGAAGATGGAACAGAATCCAAAAAGAAAATGGAAGAATCTGATGAAATTGAAGAAGAAATGGATAAAAAGAAAGAGGTAGAAGAAGAACTTGATCTAGACGAAATATTAAAAGAAATCGAAGGTGAATTAAATGAGGAAGAATCAGTTAATGAAGAAGAAATAGTTACTGAAGATGAATCTGAAGCTGAACGTGCCGATGTAGACAAATTTGAATTTGAAAAAGGCAAAGAAGAAGGCGAAGAAGATGAAAAAGAAGAACTAGATCTTGAAGATATGACTGATGAAGACCTTAAAGGGTTTATCGAAGATGTTATAGCCGATATGGTTGCTGCAGGTGAATTAGAAGCTGGCGAAGACTCAGATGTTGAAGTTGAAACTGAAGAAACAGAAGAAACTGAAGAAACTGAAGAAATTGAACTAGACGAAGAAATCACTGAAGAAAAAGAAGAAGAAGAAGTTACAGAAGAAGAAGTTACTGAAGAAGCAATGGATAACAATTCAATCGCTGAAGTTTACAAAGAAAAGTACTCTAAAGAATTAGAAGAAGCAAATGCTAAAATCGAAGCTTTAGAAGAAAGTATTAAAGTAAAAGATATAGCGTTAAATGAAGTTAACCTGTTAAATGCTAAATTGTTATACACTAATAAAATCTTTAAAGCTAAAAGCTTAACTGAAAGTGAAAAAGTGAAAGTATTAGGAGCATTTGATAAAGCTACTACAGTAAAAGAAACTAAATTAGTATTTGAAACTTTAAATGAAGGTTTAAAAAGAAAGAAAAATACTATTAAAGAATCTTTAGGTTCTGCTTCAAAAGTAACAGGCAACTTTAAAAACACTAAAAACCCAATTGTTGAAACTGACCCAATGGTGGCTAGATTCAAGAAATTGGCAGGTTTAAAATAAATTATAAATTAAAAACTAAATAAAATGAGTCAATTAAATTCTCTATTAGAAAGCTCTGCGCAAGGTTGGAAAAACATGCAGAGTGACGCAGCTAGACTAGCGTCAAAATGGGAAAAAACAGGACTTTTAGAAGGAATGGACAGTGAAATTCACAAGAATAACATGTCATTAATTCTAGAAAACCAGGCTAAGCAATTAGTTGTTGAGCAATCTCAAACTGATCAGGGTGGTTTCGCTGCTGCTGGTGGTGCAGGTGCTCAATGGGCAGGTGTTGCTTTACCAATGGTAAGAAAAGTATTTGGTCAGATTGCAGCAAAAGAATTTGTTAGCGTTCAACCAATGAACTTACCTTCAGGTCTTGTATTTTTCTTAGATTTCCAATATGGTCAAGCCAAAGAAACTGATTTCGGTGGACCAGGTGCTGTATATTCAAGCCCAGCTTCTATGTATGGTAATACTAACCCAGGTGCTGATCAAAACCCAACTGATGGTTTATATGGTGCTGGTAGATTTGGATATTCAATTAACCAATTCTCAGCTTCATCTACAGCTACATGTGGTGTAACTTCATGGGAATCTGTACATTATGCAGCTGAATTATCAGCTTCTATTTCTGCTGAAAATGTTTATGCTACTGTATCTTTCCCAGCTGGTGATTTACCAAGAGCTGACAAGAAGGGTGTTAGAGCCTTTACAATTTCAGGTTCTGAAGCTGACGTACTTCCACAATATACTGAATATGATGCAGGTGCAGATTTAATCTACATGGTAGTAAATTCTGGTTCTGTAGCTGATGGTACTATTGAAGTATTATACAACCAACAACCAACTCCAGATCACAGAGGTGATTTCGAAGATGCTGAAGGTGCAGGTTATCCAAATGAACAATCTGCTACTACATTAGCAATTCCATCTATCGATGTGAAAATGAAATCTGAGCCAATTGTTGCTAAGACTAGAAAGTTAAAAGCACAATGGACACCAGAATTCGCTCAAGATTTAAATGCTTACCAAGCACTAGATGCTGAAGCAGAATTAACTTCTATCATGAGTGAGTACATTTCAATGGAAATTGATTTAGAAATTTTAGATATGTTGATCCAAGATGCATCAGCTGCTGATGAGTACTGGAATGCTAAAAACAATTCAGGACTTAACGCTGATAAATCAGCTTGGTCAGAAGATTTAAATTTCTTCAATTCTCAAGGACAATGGTTCCAAACATTAGGAACTAAAATGCAAAAAGTATCAAACAAAATTCACCAGAAAACTCTTAGAGGTGGTGCTAATTTCTGTGTGATATCTCCATCTGTAGCTACTATCATTGAATCAATCCCAGGATTTGCTTCAAATAGTGATGGTGATGCTTCAAAAGGAAAATTTGCATTCGGTATCCAGAAAATGGGTCAAATGAACAGCAGATATGATGTTTATAAAAACCCATACATGACTGAAGGTACAATCCTTATGGGATATAGAGGTAATCAGTTCCTAGAAACAGGTGCTGTATTTGCTCCATATATTCCGTTGATTATGACTCCATTAGTATATGATCCAGACACTTTCACACCAAGAAAAGGTCTATTAACGAGATATGCTAAGAAGATGATCAGACCAGAATTCTATGGTAGAGTATTTGTTAGCGGGTTAAACTTCGTATAATAAAATAACAACATAATTTTCAAAAAATTAGACCTGGCTTTTTAGTCAGGTCTTTTTTTATTCTAATTATTTTTTTTCATATTTATAACTAAAAGTATATGGCGGCTGGAAAATATGATTTTACAATAGAACAAGGAGCTACTGTTGATTTTGCTATTCAGTATAAAGACTCAGGCTCCACTCCAATAGATTTAACAGGATATCAAGCTAGAATGCAATTTAGACCTACTTTTGCTTCTGATGTTGTTTATTTGACTTTATCTTCAAGTTTAGGACCTTGTGGTACTGGTTTGAATTTTAGCGGATCAGGGGGTTTAGACGCTGATTTACCACCTACATCAGGCTCTATTGGTATTTACTTAACAGCTGTTTCTTCATCTCAATTAACATTTGATGCTGCTTTATATGATTTAGAAATAGCAACAGGTAGTGGTGATTGTGCCACAGTAACAAGACTTTTAGAAGGAGTAGTAAAGTTATCTAAAAATATAACATTAGGAAGTTTTTAATAAATCTTTTCAATGAGTGATCTAAATGTAAATCCAAACAGTCCAAATAAAGTAACTGTTCAGAAAGCAGATAATATAATTACTGTTAATGATGACTCCAAACATACTAATGTTGATATAACGCAACAAACCACTGAAATTGTTGACATTATCACACAGGGCCCACAAGGTTCTCCAGGACCCCCAGGACCTCCAGGACCTCCAGGACCAGGCAGTACTCCAACAGGTTCATTATTAACAACAGCATCAGCAGATTTAAATACTTTAACATTTACAAAAGGAAATGGTGATGAATTTGAAGTAATTATAGATACAGGATCAGCTACAAGTGGTATATTTGAACAAACTGGTTCATTTTTTGCCACTACAAATGATTTACAAGTTACAGGTTCATTTATAGTGACAAATGGTATAACTGGATCACTATCAGGAGTAGCCTCTACAGCATCCTATGTTGAAAATGCCCAATCTGCATCTTATGTTGAGTTAGCCCAATCAGCTTCATATGCTAATAACTCTTTAAGTGCTTCATACGCTTTATCAGCTTCATATGCTATATCAGCATCATTTGAAATAATTAAAGAATTATCCTCTTCTTATGCTGATACTGCTTCTTATGTTGAAAATGCTCAAACAGCATCCTATGTTGAATTAGCTGAAAGTGCCTCATATGTTAAATTAGCTGAAAGTGCCTCATATGTTGAAAATGCCCAATCTGCATCTTATGTTGAATTAGCTGAAAGTGCCTCATATGTTGAAGATGCTATTTCAAGCTCATATGCTTTAACTGCTTCATACGCTGAAAATACTGATGGAGGTTCAGGTTTTCCTTTTACAGGAGAAGCTGAGATCACTGGTTCATTAATAGTATCAGGATCAACACCAATTCCAATTAGTGCTAGTGGTCAATCTATTAATATAGGAAAACCCGCTGATGGAGGATATACAGATGGTTTTTTTGATACATTTACAAGTGCTACTTCATTAGCAAATGCTATAGATGAAATTAGTGAAGCATTTTTAGATTTAGCCCCTCCTAAAGCAGGAACATTAACAGGAAAAAATTTATTATTAAGTGGTACCCCTCAATATAGTGGATTACTAGCTTATGGATTAACTTCAGATCATTGGTATCAAAATGGTTATACAGCAGGACAATCAGCTCCATTTATTAAAGCTGGAAATTTTGATTTAGAGACCCCAGATGAAACAACAATATTTAGAGGTGGTAAAAATAGTGATAGAGTAGCTGGAACATTAGAAGGAGGAGTTACAGCTAGTGTTAAATTTAGGAATACATCCCCAGTTTTAACAAACCGCCCTTTAACAAATGGTATTGGACCAACACTTCCAATTAATATAACATCAATAGCTCAATATGAAACTTTTTGGGTTAAAGTAAACGCTCAAATAGAACAAAATTTAAATTCAAATAATACTGGATCATACCAATATAAAATTCTAGCTGATAATGGAGCAGGAGAAACCAATGATAAAAACTTATTTTGGGTAGGTGATACAACTCACTATCCTAACCAAACTGTCATACCAGGTACAGTTACAGAAACATCTACTACATTTAACTATTTAAGTGGAATACAATATTTAAAAACAGCTACATTTACAATACCTGGAGTAGCAAATAATATGTTTAATCCTGTTTATCAAATAAGTAATGTTACTTGGGCTTCTAGTTATTTTAGTAACTCATCAGGAGGTACAACAGGTGGAGATACACCACAATTTAATGATACTTTAAACTTTACAAAAGATTTAAACCTAACAGCCAACATAAACTCAGGACAATCTTTACCAACAGCTACTTTAACAGTATCTAAACCAGGTAAAAGTAATGTTACATCACCTTCATTTAATATATCAACATATAAAATTAACTCATATGTTTCAGCACAGTCTACAAATACTGTAGAAAAATTCTTAGATGAGGATAAAAGAGATACAGGATTTACTCAAGTTGCTTGGACACCAAGTGCAACATTAACAAATACAAATTTACAAGTTCAAAATGGTAGATTAATAACAGGTAATACTGGTGACTATAGTGGTTTTACAGGAGCACAATATTTTTATAGAACATTTGCTGGATATAGTAATGGTCAAACAGGTGGTAATTTTGATTTTAATAATAGTCCTAATGTATTTAGTTCAATTAGTGCTTGGGGATCAGGAGGTGATTTAGAAATGATTATAGTTAGACCTGAAGATATTACAGCAGGAGTTCCTTCTAAAATATATGATTTTGGTAGAGCTCAAGCTAATAGTGTAGCAGCAAGTGGAGTAGCAGTACCAGGAGGTACAGCTGATGTTTTTGGTATTAAAGTAGGATCTGTAGGTCCATTAGCAGGAAGTTGGTCATTTGGTACTAATACTGTTGTAGGAGCCTCAGGACAATTAATACTATTAATTAAATACAGTGATGTAAATGAAACAAAACAATTAAACCAATTAAGTATAACAACTTAAGATATTTATAAAAATAAAACAAAACCTATATGGCCCTATCAGATAATACTAAAATAAATAAGTCGTTTAGAGCCCTCATAAACAAGGAATTTACAACAAATACCAAGAAATTTTTCGAGGAATTTGGAGCAAATACCATTAATATGAGTATGGGAGAGGTTTGGTCTAGTACTGTATCCTCAACCCCAGCAACAGCAGTTACAGATGGTGTAGCTGAGTTATATACTGAATTTACTTTATCACCTTTAGTTGGATTCACAACATCAGTATTCTATTTTGCTAGTGGGTCTGGTTTTACCCCAGGTACAACTATTAATAGAGGTACTATAGATGAAAATTTACTTCAAAGAAATTTTATAAGTGACAAATACGGAGGTGGATATACAGCAATTCTAAAAGTTGCTAATGGTGCTGTAGTACCTGCTACAGATAATATTGATTGGATATTTGATTATCAAACAGGAATATTATCAATTCAAGACCCAGGAGGAGGATATACAACTCCATATAAATTAACAGTATATCAATATGTTGGTAATTTTGGAGGTGGGTCAGGTAATCCTGATACTCCAAATGATTCAATACAATTTAATAGTGCTGGAAGTTTTGGGGGTAGCGCTAGATTAATATTTAAAGAACCATCAGGTTTAACTCAATTAAGTGGTAGTTTACAAATAACAGGTTCATCTACATCTGATTTTTTCTTAGTAAAAAGTGCTAGTTTAGAATCATTCAAAATTAATAATGATGGTGTTGTTGTATTAGGTGACTTTTCATCAACCCCAACAGTTCAAAATGGAGGAATAATGTATTCCTCATCAAATTTGTGGATAGGATCACAATAGAAAAAAAAAGTAACATATTTATAACAAAATATTAAAATTAAACAAAAATGGCAAATTGGAAAAAAGTTCTCGTCTCAGGAAGTCAAATTGAGGTTGCAGGTATAACAGGATCAAATATTGGAACCGCTCCAGGTTCAGTAGGAACATCTAAAGTATTAATTCAAGGTTCAGATGGAGAATTCTATGTAACAGGTTCAGGAGCCATTGGTGGTAGTGGAACAACAACAGGAACATTAACAAGAGGTAATGGTTTAAGTGGTAATGACTTTGATGGAAGTACAGGTACTACATTTGCTGTTTCTTCTTCAGATTCACAAGCTACCATAACTATTGCTGATGTTGGTATTAAAGTAACACCTTTAGGTATTGACACTGCTCAATTAGCAGCTGATGCTGTAACAACAGTAAAAATTACTGATTTGAATGTTACTCATGATAAATTAGCATTAGATTCAGTTGAAACAGAAAATATTAAAGATGAAGCGGTAACAACAGCTAAAATTGCTACTTCTTTAGGTACACTTGCTGATAACAAATTTACAGGCTCATTTACAGGATCATTTGATGGTGATGGATCAAGTTTAACAGGAGTAACAGGTGCTTCAACAACAGCTGCTTTAACTCAAGGAACAGCACCCTCAGGCATATCAAATTTCTCATTTAATGGTAGTTCAGCAAAAACAGTATCAATTTCTGGAGCTGCTGCCTTAACAACAGAAAAATTAGTTAAATGGAGTGGAGCTGCATTTGTAGATTCTAAAATTCAAGAAGGTACTAATACTATTACTGTTGGTACAGTCACTGATACAACAACATTCAATGGTAATGTTGTGGTAGCAGGTACTGCTTCTTTCCAAAATGAAGAAACACTACTAATTAAAGATAGATATATTCTATTAAATTCAGGATCAACAGCAGGTGATCAAGGTGGTCTTATTGTACAAACAGCAGGTACACAGAATAAGGGCCAATTATTTGGTTATCAAGACGCTAGTAGTAGATGGGCAGTGACATCATCTTTTAATGCAGGTGCTACAGGAGATTTTACAGCAGCTGGATTTATGGGATTAACATCAGCTTCAACAGCACTAGATCCAAATGTGGCAAATGTTACTTCAGCAGAAATGAAACAAAAAGGTAATATATTTGTTGATTCAGGTGATGGAATTTGGATTTATGCTTAAAATAAATTTGGATTAGCAAATTTTTTGTATTATATTTATTGTCAATAGTTTTAAAATTAAAAAAGTTTTTAAGTATGGGGCTTAGAGCAGGAAAAAAATCCTCTTCAAATGTCGTACAACCAAAACAAAACAATCAATTAACATCTGATGAAATTGAAGTTTTAATGAAAATGGTTCGTGACAGTAGTTTTCAAGGTAAAGATGTAGAATCTTTATACAACTTAGTTATTAAACTTCAAAATCAATATAAAAGTTTACAAAATCAATAGTTATGTTTAATATTACAGAATTAACTGTTTTAAGACAAGGTCTAGAAACAGTAACAATAAAAGGATCAGAAGCTAAGCTATTAGCAGCATTACAAGAAAAAGTAGAAACACATATCCATAATATCCAACAAGGCCCTCCAAAAAAAGAACAAAAAACTTCAAAAGAACGTAAATCCTCTAAATAGAGGTTGATATTTATTATAAATTGTTGGCCCTCGGGAAGTGGGCTCGTATTGAGTAACCAACCACAATAAAAAAGTATTATGCCAAATTGGAAAAAAGTTATTGTATCTGGCAGTGATGCGATATTATCTAATATTACTGCCTCAAATATAAGTGCAAGTGGAGATATATCTTCTTTAAATTTCACAGCATCTGGAGATATTTTAATAGAAGGTGGTGGGTTAGAAATTAAAAATGATGGAGCTCAATCATATGCAAGATTTTATTGTGAATCAAGTAATCAACATTATACAGAAGTAAAAGCTCAACCTCATTCCTTATTTAGTGGTAATCCAATAATGTTATTACCCGCCTATGATTTTGATTTTGCAAAACCTCATTTTAAAGCTGATATCACAGGATCAAATATAAGTGCAAGCGGTCATATCTCAGCTTCTAATTTTATAGGGGATGGGTCAGGTTTAACAAATTTACCTCCTGCTACAGCATTTCCATTCACAGGAGATGCTAAAATAACAGGTTCATTAACAGTAAGTGGATCAGGTAACTCATCTATATTCATAGTAGATGGTAGATCATTTTTTAAAGACCAAGTAACATTTGGTAATTCAACAGCTGACTCAGTATCATTTACATCTAGAATATCAAGTAATTTTTTACCTACAGGATTAAATAGTGAGAAATTAGGAACCCAATCTGAACCTTGGTTTGGAGCTACTATAACTAGTATAACATCTTCAAATATAAGCTCAAGTGGTGATTTATTTTTTAGTGCTTCTAATAATAGTGATACAGGTTTTAAAACTTTAGTTATTGATACTTCAACAGGTCAAGTTTACCATACTGGTTCATATCAAGGTGGAGGAGGATCAGGCACATCTTTAACAGTTACAGAACAAGATGGTGTTCCATCAGTTTCTAATGTTAATACTATTAAATTTAATAATGGAACAGTTACTGATAATGGTAGTGGAGTTGTGACAGTTAATAATTCTGGGGGTACAGGAGGAACTTTCCCCTTTACTGGAGATGCTGTAATAACCGGATCATTAACAATATCTGAATCAGGAGCTAACACATATGATACTTTAAAAGTTAATAATGCTTTTTATGGTACTGAGGTAAACTCATCAACAGCAGCAAATACATTACAATATTACTTTAGAATACCAACAGGTTCATATAATGGAGCATTTTTTGATTATGTAGCTACTAGTGGATCAGGTGACTTTTTTACAGGTAGGGCAGGTACAGTACAATCTATATGGGAAATAGCCTCAGAAACACCTAGGGTAGCTTATAATGATTTTTCAACACGGGGTATTGGAGGCAATAGCACAAAGAATTTAAAATTTAAAGTAGATATAAAAAATGGGAATGCTCGTTTAGTGTCTAAAGATACAACAGGACAATACCAAATTAAAGTTATAGCAAGAGGAATTTAAAATAAAACAAATGGCAACAGAAGATAATGAAAAATTAGTAGCTAGAGGTGGAATGATTGTCACAGATGAAAGTGGTAATACGTTTGAGATTACCCCTTTTGGAGTTGTACAAGATTATACTTTTTTAGCTACTACTCAAGGACAAAAAGAAGAAATAACAGGTAGTAGTATAATAGGTTATGGACCATCAGCTAGATATATAGCTTCTGAATCCATTGTATGCGGGCAACCCTTAGCTAGAAAAGTTGAGGCCTCTACTGGAAAAACATATGCTGTTTTAGCTACAACATCTTCAGCTACTAATGAATTTCTTGGTATATCATTAGAAACAGCCTCTATAGATGACTCTGTATTAGTATTAACATCAGGAAATACAACAGTGGCATTTAATACTGGATCAACAGCCCCAAGTCTTGTAAAATTAGATGATGATACTACAGAATCAGAACTTAACTTAGCAGCTGGAGCTACAGTATTATTTACAGATTCTGGAGGTACTGGCAGTGATTATGCAGCTGGAGAAACTTATGAGATATTATTTGATGCCTTAGCAGGAAATACAGTTGAGTTGTCTTTTGATTCTATGTCTTTTGAACATTCAACATATAGCATGTATGATAGATTAGGTATAACAACTTCAAATAATGGGATAAGCTTTGCTAATGCTTCTTTCACTTGGATGAATGCCTCCTCAAACTCAAGCCCAGCTTGGAGTTCTACATTTAATGGTAGTGGGACTTGGAATAGTGCTAATGCATCTCCTGGTTATATTTTACCAAGAGATTTAACTCGAGCTAACACTATGCCGTTAGGAGGATACTCAGGAAGTAACTTCTTCTATGATACTGGAGCTAGATATGTTAAATTTTATTTTTCAAGTGATGGATCATCTCAAAGACCAGGATGGCAAATTCAAGTAAGAAGTTCTAATACATCAACTACACCTTTAGCTAATATCGGGGCTAAATTATATGTGGGAGAATTTAAAGGAACAAATTTACCAGAAGGAACAGCATTAAATGAGAATAAATTTGGACCTGAAGCACCATTTGGAACTATATTAGATGCTGATGCTTCATCTGGTAGTGTATTTGCTAATATTGATTTCAACCCCCAAGCTTAAATAATAAATTTACATTTATTAAATAGTATAATATTTATAATAAAACACTATGAATATTCCTATTTGGACGGGTACGTCAAACTTCGCTGCAGGCCAAACTCCATTTGGTTTTTATGATAATCAAACAGATTTTCAAAATGACGCTGATAAAGTAGCTGATTTTTGTGCTAGAAGGTTAGGATATCCTTTAACTGATATAGAACTTCAATCAGGTTCATTTTATACAGCTTTTGAAGAAGCTATAACAACTTATGGAAATGAATTATACGCTTATAAAGTAAGAGAAAATTATCTATCTTTAGGGGGATCAAGTACTATAATAGAATCTAATGACCAATTAATAGTTCCTAATATGGCAGGTATAGTTAGAATATCAGATCAATATGGAACTGAAGCAGGAGTAGGAGGTGATATAACATGGTATTCAGGCTCTATAGAATTAAAAGCAGGTCAACAAACATATGATATGAATGCTTGGGCCCAGGCTAGTGCTAGTATTACACCAGATGATAATATAGAAATAAAAAGAGTATTTTATGAGGCACCACCGGCAATAACAAGATATTTTGATCCTTTTGCAGGTACTGGTACAGGAATGATTGATATGATGGATTCATTTGGTTGGGGTAGTTATTCACCTGCAATTAATTTTTTAATGATGCCCTTAAACTATGACATGCAAGTAATGCAAGCTATAGAATTAAATGATCAAATTAGAAGATCAAATTATTCATTTGAATTAATAAATAATAACTTAAAAATATTCCCAATTCCTCAAGGTAGTGAATTTTATGGTAACAATTTTAAAGGAGGACATTGTGGTTATATGAGTTTTGAATATATAAAAGACTCAGAAAGACAAAATCCATATAGGAATGGTATAAATAAAGTAACAAATGTATCACAAGTTCCATTCACAAACCCAAATTATAATGAAATAAATTCAATAGGTAGACAATGGATATTTGAATATGCTTTAGCTATATGTAAAGAAATGTTAGGGTATATAAGAGGAAAATATTCTACAGTTCCAATACCAGATGCTGAAGTAACATTAAATCAAGCTGATTTATTATCCTCAGCTACAGAAACTAAAAATGCTTTAATAGAAAGATTAAGAACATATTTTGATGATACTTCTAGAGATAAATTATTAGAAAGAAGATCATTAGAAGGAGATTATTTAGAAAAAGAACTAAATAAAGTTCCTTACACAATTTTTATAGGATAAGATGGCTTTATACGGAGGTCAAAGAGATATAAGCCTATTTAGGCATGTAAATAGAGAATTAATAAGTGATGTTATTTCTCAGGAATGTATATACTATAAATATAAATTAGAAGAAACTAAAGTTAACTTATATGGTGAAGCAGCTGGATCTAAATATTATTATAGAGGTATTATATTAAGCTGTCTAATAACACATCAACCACAAGAATATCCAGATGATGAACTCGGTGTAAGATATTATAGGAATGTTGATTTTAAGTTTTTACGCGATGATTTATTGCAAAGAAATTTAGATTTTAATGAAGAATTTGACCAAGGAGATTATTATGGAGCTGATTTAGTTCCTGAAGTAGGAGATGTAATATATTATTATGGAGGTTACTATGAAGTAGATGATATAGTAGGCAACCAATATTTTGTAGGTAAAAACCCAGATTACAATTATGCTGAAAATCCAATAAATCCAGGACTAGAAAATTTTGGTAGTAATTTATCTATTATTTGTAAAACACATTATACCCCAATTGATAAGGTACAATTAGAAAAAGGAAGAATCAATGGCTAAAAGATATAGAAAACCTGTACCTAAATCTCAAAGAGAAATATCAAAGGATTTACAAACTCCTTATGATGCTCAATATGGCAATCCTAATGATGCCAAAGAAGGATCACAATATCCACCAAATAATGAAGCTAACATACCCTTTAATAGGTCTACTAAAATGTCCTTTAAAGATGATGATACTAAACCTTTCTCAGTTGGTATAAAAGATATAGATGAGTCTATAATGTATTATTTTGAAAATGTTATTAGGCCTTTTGTAATACAAAATGGAGAAAGAATACCAGTACCCATCATATATGGTTCCCCAGAAAGATGGAAATCAATTCAAAAAGATGCATATTACAGAGATAAAAAAGGTGCTATAATGATGCCTATTATTATGTTTAAAAGAGATTCATTAGAAAAAAATAGATCATTATCTAGAAAATTAGATTCAAATGAACCTAATTTATATACATCATGGCAAAAATCATATAATGAAAAAGATTTTTATAGTAATTTTAATTTATTAAATAATAGAATTCCTACAAAACAATATATAGCCAATGTAGTACCTGATTATGTTAATTTAACTTATAGTTGCATTGTGCAAACCTATTATGTTGAGCAATTAAATAAGATTATAGAAGCAATAAATTATGCTTCTGATTCATATTGGGGTGATCCTGAAAGGTTTAAATTTAGAGCTAGAATTGATAATTTTACAACAGTGAATGAATTACAACAAAGCCAAGAAAGATTAGTAAGAGGTACATTTGAAATAAAAATGTATGGATATATAGTCCCTGATGTAGTTCAAAAAGATATGAAAGCTATTAAAAAATATAATGATAAATCTAAAATTATATTTGGAATAGAAACTACATCAAACCCAGAAATATTTGAAGCAAATCCTACAACAACTCCTGATGGAAGAAGTAGAGAAACTTTAGGAGGGGCTAGACTAAATAATCCAGCTATGACTTTTCCAAATCAACCATCACCACCTGCGAATGTATCATTAAGTTCCTTACCAACTTCAGATCCAGGAATAGAAGGTGTAATTTGGAATGATGGAGGTATCCCAAAAGTATCAACTGGATAATATTTATAATTAATAAAATTAAAATGGCAGATAAAGTTAGATTTGTAGATAGTAGTATTACAATAAGCCCAGGTGGAAATACTGGTGGAGGGGGTGGATCATCTGAATCATCTAGTTATGCCTTAACATCTTCATACTCTGATTTTTCAATATCAGCTAGTTATGCTTTATCAGCTTCTCATGAAATTGTAAAAGAAATATCATCCTCATATGCTGATACTGCTTCTTCCGCTGATAATTTTACAATAAGAAATAATTTAACAGTTAAAGAAAAATCTGAATTTATTGGTAGTATTACCGCTTCAAATATAAGTTCTAGTAATAATATATTTGCAAAGCAGTTATATGTAGAAGATAAATTAACAGTAGACTATAATAATGGAATTAATATAGGGAATGTAACTGACCCTATTAATTTATTAAATAATGTAACAGCATCAGGAAATATTAATGTTAGTGGAGATATAACTTCTTCAAAAATAACAGCCACATCAGGATCTTTTAGTTATGTAGAAGGTAATAGTCCTTTAACAATAGATACAGGTAATGATAG
>Ga0098037_1000369_pt1 | contig 24378 bp, 43 predicted proteins | sample 5_EtaG_FD_75050 | JGI IMG/M metagenome (GOLD analysis project Ga0098037, IMG submission 75050) | Marine viral communities from the Subarctic Pacific Ocean - 5_ETSP_OMZ_AT15132 metaG | ecosystem: Environmental > Aquatic > Marine > Oceanic | place: Pacific Ocean | collected 2015-01-08 | reverse complement strand
TATGGTGGAGTAGTCTTAGGACTATCATTATGGGTGGGTTTTCTTCTATACACTCAATGATGCTCATTTACTTCTGTTTGTAGCGGAAGGGGGGTTGCCCCGCACCATAAAGGAATCCGCAGGTCGGGGTTGATTCAATAGTATGATTAACCCACTATTTCACTTACATTAACTTAATGTCTAGTTATTTACTACTGTTGAATCAATGCTGGGATGGGTGAGCATGGTTAAAACCGCAGGGCTTAAACTCCTGTTCTTAATGATTCGCAGGTTCAAATCCTGCTCCCAGCACCATTTAATTCTAATAGACCACCCTTCAAAGAAGGTGTGTTAAAATTAACACAAAAAGTGCGTCTGTATCACGGTCTATTTCAGGCCAATTTAACATGGGGGAAGTAGAGTCAAAGGGGCTACTTCAGAAGTAAAGTGATTAATTTCACATAGACTCCTTCCCCCTCCTATTCACTATATTTGGAGATATAACGATGAAACACACAGAAGAACAAAAAGCAATATTTAATTGCATAGAAAACACAGACGACCACCTAATTGTAAAAGCAGGTGCGGGAACAGGTAAAACGACTACGATTGTAGAATCAGCAACTTTACTTCCTCAAGGAACTAAAGCGGCTTTTCTAGCATTCAATAAATCTATTGCTACCGAACTAGCCGAAAGACTACCAACTGATGTAGAAGCGAAAACTTTTCACGCATTTGGTTTTGCTGCGATTAGAGCAGCAGGTGTCAAGACAAGAGTTAATGGCTATAAAGTTAATAACATTATCAAAGACCTTTTAGGCGGAGATTTTTATGCCGCACCACTAAAGAAATTAGTATCTTTGATTAAGGGCAGTTTGATTGAAGGTAATGACCGTAAAGCAATTAACCGTTTGATTGATGAATATAATATCAACTTCAACTCCGAGCGAGAGGAAGAGATAGCAATTCAAGCAATCCCTTCTATTCTTACAATGTGCAAAACTCAAACTCATCTAATTGATTTTGATGATATGATTTGGATGCCTCTTGTTAATGACTATCCTTTTCCTAAATACGATGTTTTGTTCGTAGATGAAGCGCAGGATTTCAATGAAAGCCAGCGTGAGATGATTAGTAAATGCGTAAATGGTGGCCGATGTATTATTGTCGGTGACAGTAATCAAGCAATTTATGGATTCCGAGGAGCAGATTCTAATTCAATTAACCTATTTCGTCAGCGTCTTGAGAAGGGTAGCAGAAATATCACTGAATTACCTCTCTCAATTACATGGCGGTGTCCTAATACCGTTGTTAAAGAAGCCAATAGATATGTAAAGGAGTTTAGTGCGCCTGATTTCGCTATTGATGGTAGCGTTGTAGTAGAAGCACCTTTTCTTCCTCAACGACATGATATGGTTTTGTGCAGATACAATGCACCTTTAGTATCGGCATTCTATGATTTAATTTCACAAGGTAAATCGGCCTATGTTCTTGGCCGAGATATGACAAAAGGTTTAATTACCGCCGTTCAAAAGGTATCAAAGAACAACAATATGGGTGTTGAAGAGTTCAAGCAATTGTTTGAACAAGACTTCACTTACAATTACAACCGACTTATGCAACAAAACAAAGAGAATCAGGCTATGGCTCTTGAAGATAAAAGAGATTGTATTATGATTTTCGTAAACAAAGCAACCACTGTTGGTGGAATCATTGAAGAGATTAAGAGAGTCTTTGATGGAAATGAAGAGGGAGATATTATGCTCTCTACGGTTCACAAGGCTAAAGGTCTTGAAGCCGACAATGTATATATTTTAGCCACTGAGCGAATGCCTCATCCTTATGGAAATAAAGAAGAGAATAACATTTGTTATGTGGCGATTACAAGGGCTAAAAAGAATCTATTCTTTGTTGGCCCAAGACCAGGAATTGTGTGAATAGGTGAATAAAAATGAAAGAATGTATTAGATGCAAAGAATTAACATTTGATGAAGACAAAGAAGTTTGTTTGAATTGTGGAAGCAACATGAACTTATGGAGTGAATAAAATGGAAACAATACAAGCAAAAAGAGAATTAGGCGAAGGCCGTTGGGATAGAGCATTAAAGCGAAAAATGACTGAATTATCAGTAGCCGATAACTATGATGATGCTAAACATGAATGGATAGCAACTGGAGAAGTTTGGTGGAGTGGTAATGATGAAATGCCTGAATGGGTTTCTAATTCGCAAATGGGTCACGGTAAGTGTCTTTGCGGTCATATAGTAGTTTATCACTTTCAAATAGAAAACACCGAAAACGGAGTAATTGAATGTGTTGGTAGCGACCATATCAATACTTATCTTATTATGCGAGCAATTGCAGAAGATTTGGGTATGCCTACTGATACAATTACAGATGAACAGATTCAAGAATGGATTGATGTGCGAACTAAGTCCATGAAAGCAGAAGCATGGTGGAAATCCAATGGAACTGGATTTGAAATGATGTTTGACGCAGTTAAGGAAATTGATTTGCATTTTAATGTTAGAACCGGTGATGATTTTTACAATCACGACACTGAGCGATGGGAAACAAAAAGACTTCTAAGAAAGCGAAGTGAAGGCAAATACGGTCAAGGCAATTACAAGATGGCTTCAGTAGTTTGGAGGTGGAATCACCCAGATAATCCAAAGGCTCAAATTAATACAACAGGTTTTCCTAATGATAATCTAATGAAAGACCTTTCACTTCTTTTTATTACTCGGCAACAAAAGGTTGAACAACTTAAAGAATACAAAGTTGCTAAAGAAGAGCATATGGCTAGAATTGCTGAAAGACGGCGATTAGATGCAGAACTCCGTGAACAACGCCGGATTGAGCGAGAAGAAGCAGAAGCAGAAAGACTTCGTATTTATAATCTACCTGAAAATGTTGAAAAGCGAAGATTAGAAGCAATTGATAGAGCAAGAAGACAAGAAGAACAACGCCGTATCAATGAACAACTTCGCTTAGAAAGAGAAGAAAGACAACGATTGGCTGATATTGCTAAAGCAACAAAACAAACAGAAACATTAAACAATAACAATGAAGAGTTTGAAAACCTATGTGGTTATTATGGCGTTCCTATCTTTGATGATTCATTTGCGGGTAATGACTGGGAAAGAGAGTTCTTATCCAGTATCAAATCTCAAATGCTCAAGGATAAACCTATGAGCGAAAGTCAGTTAAGAACACTAAAGCGAGTTCTTGACACTGATAGAGCAACCGTCAAACAATTGAATTATCTTCGTGCATTAGGTTATGAAGGTAGTGAAACAATCTCTAAAAGAGAAGCGAGCCGTTTAATCGGTGAGTTAAAAGAATAATATTCACTTAAGGCCGCTCTTATGTTGCGTTTGCCTTATTTGAAATTGTAGGTTTAAGAGTAAAAATCTTTATACTGGCTGGTATGTTGGGTTTTCCTACAACGGGGTTTGTCAAATAATAACGAGAAAAATCTCCTTTGATATTTCACATCACAGAAATAGTAGTATTCGTTTGCTATGAACTCGTTCCCCCACCCTTTAAAGGTGATAAAATGATAAATTGGATAAAACGCTTCTTCGTAACAGAAGCAAAAACAAAAGCACCCAAATGCGAATTATGTGGTTTGGGTGCAAAGTTATACATGTTGATTGAGTTTCAATCAATAAATCTAGATGAAATAGATAATAAAATATTAATAAAAATATGTGATGGTTGTTATGACGAAGTATATGAAAGATATAATCCCGAAAGAAAACCACCGGCTATACAAGCCGGAGTTTTTGAAACGCAGATGGGAACACGAAAAGACTAGAGTTAGAGTCTTTAAAGAACTAGTGGCTTTAGGTATGCCTCATTATAATGCCTATCAAATATCAATAAGGAGAATGAAAGAATGAAAGAACTAATAAAAATAACAGATGCCGAGTTTGCACTACTTTGTTATATCAAAGAAGTAGCAAGAGAAAGAGTCAATAATATGGATTACGAAGTAAATGATATGATTGTAGACATAATGAACAAACTACTTGATATTCACTGTGAGGAAGAAGAATGAAAATATGCGATACCTGCGAAACTAAAGAAGAATTATTTGAGATGACAGACATGGCTTATTGGACTGTATTATGCGGTTCATGTATTAGCGATGGTAAAGAAAGCCATTGGCTTATCAAGACCCATATTCCCGAAACATTTCCAATAGGTAGTAAAGGGCGTTTAACTCCAAGAACGGGTGATGGACAATGAATATATTCGCATTATCAGAATGCCCTAAAGAATCTGCAAAACAAATGATTGATAAGCATGTAATTAAGATGCCTACGGAAACATGTCAAATGCTTCATACTAACATTCTTTACTTTAAATATGTTCAAACATACGGTAAAGAACCTCAATTGAAAGACCTTAAGGCTTTTCACTTTAGGTTGGGGATGGAATTAATGAAGCCAGCGATGCTAAACCACCCCTCAACCATTTGGGCGAGGCAATCTATCGCTAACTTTCATTGGCTTTATCAACATGGTTTGGCTCTTTGTGAAGAATACACTTATCGTTATGGTAAAAGACATGGTTCACATGATAGAATTATCAATGGAATGAAACATTTAGAAGAGAATGATTCTTTCAGTGTTCCTCATAGCGGATTAACGCCAGTATCTATTGCTATGGATGATTCTTATAGAATTGACTTAGATGAATATTCACAGCAAAACCCTAACTGGACTGGTTGGGATTTTGTTATCGCCAGTTATCGTCATTATTACCTTGAAGGTAAATGGCGTATAGCCGAATGGCGCAACGATAGACGACCCGAATGGTTTCCTGCAAATTGGGTTGCTAAAAAATACAATGTAGGCATTCGTGCTTATAATGCAAGGAAACCAAAATACCCTAAAATACTAATGGAGGAATAAATATGAAAATTAAAATACAAAGCCGATGTATCGGATGTAATACAGTAGTAAGTAAGAAACGCCCATATTGTTATGGGTGTTTGACAGAACTAAAAAACAAAGCGGAGGATTCAGTATGAATAAATACGGACACAGTGAGATGGAAGAAAGAGTTCTAAATACTTTGAAGCAAGAATACGGTAATCGTTGGGAAGCAATAGACGAAAAAATTGTTTTGGAAAAGATTCAAGCCGCTAAATTACTATATCAAATGGCGACAGACGAGTATTTTGTTAATCAGTCAGCAAAGAATTATAATCTATGTATTACTGCTATGATTGCTCTCCAGTATTGGAATCAAAAGCGAGTTAAGTTGTTCTCATTAACGGAGGACTTTTAATGTGTGGAGCAATATCAACACCTTGTCAAACGCAAAATTGTAATAACTTTACAAGATATGAAAGTATCTGCGAAACATGTAAAAATAATCAAAATTATCCAACAGGGGTATAAATATGAACTCACCAAAAGAACAACACTATCTAAACTCAATAGAACACCATGATGAACCATGCGAAAAATGTCATGGAGAAATGTATTATGAAGTTCCTAATTACCGTTTAGAAATTATGGAAAGGATAGAATGCATGGATTGTTTAATTCAAGAACAATACAAAGACCACTTGAAAGACGAATTAACTCGCACAATGGCGGGCGTAAGTCAGCAAAAATTAGCACAAATTGTTGCAGAACTTATCGTTAATGGGGTGGATAGAAACCCCAAAGACGACCTAAATCGGATTGATGTAATAATCCAAACCAAGAATACAATGAACGCCTTACAGTTGGCTTCAGCGTATGCAAATCAATAAATGGCTCATGGGCGTATGGTGTAATAGGATAGCATTTTGGCCTTCTAAGCCGAAGATTCGGGTTCAAATCCTGATATGCCCGCCATTTATTGATTAAGACCAACTTTTAGATACCGGAAGGGTTTTTCCGTTCTTTATAAGGGGTCATCAAGTCCTGTTTCAACGGGCAATTAACAATGAGGAATAAACATGTTTTCAAATAGAGAAACGAGAGAGACAATTATATTAAATACCCTCTTTAGAGAAGGTATTCAAACGAAAAAAGAATTACAAGATGCTTTAGACGCACATGGAGTGGGGTATAATACTGATGAGCATTTACCTAATGCGATTAAATCACTATGCTTATCACTATATCGTGAGTTTAAAAAGCATAATATACGGCTATTTGATATTAGTCCGGTAGCATTTCAAAAAGAATATGCAATTACGCAAGAAGCATTTGAGTTCGCTAAAGAACATTTAGTGGGCGATATTTACAACGAAGACGGAGAACTTGAATCAAGGTTCTTTCAACACCCAGTTGTATTAACAGAAGAAAGGGAGATGATGATATGAATATGTTAAATAATAATAACCAACCGAAGCCAGTAGAGTTTAGAGTAATCAATACGGAGGAAATGCCTCCAATTATTATTACTCAAAACGAGAATGATGAACCTAAAGTAATGGTGAATACACATCACCGTATTTGGATTAGCCTACACCGACGAACAATTGCAGGTATTATTGATAACCTACAAGAAAAGATGGACGCTATTCTTACAGGCTATCTAGAAGAAAACCGAGCATTTGAGAAAATGGATAGGGAGGAATAAATATGGTAGGAATACAAAAAACATGTAGAACTTGTAAAGAGTTATTTATTACCCGTTCTTCTAATTCAGCAAGATGGGAAACACAATGTTATGAGTGTTTTAATCAACGAAAGAAGGAAACGCAAATGATTCGCTTTCAAGAAAGAGAAGAAAATATCGTTAAAAATCTAGAAAACAGACTCATTAAAACTGAAGAATGGATGGACAATATTCCTTCTATTATCGGTGCAGAAGTAAATAATATTATGAATCAAATTATCAATGAAGAATTACTTTCTGAAATTGAGAAGAAAAACGCAGTAAAGATTGAGTCTTTAACATCTGAATTGTTAGATAAGATAAATAAGTTTGAAGAGAAAATACAAAGACAAATAACTTTGCTTAATACTCGTATTGTTAAAATTATGAAGGAGATGGAGTAATGACTAAAGAATGGTTCAATGAAGAAGAAAAGAAATGGCTAAAATCAATTTTTGGATTCGGAAAAAAAGCGGTTGTTGCTACTGCTGTAATAGCGACAGGCATTGGAGGATTATCTGCAATAGCGGCAATATCGGAGGCCGACTACCCCTTAGAGTAGTGAACTCCTTTATATACTTGGAAGAAGTAGAGAGAACACACAGGAAGTGAATTAAGATGATTAAATTAAGAATTATGAATGAAACAGGACACACAGAAGTAATGATGGACAATGAAGCCATTATTGAACAAATTAACAACCACCCGACCCATTGGGCTTTTATTGATGGTGAAATGGTTGCTAGAGAAGAAATCGCATCAATTAACTGGGATGAAGTAACATCAGTTGATTTGACACCCGCAATTGTCGGAGGAAACCTTTGAAGGTAGAGTAATTTCTACTTTCTTCCTTCGGGGGTAAGGCATAGGTTTAGTCAGCCTATGGCTTATCCCCTTTTTTGGGTGATGACACCCGATTTAAACAATTTTATTAACGAAAATGGACTAAAAATTATGCTAGATTTGAAGGGATGGCGTTATGCCTCCGCTTTAATTATAAATGATTTAGCAGTAGTAAAGCCTGACTTCTACCCCCCGATGCACAAATTGGCTATCGGAAAGAGGGGCTACATTTATGCAGACGGCACTACTCGGATAGACTACGCAGGGCGTGTCTTTCTATCCACAGAAGAATTACTTAATTCATGTGGTAAAGACGCTATCCTGCACTTTAAGGAATGGGTATTCCTAGAAGAGAAAGAATGGGTTATAACTGATGGAAAAAATTGGTTATATTCATTTACTACTCTTGATAAATTACCTAAAAGAAGCAAATACAGGTGTTAAAAATGACTCAAGCCCCCAATACAAAAATTTTAAGCGATATTACAGTGCATATGAAGTATGCGAAATACAACCCAGAAATCTTACGGAGAGAATCATGGGATGAAATTGTTGAAAGAAATATGAACATGCACATCAAAACATATCCAATGCTAGAAGATGATATTAGACAAGTGTATGAACACTTTGTAAGAACAAAGAAAGTATTACCATCTATGCGCTCTATGCAATTTGGTGGTAAACCAATTGAAATTAGCCCAAACAGGGTTTATAATTGTGCATACATGCCGATTGATTCTTATTTTGCTTTTAGCGAAGCCATGTTCCTATTATTAGGCGGAACAGGTGTAGGTTATTCTGTTCAACGACACCATGTTGAAGAACTACCTGAATTAAAAATGCCTAATCCAAATCGTCAAAGACGATATTTAATTGCCGACTCAATAGAAGGTTGGGCTGATGCTGTTAAAACCCTTATGGAATGTTATATGGGAATTAGAACATCAACTCCAATTTTTGATTATTCTGATATTAGACCGAAAGGAAGTCTATTAAAAACATCTGGTGGAAAAGCGCCCGGCCCACAACCATTAAGAGAATGTCTCGTTAAAGTAGAAGGTATTCTACAAAGATGTGGAGAAAGTGCTCTTAATTCTATTATGTGTCATGATATTATGTGTCATATTGCTGATGCCGTATTAAGTGGAGGTATTCGTCGTGCCGCTATGATTAGCCTATTTAGTGCTGATGATATGGGAATGATTGGTGCTAAAGCGGGTAATTGGTGGGAAAACAACCCACAAAGAGGTAGAGCAAACAATTCTGCTGTTTTATTGCGACATAGGGTAACTAAAGAGTTCTTTATGGATTTGTGGAACAGAATTAAAGCATCTGGTTCTGGAGAACCTGGGATTTATTTTAATAATGATAAAGACTGGGGAACTAATCCATGTTGTGAAATTGCACTAAGACCATATCAATTTTGTAATTTAACAGAAGTTAATGCTTCGGACATTGAAGACCAAGCAGACTTAGAATCAAGAGTTTCTGCCGCCGCTTTCTTAGGAACATTACAAGCAGGTTATACTGATTTTCATTATTTAAGAGAAGTATGGCGCAAAGCAACTGAAAAAGATGCCCTATTAGGTGTATCAATGACAGGAATTGCTTCTAATGTTGTAGAACATTTAGATTTAGAAATGGCCGCTTATGAAGTAAAGAAAGAAAATGAAAAGGTTGCAAAGATAATTGGAATCAAACCCGCTTCAAGAACAACTTGTGTAAAACCTGCTGGAACTACAAGTTTGGTTCTAGGAACAAGTAGCGGTATTCATGCCTACCATGATGAATATTACATTAGAAGATTAAGAGTAGGAAAGAACGAAGCAATATATTCTTATCTTGCAGAAAATCACCCCGAACTGGTTGAAGATGAGTATTTCAATCCACACGCACAGGCGGTTATTTCAGTGCCTCAAAAATCCCCAGAAAATGCAATTGTTCGGCATGAATCAGTATTTGATTTATTAGAAAGAGTTAAGAACTTTAGTATTCGCTGGGTTCGGGCAGGACATAACGATGGATTAAATACACACAATGTTTCAGCCACAATTTCAATTAAAGAGGGAGAATGGGAATCTGTTGCAGATTGGATGTGGTTAAACCGACATTATTATAATGGACTGTCTGTTCTTCCGTATGATGGAGGAACTTATACTCAAGCACCCTTTGAAACTTGTGATGAAGCAACTTACAATAAATTAAGTGAATCACTTAAATCAGTTGATTTAAAGAAAATAGTTGAATTACAAGATGATACTGACTTGTCAGGTGAAATAGCCTGTGCAGGTGGGGCTTGTGAAATATAATTAGGTGAAAATTATGAAACTCTTCAAAAATTATGAAGAGTATTTAGATACAGTAATAACAATGATAAGAGACTTTCCAGATAAATCTCTTAGTAGAATAGGATTAGCAATAAATGTCTCATCATCTTTATTGGATGATAGAGAAAAAATACATAGGTTAAATACTACTTTAAAGGAATCTTTATGGGATATAGAGGAAGCAATCACTATTGGTTTTAACCAATATATTATCCGTGAATATAAAAAAACAAGAGAGACACTTGAATATCACAAAGTAAATTGTAAAGGTGATGAATGCCGCATCTGCAAAGATAGAGAAATAACAATAGATAAATTGAGGAATAACAATGAAAGAGAAGAATCCCGAATATACGCACAACAAGCGTAGGAATAAACCGATAGCAACTCGTTGTCGGGTATGTGGTGGGCAGTTGCTCAACGCAGAAGAAATTAAAAAAGAAATACACGATAGGTGTGATAATGATGACAGAAATGTCTATATGATGTGATATAATGAAATTAAAGATAAGTAAACCAGATGATAGTAACCAATATTATTCAACCAAGATAACTTGTGCTTCATATGACTTTCCTGAAGAATATAGTGTAAGTTTTATTAGAAGCGAAAAAGACCCTGTTCAAGCAGGATTAGAATCTTTTTGGAAATCCTGTCTATCTACTAGAGGTGGCCGTAGAAGACGCTACTATCGTTCTACAATTCAATTTGGTGAAGCATTTAATCATATTATTATGATTGGTGGTTGCCCAGTAGTTCTGTCAAGGTCGGGAATTAGGTATCAATTAAACGGTAAATCATATAGTCTTGCTACAATTGCTTCGGCATTAGCAAGAGTAACCTTTAAATCTTGTTTTGAAACAGAACCTGCTAAATTATTATCAGGTTTATATGCAACATTACAATTACCTGAGAATGTAAAATATTGCATGGAAAATCGTGCGCCTTATCATTTTCACGAAGATTATGAAAGAATTGATGTGCGTCTTAATGTAGTTCAAATTGATGATAAGATGCTTGCTATGGAAATTAGCGACGGTGTTTGGGGAGAAATTACTCCACAACAATTAGATACTTATTGTAATTTCTATATTCATGGAAAGTCAAGAGGTAAATGGAAACGACTTGCTCCTGCTACGCTGTATAAGCGTTTAATGGGTCGTTCACCAACTGATTCAGAATTAAAAATTATGATTGCATTTCTACAACAAAACAGAATGCAGGACATTGTAGATGAAAGAGCGATTGAATTAGTGAATGATATGCTTACTCAATACAAAGGCCGATTAACCGCAGTATATGATGATGATGGAACTTTACTTGAACTATATATTCGTGGAAAACATTATGATTGGAAACTCACAAATAATAAATATAAATCAGGTATTCAAATGGTTTCAACTTTTATCTGGCAACCTAAGCAAGAATTAGTAGTAGTCGGTGAAGACGAAGAAGGTAAAGAAATAAGGGAACAAAGACTTATTGAACCTTCTTGGCGTGGGCCGATTTGTATAGATAATATGTCCGAAGGTTCTCCTTTAGGCGACCAATTTGCAGGAAGAGCATTAGCATTACTAAATGACTCAATGACAATAAAAATAGTAAATACCATTAAGTCGTATATTACGACTAAACCGAATGAATATAGAGTTGATAACGATGATTTGCGATGAATGTGGCTGTAAAGAAAATACTTTTGATGAAAACTTAGGCGAGAAAGTCTGCGCTGATTGCGGATTAGTATTAATCACTGAGATGTTTGAAGAAACTGTGCATATTTTAAATACAACAGGTGTTGTAAAACACTCCGCCGATAAAGGGCAACTAGGTTCTGTCATAACGGGTAAAGGTTCTTTCAAGTTCAATAGATTTGGAAAGAACAGTGTAACTCCTAAACATATCCAAATGGGTATTATGCACTGTAATATGGTGCTATCGCAAGTTGCTCCTCAACTAAATCTAAAAGAAAGAGTAGAGACTCTTTATATGCAATTACACAATAAAAGTGCTTTTGGGCGTAGTCCTTACGAAGCAAGAGCAACTGCTGTTGTTTATTATGCTTTGAAAGAAAACGGAACACCTTATACATTTAATGATGTTTGTAAAGAGTTTCAACCCAATATTAAAGTAGTCAAAAAACTGGTAAGAAGAATAAATCAGTTATTTCGCAATAGCGTGAATTATACTCCAGTAAATCCTCAGTATTTACTTAATCAAACATTAAGTAAGTTATCAGTGGATTTGGAGTTCTCTCGCCAGTGTCTCAAAGTATTAGAACACTTTGAGCCTAAAATACAAGACTCTACTTTTAATAAAGGAAGGTCATACTATGCGGCTATTATATGGATAACCGCTAATATCTATGTAAGAACAGATATTAAAAAACAACAAATCACAGAAGCAACCGGCTTTTCAAGATGGATTATTTGGAGACAAACAAAAGCAATTCTTGAACTCTTGGGTGTTTCATTAGAAGAAATAAAAGGAAAAGAATTGAATAAAATAGGTGAATAATATGGAATGTATATGTGGAATAAAAGGCACTACAAAGTGCGACAATGAAAAATGCGATATGGGAGTATGTAGAAAATGCGCCCGAATCGTTGTTGAAAAACCAACTCAATTAGAAGTGTTAATTTATCATAAAGGTAAATGCACTCCTAAAAAGTTTAGAAAGGAAGTGACAGTATGACATTTGAAAAACAATGGAATAAAATAGCAAAGCAGATTTACAAGAATGCCGTTGAACATGGATTCTGGAAAGGAGAAGTGAATGATGGTGAAAGAATGGCGTTAATTCACGCCGAGATTAGTGAGGCTTTAGAAGCCTTAAGAGAAGGAAACCCTTCATCAAATAAGATAATGGAGTTTACTAATCTAGAAGAAGAATTAGCAGACGCAGTAATTCGTATTATGGATTATGCGTTTGGTAAAGATTTAGATATAGCGGGTGCGATTCTCGCTAAGATTGAATATAATAAAAGCCGTGAGTTTATGCATGGTAAATCGTTTTAAGGTGAATAAGATGTGTGAACACAAATGGAAAAAGACTGACAGTTATATTGATTCCTTTTGGGATGGATATGGTATTGATGCAGTAAAAATTGAAGAAAGAGTAGATGAATATACCTGCACTAAATGTGGAGAAATTAAGGAGGAATAAATATGAGAAAAATATTAATTATAGGAACAGGCGGGATTGGGTCATTTTTGGTTCAGTTCTTAGATAAAGTGGGAATGTATAACATTACTGTTGCAGACCCCGATAGTGTAGAAACAAAGAACTTAACTTACCAAAACTTTAAGAAGTCTCATGTTGGACAGAATAAAGCAAGTGTTATGATGGATTCTTACAAATCAGTTGAACATTTCAGTAAATACCCAGTATTAACTGAAAGACAAATGACAGGATATGATTTGGTGATTTGCTGTGTTGATAACTTGGGAGTAAGAAGAACTTTATACAACACAAGTCTTAAATGGCTTGACTTAAGAGCGCAAGGTAGGAACGCCGCACTTGTGAGTCATAAGGCCGACCCAAAAATGTATGATATGCTTTTAGCGGGTGATGATAGGTCATATTCATGTCAAGGAGATTCATGGGATGGAACAAATAAGAATGTTCATTTCATGCAAGTCGCAATTGCAGGAATTGGCGCACAATGGATTCAAAGATATATGAATGATGAAGAAGTGCGAGAATATATGGTGGTGAATGTATGAAGTTTAATTGGACTGATGAAATGAATGCTTATATTGTAGTAAAGCGAACTGCTTACGAATGGACTTGGGCTAGAATAGCCACTGGTTTTAATAAAAAGTTTAACACTAAGAAAAATGGAAATGGGCTTTCTACGCACTTCAGAACGGTTATTTTGAAACAACCTTATACACAAGAAGAAATTGATTACATACATGGTTGTTTCCTTAATTCTTTAGGCCAAAAGAAAACAAAACAAGGTTTCAAAGAATTATTTGGTGGAACAATTAATGCTAAACAAGTTGAGTGGGTTATAAAGAACTGCAACCCCACCAATGACAGACTACAAATTGAAAAAGCAGTTCAAAAACAACAAGAAATCTTGAAGAATAAGATAAAAGAAAATATGGTGAATAATATGAAAACAAGAACAAGCAGAAAAGGAATCCACAATAAAAAGTGGACAGAAGAAGAACACGCTGGACTCTTTACCATTACTAGTGGTAAAGAACAAATTGCCTACGCTGAAAAGATAGGTAAGAGTTCCAGTGCTGTAAAGCAACGAATGTATAATCATAAGATTAACATGACTAAGAATAAGAAAGCGGCTAAGAATGCAACAAAACCAGCAGAATCGCCAAAGCCTCGGAAGAAAACAACAAAGGCTAAGAAAACTTATACCCCTCGTTGGACAGAAGAAGAAGATTATGATTTAGTTTGTAACTTTTATGAACTTTCAATAGACCAAGCCCGAAATAGGTATAATCGTTCATACGGAGTTATCGCAACCCGCTTAGAAAAGTTGGTTGATAGCACACAACCTAAGCATGAAGAGATGCTTATGAGAGCCTCAATTGAGATTAAGGCCCGAAAGGAAGCCGAGTCAAAGCCGGTTAAATTGAGCCGTAGAGAACGCCGTAAGGCCCGAAAACAGGCCAAGTTAGCCAAGCGTATAGCAAAGATGAAAGCCAAGATGCAGGGGTGAAAATCATGGGTAATGGGAATGAAAATAAAAATGATGATAAACTAATAAAGGATTTTGAAATGATGGTTGAATATGAAAATCAAATGCAGGATATGAGAAAAGAAGCAATTACTTTTATTGAAGATTCATTTAATAGAATCGCCACTGAAAACGCCATTAGTTGTGGTGTTCCTTTTGAAGATGTATTAGATGTTGCACAGCATGATTTATCTTTTCATGCAGATATTTGGGAAGCATCCACTGTTATTCTACCTAATCTTGAAGTTCAAGTTGTTATTGATGGAAAGAATAATTGTTTCGTGACAACTGGTTCTTCGGGCTATGTAGAGTTTGAAAAGTTTGAACTACCTAATGGTGTAGTATTTCCTATCCGTTGTTGGATTCATACTCACCCATTTGGTGCGGCATATTTTAGCGGAACAGATATTAATACTGTTTCAATTTGGAAAAACATTGCTGGATTTAATAATAAACCTATGATGGAAACTGCGTATGTTCTTGGCGGTGAAGGTCATTATGGTTTTTGGACAGTTAATAGTCCTAATCAACTAGATATTTATGAGAGTAATTCTCATACAAGAACACAAACATGGAGTAGTGAAGAAGAATGAAGGAAGGCGACAGTAATGCACACAAATACCAAGAAATACCTATGAGAGAATATGAAAAAATGTCTCTTACTGAGAGAACAGAAAGACATGTGGCTAATCATCCAAATGATTTAAATAAACGCCGAGATAACATGGGAATTACTTGGTCTAAAAGAACTCAAAAAGATAAAGACCTTGATAAGTTTTATAAGACGCATGTATATACATGGGTTTCTGAAGGAAAGAAAGCATGGGTTCGTGTAGCAGAAAATGATGTAGGTGAAGAAGAATGAAAGCAATAGGTGATTATGCAATTATAGAACTAGAAAACTCTACTTCTTCTATGGGTATTCAGGTTAAAACTGATGGTCGGGGTTTAGTGCTTTCATGTCCTAAATATCCTGAGATAGAGGGAAAAATTGTTCTCTATGATGATAGACACCGTTCACCAACGCATGATGACCTTATATTTGTCAAAGTAGAGTATTTACTGGGAGTGGAAGAATGATTATACAAGGAAAAGAAGTCAAAGAAAAACTATTACAAGGAATTGATTTAGTAGCGAATACAGTTAAACCGACGCTAGGGCCACAAGCAAAGACAGTTATTTTACAGAATAACCCTCCCGTTATTATTAACGACGGTGTGACTATTACTAAATATATTAGTCACGAAGACCCTTATGTTCAAATGGGTATTCAAATGGTTCAAAATCTAGCAAGTCAAGCACAAGATAAATCAGGCGATGGAACTACTACTGCTTGTATTCTTGCTCAAGCACTTTGTCATTCTTTAATGAAATATGACAAAGTATCTACTCATGCTATGAATAACAATCTTCTTTCCTTAAGAGAAGAAGTATTGTATGAATTAGGTAATAGAACTATTCAAGTAAAAGACACCGATATTCTTAATGTAGCCACAATTGCTGCAAACAATGACAGGTATTTAGGAAATCTTATACAAGAGGCATTGAATATGGTCGGTAGAGATGGTATCGTCACGGTTGAAGAATCAAAGAACTACAATACTGAAATGGTTCATAGAGAAGGTATGGAAATCAACGAGGGCTATATTAGTCATTTGATGTGCAATACTGAAAACGGCAAGGTTGAGTTTGATAACCCGTTGATTTTCTTAAGCAACTTAAGCCTTAGAAAGTTTTCAGACATTATGCCTTTACTTGAGTTTTCTGCTGCTAATAATCAACCTCTAATTATATTCTGTAAAGGAATGGATGGTAGCGCACTAAACAATCTAGTTATGAACTTAGTAAATAAAACTGTTCAATGTGCCGTAGTCATGTCTCCTAATTTTGGTGACGCTCAACTTGATGAATTAACTGATATTAAAACTCTTATTGGAGGAAATGTATTTGTTGAAGAAAGCAAAGATGACCCTAAAGTATTTACAACAACCGATTTAGGAAATTGTAGTAAGGTAGTAATCACTAAAGAAACAACAACTATTATTGGTGGAGAAGGAGACACTAAAGAAAGAATTAATGGGCTTAAAGAATTAGCCAAGACTCTTAAAGGACACGAACTATCAAGAGTTAAGTCTCGTATTTCTCGCTTAAATGGTGGAGTAGCAACAATTCAAATTGGTGCTTCTTCTACTATGGAAATGAGAGAAACAAAAGAAAGATTAGATGATGCTCTCAATGCAACTAAGGCGGCCTTAGAATCAGGTATTGTTCTCGGTGGCGGTATGACTTTGTTTGATATTGCTAATAATGGAGATATGCCGAAATGGTTCAGTGATGCTTTACTTAAGCCACTAGAAGTTTTAAAACAAAATGGTGGATTTAAGGAACTTGATGCAGACGAACTAACTAATCTAAGAAAGAATAACAAAAATATGGGATATAATGCCTTGACAAATATGTATTCTGACTTACATCAAGCAGGAGTATATGACCCTGTAAAGGTAACTAAGAATAGTTTCTTAGCGGCTATGTCTATTGCTCAGTTGTTTTATTCAACGGAAGTTGCGGTATTAGTGGAGGAATAAATATGAATAAAGAAATAGAAAGAATGACTATTGTTTATGTAGATGGAACAATGGTTATTTTTGTTAGAAATCTTCAAGGGCATTTAGTTCCTGAAACAAGGAGAGTGAAGTAATGGAATGTTCTTTATGTAAAGAAGAATGTAATGCCTATTATATGCGCCGATACGGTATGTGTCAAGAGTGTTTAGATAAACTTAGGAGGGATGAAGAAGTTGAATAAGAAAAAAGCAATTACAGTGACTTTACCTGCCCCTCATAAAGCAAGAGTTAATTGCCCTATTTGTAAAGGAAACAAATGTATTGTTTGTAAAATGACTGGGGAGTTAGCAATAGAAGTAGCACCTAAAATACCCATTCAACGAGCGCATATTATCAAATATGTAGTTGAAAATATTCATGAAGTAGCGAAGGAAATAACTAAGAAATATGGTTTAGTTCCTGAAGTAAATACGGCTGAAGTTATTGAAGTTAATGACGGCCAATTTGAAGTAGTTCAAGTATCGTCTTTAGGCGGAGTATGTTGGGTAGTTAATCGCCTTGATGAATTAGACACACCCCGCTATTTTACTTCTAAACAAGAACTAGATAAGTTCAAACAGGGGTGGATGAGTTGAGTGATGAATTAACTGTAATAGGAACAATTGTCCGTGATGCTACTATGGACTGTAAAGTTAAAAGGGGCAAATATTGGAATATTGAAGTCTTGGATATTCGTTGGTTTAGAAATGATAAGCCAACAAACAAAGGTGTTCGTTTGAACATGGAAGAAGCAAAATTATTATTAGATATACTAAGGAGAGAGATTGATGAAAAGAGTAAGTGAAGTTCAGGCTAAAATTAGTTTGAGAAAAGCAAATGAAGAGAGACAATATGGGAACAATGCAGTTCCTAGATTTGGTAGTTGTGCAGGTAAGATAATTGATTTATTTGCACAATTCGTTGAAGATGAAATGACAGTTCCGCCTAAAGGTGGTAGAGGTTGTAGAGTTCAAAAAGAACATATTGACCTTTGTTTCGGTAAGTTCTATCAGGCTATGAGAGAGTTTATGGATGGTGAAAAGAATGAATAAATTATATTTAATTACAACAAACAATAAGAAGTTTGACGAGTGGGCTAAACAAAATAAGAAGCGTCTAAAAGACTACGCACTAGACCATTTTAACGCAGGTTATAATGATGTAGTAAAAGGAAACTATTTGGCTAGAGCATCATTCGTTTGTTATTGGGAGATTTATAATAACAATTCTTTAGCCAAATTAGCACCCGCTATGACTCAAGCATCTATGATTCATATGATGCACCGATTTATGGAAAGGGGATTACAAGAAGAAATGGTAGTTGTTGAACAAATGATGCACAATTTCTTAAGACTCTTACAAAGATTAAATGAGCCTGACGGTGAAGAAGAATGAAAAAAGAAGATTGGGTTTATTTAGCAAATGCTATGTGGACTTATGCCGAAAAGCATGATGGGAAAATCAGTAGCCTATTAAAAGAACTGGTAATAACAATAAATAAAAATGAAAAGGTGATTAACAATGACATGGGAAAATATGAGCAGAATGCTACAAGCGACAGACCAAATGATACAGACTCAACAAATAACTCGGATTTCACGGGATTTGGAGAGTTTTAATACACAGAAAAGCAATACATCATTAGTATTGACAATCTTAAATAAAGATGAACTAAGCGCAAATAACTTAGGATTAGCCAAAGCAAAGAAATGGATGGCTAAAATATTTGATGTATTTGATGATGAAATAGAAGGTTTAATGGCGGCTCATAATGATTTAGGCGAAGCCATTTACTTTTTAGATATATCCGCCGAGAAGCAACGAAACTTTTCGGTTCAATATGTTCTTCGCTTATTAGAAATGGACTGTGGAAAAATTGATTCTAATGAGTTTAAAATGATTGAAGAATCAGTATTGGCTATGTCAGCCAACGCTCGTCGTTGGTTTGTCAGATATATGCTTAGAACTCCCCGTAATGGAATGAACATTGGAACAGTCACTAAGATTATTGCTAAATACTACAATAAGAAGCAAGCAGATGTAAAGAAACATTTGAACTTCAATTCTGTTGAAGTAGTTTGTCAGTATTATGAAGCGGGTAATAATCCTCCTTGTAATTTAACTTACGGAAAGTTCATCAAGCCTATGCTTGCTAAAGAAGTTCCGATGAATAAATGGCCGACTGATTTTGTTGTTGATTATAAATACGATGGTAATAGGTATCAAATACATATTGAGGGCGAGAAGACGATGATTTTTAACCGTAAAGGTAAAATCGTCACTCATCAATTCCCCGATGTTGTAGAATTAGTGCAAGAATATGAGATAAATAATGCAATTTTAGACGGTGAAATCTACCCTATTCTAGAAAATGGCGCACCTGCTCCTCATAAACAGATGGGAACAAGGGTTCATTCTAAGAATATCCAAGAGGCTATGGAAAGAGTCAAAGTAGAATGGGTTATTTTTGATTGTCTCATGCTCAATAGCGAAACAGTTATGGATTTATCATACACTGATAGGTTGGTGAGAATGAAAGACCTGCCTAATCAAGCACACCGAATTACAGAAGGCGACATTATGGCCTTTTACCATGACGCAATCAATGAAGGCTTTGAAGGAATCATCGTTAAAGATGCAAGCCAACCTTATCAATCAGGAAAACGCTCCGTTTTCTGGGCTAAATACAAACCTCCGCAAATAAACCTTGATGTTGTTGTCCTTTCCGCTAAATACGGAGAAGGAAAGCGAGCCAATGTTTTCGGCACTTATGAACTAGGCGTGAGGGCTAATAATGGTTATCATTCAGTTGGATGGTGCGGAACAGGCTTCTCCGATAGCGATTTAGTCAATTTGACTAATACCTTGCGAAGAAATGTTGAGTCTTTTGATAACGGGAGATTCTTTGTTTCACCAATTGTAGTCTTAGAAGTAAAGGCTGATTTAGTTTCAAGAGATGAAAAGGACAATTTAGGTCTAAGGTTTCCTAGATGTGTTCGTATTCGTGATGATAAGTTCGTTGCAGATATTAATACCTTACAAGATGTGGAGAGATTAGAATGAAAGCAGATGAAAATGCAGCAAAATGGAATACAAAATATATGACTGGGGCTTTTGGTAAAAACTATAAAATATCGGAAATGTCTATGAGGCAAGTTAATCAAGGACTAAGACAGTGTAAAACTAATTTAACAGTTATTAGATGTAATATGGATTCTTTATATCAAAGAAGACATGTTCTTATGCACCAACAAGGAGAATATAGTTATCAAAGAAAAAACGCAAAGCAAAAGATTATTCAACACTTGGGATTAACGACTCAAGTTGATATTGAAGGAGAGCAAAGATATAAGCAGATTCTTTTAACAGCAATTACCCTTCTTGAAAAAGGACATGACCTATCTTTAATTAAAGCACTATTAGAACAAGCGAGGGATGAAGAATGATTCAACAGGGAGATATGACAATTATAGATACAGTCACATATAGGTGTATTAGAATAGATAACGAGGGAAATGCTCACTTGAAGAATATTCTGCATGAACAAGGTAGACCTAAATTAATTCTACAAAAATACTGTCCATTTGTTAAAGACGGTAAAATCATTACACCTGAAAAACCAAAGGCAGAAACTCACAAACCTACCACTAAAATTAATGTCACTAAACTAATCAAAGAAAGCACTGATTTACAGATTTCTAATCAAGCAAAGTATTTTATTGCAGAATGGGTAGAAACTGCTATTTGTAATCTAGTAAGTAATGCTCATAATAGTGCGGTAGAAAGAGGAGATAGTCGTATAACTGCGGCTCACTTTTATTGGCTTGAAACTAATACTGCTCCTACTGGATATTGGCCTTCAAACATTGAATATATACAGGACTGATTTTTATGTTCAGTAAAGAAATGTTAATTGGAATCTTACTTAGTTCATCTAAGGTAGATTTTAATATTGAAAGGGCGACTGATTCTCTTATGGGTTATAGAGTAAGGCTTAAATTAGTAATTAGAGCAGACTCTATTTTCCTTGAAGGGGTTAATAGGAGTTTAGCACAGCACCAAATCACTTGTAGTATTAAACAAAAAGAAAGTAAAAGTCGGCCAAAACCAATTCTTAAAATTGGAGGAATCAAGAACTTGTTTAAACTAACAGAACTAGTTCCCGAAAATCTACCCCATGCTAAAGGTGAATGGGTAGAGTTTAGAGAATTAGTTGAGTTAATATCTAATCACAAACATAAAACTGCCGAAGGAATGGAAAGAATATTTGAATTGAAAGGGGTAATTTAATGGGATTAACTACTATGAATAATAATAGAACCATATTAATAACAGGCAAAACAGGAACGGGCAAATCAACCAAAGCACTTACATTTGTAGAAAACCCAGTAGTCCTCTATGCTAATGATATTGATTTTGATGTAGGTTCATTTCCTGTGGAGCATGGAATTATTATTGAAGATGTTCACTTTAAACCTGATAAGGACAGCATCCTAAATATTATTAGGAACTATACAGGTCAAGTAGTATTGACTTCTATAAATGAAAAATCAGTTCCTAAAGAAATAAAGGATATGTGTAAGATTAAAAGAGCAGGTTCTAAGAATTACCTAAGAGAATCCATTGAACAGACAGCACCCCACTCACTAAGCCCCTTTTCATTTGAGCGTGATACCTATTCTTTAGTAAGGGGATTTCTTAAAGAAAAGGATAGAGATTTAATGGCTAAATTATTACTCTTCAACAAGCCAGCAGATACTCAAATACTATCTTGGCTAGTTGAAAATATGCACCCAAATAGATTAATTTTTATTGATGGCGTAGTAAAACGCCGTTGGAGTCAAAGGTATTTCTATGAGATGCTTTCTTATTCTCATGGAGGTAATTCTTTTGATAGATTAAATATGCCTATAAGAAAAAAGTATTCTCAAATACCTAGACTATCAAGACGACTTGGAGTAAAAAACCCAAAAGTCTTACAGCAACTTCTTATGGATAACGAGTTCAAAGAACACGCCAAAAAGAAATTAAATAATGGAGAATGCCGTCTCCTTAAAATAGGCGAAAAAAGAAGAAGAAGAAAAACTGACCCGATTAGGATAAAACAATCATCATTGGAGGAGTTTCTATGAGAACAAGAAAATTAGTATATAGAATAGAAAACATCCTACAAGATAAAGAAATGACTTGTAAAGAAATAATGGCGGAACTTGAAAAAGAAACCCCATCTAATAGAACAAACTCATTCACATCTAATCAAATAGGGCAGTTGCTCAGAAACAAAAGATTTGAAAAGAATGGTTGGTGTAAAATACACAATACAAATATATGGAGGAATAAAAATGCTATGGACAGAAAAATACAGACCGAATAAACTTACTGAAATTATAGGACAAGAACACTTTAATTTAGATGCTATCGGTTGGATAGAGGAAAGTAATATACCTAATCTTTTATTATACGGAAATCCGGGAAATGGTAAAACAGGAGCAGGATTAGTTATAGCAAAAGAAATCTTAGGAGATGCCTTCCAAGATAATTTTATAGAAGTAAATGCGTCGGATGATAGGCGTTTAGAAAATGTTAGAACAACAATTAAAAATGCCGCCCAAAGCGGAACTATTGGCGGTGTTCCATTTAGAATTGTATTACTAGATGAAATGGATGGTATGACAACAGATGCTCAAAATGCTTTGAAGAGGATTATGGAGCGTTATGCAAACAATGTTCGTTTCATTATTACCTGTAATGATAGAAATAAGATTATCTTTGCGCTTCAAAGTAGATGTGCAAATTATCATTTCAAGCCTCTCTCTAATGAGGCAATCTTACAAGTATTACAATCAATCCTTCAACGAGAAGGTATAAATAAATACTCCCAAAATGAATTGGACTCCTTTATATATGCTATGAACGGTGATATGCGGAGGGCGATTACGGAACTACAAGCGGCAAAAGCCAGCAATTCCACCCTCAAGACTCAAATTGATATTGGTTTAGACGAATATAATAAATTATTAATGAAAATTGTAAATAAAAATAACCTTGCACTAGACTCAATACACAATTTACTACACGATGGGCTTTCCATCCGTGAAATCTGTATTGGGCTACATGATGCTGTAATTAAAGCAGAATTAGAGAATACATTGAAATTTAAAATCCTTAGAACTATTGGAGAAAGCGAATGGCGTTCAACCACTATGACTCCAAAAGTATTAGCCTCTTGGTTAATAGGACAATTATCATAGAATTGAACAAAAAACAAAAAAAAACGGAAGTGAATTAACATGGATGAAAATATGAAGAATGAAATAACAAAAGGTGCTGAAGTCATTGGACTTACAGCAGAAGAAGGTATGGCTAAGTTTGAAGAGATTTGCTCGGAAAACAGCATTGAAATGACAAACCCAATTAGTAAGGGTCTTTGGCGTAACTTTGTGGCTAATGCTAAGAGAAGCCAACAATCGGAAACAACATCGGAAAGCGGAAGCGACGACTCTTTTTACAAAGCAGCGTTTGGTTTCTTTGTTTCTTTAGATGCACCGAGAGATATGATGGCTTGGAACAGAATGAAAGCAAAAGAAGAGTTTATTCGTGATGCTGACAATGCCTTAGAAAAGGGTATTGTTGCCGTTGCTAATCAAAATGCTCTTGGTAAGTGGGTTGTATCTCGCTACCATAATAATGAATATGAAGAGAAAACTGTAACTACTTTACCTGCGGGTGCAGAAGAAACAGAAGATGGTCGCTTCTATATTCCTTTAGATGCTACTGCTGTTTATATGAACGGTGGTAAGAATAATAACTACGGAAAGCCTCTTCCTCCTGAACAAATGCGAAGAAGCGGTGTTTTCTTTGGTTCTTTGGGAACGGGTGAAATGAAACCATATTACTTTTCATACAAGAATCAAGGCGGAGTAGATTTTGCACCAAACAGTTTTGAATGGTGTCATTTCTTATGTGTTCTTGGTTCTAATGGAACTGATATTTATGGTGCTAAACAAATGACCTTTGATTCACTTACTTTGAATGCAGATATGGACACTGAAAATGACTTGTATAGAGACATGAAGGACTTTGACTTTGAAGATTGTCTAAGAAACAACTTCAATTCTCATCTTGTTCCTCTTGTTGAATTGAATAAAGCACATATTAGTAGACAAGCATTACCTTCTAAAGAGCGATTTATAGTAACAGATGGAACTGTCTGTAATATGAATATGACTCCTACAAAGAATGGTAATAGAATCATTAATATTACCGACCTTAATGCTGAACTAGATTATGAAAGTGATGGAATTACAACTTGTTGG
>Ga0098037_1000367_pt1 | contig 24456 bp, 35 predicted proteins | sample 5_EtaG_FD_75050 | JGI IMG/M metagenome (GOLD analysis project Ga0098037, IMG submission 75050) | Marine viral communities from the Subarctic Pacific Ocean - 5_ETSP_OMZ_AT15132 metaG | ecosystem: Environmental > Aquatic > Marine > Oceanic | place: Pacific Ocean | collected 2015-01-08 | reverse complement strand
GCTTTATTGGTAGGTGCGCCGGGGCTTCCCGGCTTACGCATCTTCTCGCCACTACCATCCTTAATTCTTTTTCTTTTAGCGTGGATGTTATCCCACAAACCTTTTTTCTTAGCCATTAGCCATCTCCATTGCTGCCTTTAATGTTTCTTGGTTCCGCCTTGTCCAACCCTTACCGAATGTTTCAAACGTTTTTAGTCGTTCGTAAAACTTCTGACGTTGTTCGTACAAATACTGAATCATATCTGACGGATCATTTTCGGATACGAGTGCTAGGGTTCGTGGCCCGATTGCCCCGTCTTGTTTTGCTGAAATGTACTTCTGAATGACCTTGGCTGGCCTACCTGTGCCAGAGTTTACCGCCCAATCAAAAGCCGCAAAGTCTAGCCCAGAGGGTAAGTCATCACCCCGTATTCTATCCCAATAATTTTTTTTGTAGATAGGAGCTACGTCTGAAACTGTCAGTCTCTTCATCTCGCCATCCATGACCTGACGCCCAACCCATTGCTCATAGACTGCGCGGGTAACACCAAGGTTTGTTTCACCGCCCGGATCTTCAGGATGCCAAACGTATCCCCCTTCGTGATGCAATAACATTTCTAGTGATTGATCAAAGTTCTGTTTCATTTTCCAAAGCCTTTCATAGTTCTTATTCCAAACGAGGCGGCAATGGACGCATACATCCCCCATTGAACCCAGAGGGGGGTAGTCTCAAGGTTGGCAAATCCTCGTGCCATAGTTTCTTGTAGAGAAGGAATAAAATTAGCAACAAGGATAACAACAAACACAAGTGTCCAAAGCTCATCCTTCCAGCTATCCTTGCTAGCCTCAATCGCAGATTGTTCCCAATCAATTTCCCCGGTAAGCTGCTTCTTTTTAATCTCTGCTTCTGTAATTTTAACTGCGGTTTTTGCATCAATGTAACTCTTGGCTAAACCACTTAGGCTGTTTACAATTCCAATCATTTGTTCGCTTCCTTGTTCATCCAGATACCAAAGCAACCAGTGAGTGCGCCCATGCACACAGACACTAGTCCAGCTTGCCCATTGGTAGGTTCCTCAAGTCCCATGTACCAATGCACCGACTGGTAAGTTAAAACCGTAACCGCTAGCATCATAAGCCGGGGTACTATTTTCCAATCATCAATTATTGTGTGTGCCATTCTCCATAATCCTCATTGCTACTCGTTTGTCGGTGGTCTGAATTACCACCTTTTTTTTTCTGTAAATCACCCATCTGTTTCTTTTCACCTCAACTAGTTTCAACGAAACCAATCACGCACATCTACCCAACCCAAATAGTGCATATAAGCCGTCGAGCCGACGAACGCGAAAGTGAGCAGCACAACAATTCCAGCAATGGTAACAGCTAACTCTTGTCTCTCTATAGCTTCGCGTCGTAGTCTAGCTTCCATCTCACGCTTTTCTTGCAACACTTCTTTTCTTATGCGTAGAAGTTGGTCCCATTTGCTTTTGCCAAGATTGTTGCACACCCATTCGCGTAGATCCTCTTCAGCCTGTGCAGCCTCTTGCTCTTTGGCCCATCGGTCCATAGCAATCGAGTTAACGTCTGAACTGCTTACACCTTTTTTTTGTAATTTCTTTTTTGCATTGTCAGTTGCATCAAAAAAGTTACCAATCTCTTTAGATAAACTCGCTACAGTTTTGCCAGCAGCAAGCCCTGTTTTTAAGCCAGCTAAAATCGTTAATGGGTCCATGACTACATCCCATCACGCCGTGTAAACTCTACTGTCTTTTCAAGAATTGCTATGCGAGATTGTAACTGAACCAACTGAGTGAAGTAATTAATCATATTATCTACCTCATCCCAAAGTTCACTATCTGCCTGTTCCATTTCATCGTAAATTTCAGCAAGCATATCGATCATCTCATCAATGTTCTCGCTGTTGTTCTCAACATCTCTGATTAGGTTGGTGCGGTCGGTTGCGTTGTTCTCAATCGTCAATCTTTCTACTTGAGAAGTAAGCCCTTCAATGATTGATGCTTGCTGTGAAGCATACCAAATGCCACCGCCCACGGTTGACACAATGGCTACCACCGCACTAGCGGCAACGGCTATGTTAACCTTGGGTAGCTCCATTAGCTTTTCTTCTTAGGACGCCCGGCCTTTTTCTTTTCGGCAGTTTCTTCTTTAGCCGCCGCTTTTTTCTTAGGCTTCGGCGCACCGCCCGGACGTAGGTTTGGATTTAAATCATATATATGTACCATTTGTTACCTCTAGTTTTTGTACATTAAAGTTAATAAAATATTCATATAATCACCTAAGCTAAGTCTCCAATTGTCATGCAATATGAACCATTCGTATCTTCAAAATCGCCATTAGCAGTACTTTTAGCAAGAAAATAAGTATGAAAATTAATTGAGGATACGGATTGAACAGAATCTCCTGCTTGATCAGAGTTTGAACCACCTCTACCAGCACCTGAATTTGTGTTACTACCATTGTCTACAGTGTTCCAAGTACCAGTCATAATACATTTGTTTCGTGCGCTAGCTAAATTACTAGTGTAATTGCTAGTATAATCACCTTCTACATTATCAACTAAACTGCTTTGATTTAAAGAACCATCTGTTGTTTGATTTACTGCATCATAATTAACCCAATGCTTAACAGATCCATTAGTTACAAAACTAGTAGCTACTGAAGTTGTGCCATCAGTAATCGTAGTCTGAAAGTTAGCTAAGTTTTTAGCTTTAGACATATTACTCTCCTAATAGAGTAGCCAAATCCAATGCTTTGAGTGCGTCAGCATCTGCTGCATTATCAATACGAGCATCTGCTATGATATCCCTCAGTGTCTTTTTCTTAGCAGCTATAGCATCTGCACCTGAGCCAGCTTCTAAAGCTTTCATGTAGTCAACATCTAAAGCTTCTAAACGTGGTTGACGTTCTAACCTTAGATTATCCCTATGAATTTCTTTTGCTTTAGTCATGTTAATCTCGATAACATTTTCGTTATACTGCCAAGCACTCCTAAAGGTTCTGTCTGCTGGTATTTTTAGAGAAGATGCATCACGAACATCTCCGTCTATATTGATGTAGGTTTTAGTCATTGCATAATTCTCCATGCGTTTCTAAATGAGCGATCACTAGGGATCAGTTCAACAGGTACAATCTTCATAATTGTTCTGTTTCCTTTATAGTCTCGCCATACTGACGGATCTATATCCTTCTGAATTAAGTATTCTATTGCTTCCTCTTCTGTCATAGGACCAATAGGTTCAGCGTATGGGTGTTCCTTTGGCTCTCCGTCAGGCACATCTCTGTCACGCTGATAGGTTTCTATCGGAGGAAGTACGCCGCCAGTCAAAGCACAAGCCATCCAATTAGGATCTGGGCATAGCACCCTAGCTGGTGTATCTGGCTCGTTAGGATCTTCGAACAATACTCTGTATTTAGATTGTACTGGATCTAACCTAGTCTTAGCTTCTGCTAATCTATCCCATAGATGTCCGTGGCTCATGCTAGGTCTCCATCAACAGAAGTAAACATTATAGAGTCTACATAAGATGACCCATTATAATTATACATTATGAAACTTCCCACTGCGGTGCTTTGAACCCATTCAGCATTTGCAGCAGAAGTATGTTTCCCAACTTGAACAATATAATCACCATCAGACATATTACTATTTATATTAATAGTTTGCTGACCTGTATTAGTGTCTACTAAACTACTTACGTTAAAACTTTTTGTAATACTTGTTCCATCTGCACTTGTTTTAGAAAAAACTTTTGCAGACCCACTAGTAACAAACGTAGTCGCTACAGTTGTTGTGCCATCGTTGAGATTGGAGACTTGTAGTGTACTCATGCTAAGTCTCCTGCAACATTTGAGCTATGTGAGCTATCAACAGCATTTCCGTTCTGTTGTGCAACTTCAACTATATAACTAGAAGCCGTTTTACTGTTAGTCATTGCACTTCTATCATTACCACTGTTTGCTGCACATCCACAGCTATAATTTACAGAATCCATAGCTGACGTAAAACTGTATGTGTAATTACCTGTTCCGTTATCAACGCCACCACTGACGTTTAAACTTTTTAAAATATTTGCAGCAGAATCACCAAAAATATAACTTTTTAAAGAACCAGCACGCACATTAGCAAACGTAGAAGTTGTGCCACCACCATCAGTGAGATTAGTAGCTGTAACATTCGTGGTAGTAAGATTAGTAGTATTAGCATTGGTGACTGTTAGAGTACTGCTCATGCTAAGTCTCCGTGAAATGTTACACAAACTAAACCATCTGCACTAGAAAAAGAGTTGTTTGTTATTTGGACTTGAACAGAAGCAGCAGCAATAGAAGCTGCGCTTACATTGTTAAATAGAGATATATTGCTTGGTGCGTAATCATCATTAGCCATGTTGTTTGATAAAGTAACAGTATAATCGCCAGTACCATTATCTGTTGCTGAACTCATGCCAAAACTGTCAGCAAATGTTGTACCGCTACCAGAGTATTGACACCAAGCAGCAGCAACACCTGACACTGCACGACTAACTGTTTCACCTGTAGCTTGGATGTTTGTGACCTTTAGTGTACTCATGCTAGGTCTCCGTGTATTGTAGAACATGCAACAGGAGTATCATCAAAAACAGAAGAAACACATAATACACCAAAAGATCCAACTGCCATAGGATTTGTTGTTTGATCTATAAAAGGAATAAGATCGCTTCTGCCACCAGAGCTTGTTGTATGAGAACATTGCAAACTATAGTCATCATTTGCCATATTATTATTTATATTTATTTTATATTTTCCAGAAGAAACGTCTACTAAACTCGAAACATTTAGACTGTCTCTAACACCAGTTAAATTTTCAGTTGCATCGGCTGTAGCACCATCAAAATTTATCCAAAGTTTAGCAGCATGTTGCTTAGTCAAAGCAATAGGACCGTTACCTGTCTCATCACTAATTGTTGTTGCTCGTATCTCAGACAATGCTCAAGTTCCCCCCTGTTGTAACAGTCAAGGTAACACCACTAGCTACAGTCAAAGGGCCACTAGCTAATGCATTCTCAGTAGCCTCTATGGTTACATCCGTGTTTAGCTCTTGCTCATGCACCCTGAATATATCTGCACCGCCAGAACCAAACGTACCTCGATCACCCTTAAACTTGCCACCACCCATCGTTGAAGCAGTGTCATTAGCAGTAAAAGCTATAACATGAAGAACATCTCCAGCAGCAGCACCAGTAGTTAAAACAACCTCACTAGAATTAGTAGCTGCATAGTCAGTGCCATCAACTAGTTTGACACCATTTAAAAATACATCAATAAAACCTACAGTATATCCAACAGTACCAAAGGTTGTTTGAGAAGCAGTCGCTGTGAACGTCTGTCTTCGTTGAGTAGCTTGAGGTGCTGGTACTGTGCCTATGTATCCTGCCATTAAAATAACCTCCAACCTTGCATACCAGACCTTAAATAATCATCCCCAGCATCAGGAGCTAAAAGCGTAGCATTACTCCCATAAGTGTGATAAACTTGTGAGTGAATAGCTTGACCATCATTAAGAGAAACAAAAAATTGTATATTAGGAGTAGGGTTACTAGCGTTTTGAGGGTTTGAAACGTGGACACCCCTAACATAATGTTGGCTATTATTATTTGTTACTGTTGTGCCTCTTGTAATAGTGATAACATTAGTTTCGGAAGCTCTGTCAAACTCAGCCCATACATTTAAAAGCCAGTAACCACCACAATTAGCTGGTACAGTGTAAGTGTGATTTGTGTCACTCCATCCATTGTGTGTATCAAAAGCATGATCAACATTAGTTTTTACATACTCAGTTTTAGTAAAAGTATTAGTTACAATACCTGTCTGATCAGTAGCATTAACAAGACCAACAGAAAAACCACAAGGTACTTTATTATTAACGATACCATTACTTCTAATATCAAAAGCTGAAGTGCCAGCTTTGTTTTGTATCTCATCAACTTTTATTATGGAGGTCATGTTGCGTGTACCAATATAATGTTTATTTCTGAATGGGCTGGAATATTAGAAGTAGATAATTGCATTGCTTCTTCACAATTAAATACAAGATCTATGTAATCACCACTACCATTTAGTTCAATTAGTGTAGTTGGTGCTGGTAAATTACTGCTTGTTAATTCATCAGTATTTGTTTGAAAACGAGTTTCAATTCCACTCGCTTGAACGCCATTTTTACGCCAAGCTATAACTTTTTTAGATACAACTTGTTGTGATGATCTTATTGTTGCAGAACATAAATAATACCCTGCAACGCTTCCAATATATCTATGGTTAGTACTATCCCAGCCGCTACCATTATCAATAACAACAGTTGGAAATTGTACAACTGTGTCAGTACCAGCAGAAACTGATTGATCTATGTCATCAGCAAGAGCCTTAAACATTAAAGATTTAGGTAATACTAACCCACTACTATTAATAGTTAATCCTCTTGTGCCAGCTTGATTGCTAATATTATTTACAAACAACTCACTCATAGTATAGTCAAAGTCCCTGTAACTGTTACGTCAGCATTTATTGTTACTGGTCCAACGACTGCTGCATTTCTTCCTGACAAAATTGTAACATCCGCATCAATCGAGTCATCGTTCGATAAAAGCCCATCAAATGTAATGTCACCTGTTACCGTAATAGAGTCGGTGTTTGATACTGAGGTAGGACTAACAACTCCAATATATCCAGCCATTTATGTTTGCTCCAATACGCTAAGAATTACGTCAATGCTGTTTGCTGCACTTGACTCAACAACTACATTATTCCCAGCCTCTAATATTATTTTGCCGCCCAGCGCATCGAGCGCCGAGCCAGCAGGGATAGGAACATTCTTAACAATGTGAGTGCCATTCAACAGCACATCGCCAGTGACTTGAGCAGCAGAAGTATTAGCAAGGTTAAGGCCAATCATTACAGACGTAGTGCCACTTGGAACTGTATAAATACTCTGACCAGTTGTTCCTATAGAAGCTTTAGTATGGTTTTTAAATGTATTAGCCATAACCTATCCTTACGCTACATCGTCAAGTAAAGCGCACACTATGCAAGTTACTGTACCAGCAGAACTGATAGCGTGTATGTCAGCTACAGTTGCGTTGGGTAAGCGTAAAGCAAAAGCTTCTGATGGGCCTAGGTGAATACCGTCTGCTGTAGTTGGTCCAGCAGTACCACCGTCTAAAACAATGTATACGCTCTCAGCAGCGTCAGTGTTTTTGACAAACAAGAACTCTACTTTATCTGCTGCATCTATTGCTGTTGGGGCTGTATCATCGTCTACAGCAGTGTAGTCAGTGTAATAGCCAGCCATTAAGTCTGTGCTTGAGTTACTTACGCTTGTTAGTTTATAGTACCATTTGTCGTTACCGTCTTTCGGACTTTTTGTCATCGAAGACGAGAACGTCTTTTGTATTTCGTCTGGCAACACCGTCGCCGAGACTGTTACTACTGCATCATCAGCCATTGTTTTTCTCCTATCCTAATGCAATTGCCAGTGCTAATGCTTCATCTGAAGCTTGTTGAAGTGTAATTCCGTCTGTTATTCCTAAGTTGATTTTTGCTTGTGCGGCTGTAGTCGCACCAGTACCGCCGCGACTAATGGGTGTGGTGTGAATTAAACCAGCCGCACAATCTATGATTTCTTGTTTAATGGCTGCCAACGCATTTATGTCAGTATCAACAGCAGCTAATCTAGAGATTGCCGTTGTCGCCACTGTACCGTCTTCTATGTCGGCTAGTGTCGCAATATCCGCAGATATAGAAGTAAGCGTACTAAAGTTACTTATTTTAGGGCCGAGAATAGGATTGCCCGTACTATCATCAAAACCCAACACATAACCTAAACGAGCAGATTTTGATGGTATATTCATATCAACAGTTACTGGATCAGTGATAGGAGCGGTTAAGGCTCTAGCGTCACGCTCCTCTCTATCAGCCACTTGCATAGTGATTGTGTCAAAATCACCCTCTAAAGCTGTAGCCGTTATATTACCGCCCGATGTATAGACAGACGTTCGAGCCAAAGGAACATCTGAATGAATAGTTACCGTAGAACCGTTTGCCGGGGTGTGGTCATTAGGGCTAGTTTTAAATTTAACTTTTCCTGTGCCATTGGCGTTTAGGCCAGCCGCATTGGAAGCGTCAACTATATCATAATGAGTACTCTCCGTTTGGAGCGTATTGCCTACATGAACTTTAATATCTGATGTATTGTTGACCTGAAAACTAAAACTAAACTCAGTATTAGAACCGTCACCAGTTCCTTGAGTTCGCCTTACCTGATCTAATACACTAAACGTAGCCATTTACCATACCTCACTTTTGGTATTTGTACACCATTTACAAACGTTTGTCACTGCATTGCTTCCTCTAACATTTTCATTAGTTGAAACCGTGATGAACCTTCAACAAACGCCTCTCTAGCTAATTCACGCCTATCTTCTAAAATTGTGTTTAATGATTTGAATTTGTCTTCATCTGTAATTAATGATTGATAATCAGCATCAAGAACTTCAAACAACAAAGAATTAGCTAATGTGCTTGTTGGGTCATAGCCCGTATCTTCTGGCGTATTACCGTTTGCGTCAACGGTATTGATAAGCGTATGAAACTCATTAATTTCTTCATTGTTTAGTTTAACCTGATTAATGCTTTTGTTGTGCTGTGAAAAAGTTCCCATTCCTATCTCACTTAATCTAAGAAGCTCTTGGTCTACTTTAGAATATTTAGCCGTTCTTAATCGTGTAGGATTAAAGTTTTCACTTAAAGTTCCTTGACCTCTTACTATTTCATTGCCCCAAAAATCTAATGCTGGTGGTAGACTATCTGAAAAATATGAGTTTCTAGCTTTAGCTTTTTGTAAACCGCTATAGAAACCTTGCACCCATTTAGGAGCTTCAGTAATTAGCTTGCCAGTTATAGGGTCTTTGCCCGGCGGTAATCCCGTATTGCTTGCAGTTGGGTCGTTCATCCTTTCAAGCATCGCGTGAAAGCTAGATTGTGTCACTGGTGTATACTGACCGTCACTTAAATAATGTGCGGCATAGCTACCTAATCCAAACGTTGAACGGTCTAAATTACCTAATACATTCGTACCAACACCCGCTGAAAGTTGACCTAAATATTGCATCATTCTTTCACCAGCGTCTTCTTTCGTACCTCGGCCCATAGCAAACTCAGACATTTCTGATACACCCTGAAGAAATGGTAAGCTAGACGCATACTCAGCCGTTGCTAAAACATAACCTTTAATAACGGCCGATAGTAAGTTCGGGTCATCTTCGTATTTCATATAGTTTGCTAAGTCTGCACCCATTACAAGCAAAGCCGACATTGGGTCAAATCTACTAAAAGTAAATGTTTCATAAGTGCCGTCAGGTTGCTTAATGCCTATAGATGCTGGGTTGAACCCAGCCGGATCCATAATATTACGTTTGGCGTTGTACTCACTTGGGCCTGTGCCAGTAATAACAATGTTATCACCATATTCGCCACTAGCCATATACAACATCGTCATAGCTATACCGTTGCCTAATGTTAATTTAGCTAGAGCATCGTCTAATTCTTTTCCGCTTATTGGTGTATTCCCGCCCGGCATAATCTGAGTACCCGGTAAGTTTGTCTGTTTTATAGCTCTGTAAACTGGTGACCAGTTTAAGGTTCGGTCAAACGCTTCGTTAATAATATTTGTTGGCGTATTATAAAATGGCACAACAGTTTTGATTAATGGAACACTATTTACAAACGAACCAGCACGACCAAAAAACCCATCAGGCGCACCCTGAAAAGTCATCTTTCGCGCTTCAGTAGTCATCATCTTTTTAATTTCGTCAGGCGTTGTCGTTATTATGTCGGCATATTTTTGCGACGCTAATTCTTTAGCTTCATCTCTACCTATACCTTCACGCCTTGCTGTTGTGTAAGCTATCTGAGATGCTCGGTGCGCTTCTCTGTACAGCACACGACGCATCGTAATAACTTTAAAATACTCATCTTCACTTGCTAGAAACCTTCCCGGTAACCTTGTAGAAATGCCCATTAAATCAACAAACGATTTAAAATAATCACCTTGGGCCATACTTGTTTTAACATCGTTTAAATTGTCGGTGCTTCCTAATGCTCGTCTAGTACGCAAGTCTATTTTACTTACAAGGTCACCACTTTCACCAGTCATCATAGTTCTAGCCATAAGAAGCATAGCATCTTTTTGCGCCATCATAAGACCATGAGCTTCGGCAGCCGCTTCGCCTACATACCTTTGGTCACCTATATCCCCTCGCAAACCGCCAAGAGTTCTTATATTTCCTATGACCCCGGCTAATCCACGTTCTGCTATAGTTTGCACTTGGAAAGCAGCATTACCCGCAATGTTTACGATATGCGTAGAAGGGGCAGACAAAAGAGCATTAATATAATTCTCCATTGCAAAATCCCAAGACTTTGAAACAAAACCTTTTTCTGCATATCTGGCTCGTTGCATTGGTGTAGAAAGCTGTAGAAAAGTATGTAGGTGGTAATCAACTAAACCATCGTCAGCTTCCCGTACCCATGTATCTAAACTTTCTGCATAAGCGGATACATCTAAATTTTCTAGCTTTGCTATAGAACTTACAACGCCTAAACCTCTACCATATTCAGATACATTACCAGAAACTTGTGCAGCTAAATTAGATTGCACAGCCGCCATAACTTGTAGCTTTTTAAATTCTGTTTCTCTAGTTTGACGGTCTAAACTGCGATAAGCCTTGTGCGCTCCATACTGTAACTCTTTACCAAATTTTATAAGCGTTAAAATACCAGCTAATACATCCTCTGCTGGAAGTATTTCGCCCGGTTTTCTGTTAAGAAATTTTACTGCAATGTTTTCAAAACCCGTTGCGTTTGCCATTGCAACCATAGCGTCCATAGACTGCTTGTCTCTTTTAAGATGCTTAAACAAAGCTTCATTGTTTTTCTTGATGTTTTCAAAAACAGTTGTTGGGTTAAAGTCATCTGTCGTTCCATCAAATATTTGACCGATACGCCCAAGGTTTAAACCCGGCTCAAAACCACCGTCACGCAAAACATTATTCAACGCCTCAACGTCGGTATTGTCTAAACCTTTAATTACGAGAGAACCGCCGGGGCCGGGCGTTATGTCTTCATCTGGCACTAAATTACCATAGGCTTTATTTTCAGCATTTGTTACTGACTTGGTTATAAACTCAACTAATTCACGATAGGCTGACATTAGATACCCTCTTGCTCATCATTATTAGACGCTACCGATTTTGCTGTTACAGCTACTGGCCCAACAATGCCGTATTTTTTCATAATGCTAATCAGCTTGTCGTCAAAAATAACGTAGTTGTTGGGGTCAGAATCAGAGACTTGACCTATGGCAGCATCCTTGCGATTTGCCTTATATTTAATGCCTTTAACACCATATTTATCAAGCAACTCTTCAGCCGCGTTATCTTTGCCTCTAAACACAGCCCAGTTGTTTAGAAAATAAATTACGGACATATCACCTTTAAGCATTGCTTCTTTAGCTTTGTTAAGCTCAGAAGGTTCAAAACCTAGATTAGCCGCATCGCTTTCATTTAGTTCAGTTTCAACAAGTTTTCTCAAACGCTCTTGAACAAATTGGTTTTGTTGTCCAATGGGCTTGTCGTAATCTAAAAGTTTATCTGGCGTTACATCAAGCGCAACTTGGTACACTTTTCCTTCTTTTTGATCAGAGCCAAATGAACGCCTATAAAACAGCGCAATTTCTTCTAAATCAGAAAAATATAAACCATTACCAAAAGCCGCTTCACCTGTTCCAGTTCCTACTTTTTCAAGTTTAAATTCATCAAAATCGTTTTTAGAACCACTAAAAGCTATTATGCCCGGCTCTTTTTCAGTAGGTGCTTTAAAGTCTGCAATGTTGCCAAGGTTGCTCCCAACCGTAGGCATTTCACCCGGTTGCGTTATTGTATCCGTAACAGTTGACAATTTGTTACGAATTATTTCAACCGCACCTTCGTCAGAACGTACAATTTTAAAACCATTAACAATAAGGTCTATAGGTAACGCAATCCCAGTACCCTCTAAAGCTTGTTTCATTCTCGCCGTTAATCGCTCTTCAGCAGAAGCTTCCTCATCAACTTTACTATCTAAGAAATCAAGAACTGCATTATCTAAACCAAACTCTTTTAAAAGCGTAGAAAGGTTACCTTCTTCTGGGTCAAACAGTGCGTCAGCAAAACCACCACGCAACATTGTATTAACGTACCCAACACCACGGATAGGGGCGGCAATCATACCCGCACCAAACTGAACCAACCCACGACCTAACGCCTCAAGGCCACTGTCTCCCTGTGGGACTTTAATACCAAGCTCTTGCAAGCCAGCGTCAAACATTTCATCTAATCTAGGCGCACCCTCTGGCTTTTCTCGCGTATACTCAATGCCATCTGGCCCCATCGTTAAGTAACCAAGACCACCAATTTTTTCGTCAATGGTTTGACCAATATCATCAGCTAGTCCAACAACACCTGTCACTGCATCTTGTACACCACCAGTTATTGCTCGACCCGCTGCTTTTGCTGTATTTGCTACATCTTGCCCATCAAACCCAAACATTTCTTTGGTGGTGTTTCTAGAACGCATATTAGCAACCTCAACGCCCGTTGATGTAAAAACCAAATCGTGCATAGGGTTTTGTCTTACGCTATGAGACTGTCTTCTGGCTTCAAGAATATCCATTATAAAGCCTCTTTAATTTTTAAAATTATAGCGTCAATTTCTTTGTCATCAAAATCTAACTCGCCCGGCAATCCTTGTTTCTTTGCAAGTAATGCCTTGAACCCCTCAAGCGTTGATATTGCCGTATTAAAATCACCTAATTCTAAATTTAATTGGCCTTGTGTATTTATAAGATTAATAAATTTATTTGCCGCAACAACTTGAACATTTTTGACAGCCAATTCTATGTCATCATTAAATTGATTTATGAGAGTGTTAACAAATTCACGCGCTTCAAAATCTTGGTCAAGCCTTTTGTATGTTAAGGCTTCATTTTGTAATGCGCTTACAAGTTTTTGAGCTAAAAAAGATTTATTATAATTTGGGTCATCTTTATCAAGTAATTGATAATTTAAAGGCAATTCCATTTTACCAAGCAAAACTTCAATAGCTATTTTAGTTTCTTCATTCGCATAAAATTCTGCTAGTTTATAAAATTTATCTCGGTCAGCTAAATTTAAATTAAGCCAATGTTTATCAACATCATCAAAACCTATGTTAGACCGTAACCCTTGGAGATAGCCACGAGAACCAGCGTCACTAATAGCTGGTGCAAGTCCAGCCTCTAGATATTTTGTTCTAAGTTCTTCAGCCCTAACTTTATCAAATTTGTATAGCTGGTCATAGTTTTCTTTAAATAGCGTGGCATCACCTTCGTTTATAGATTTAAGCATAGTAGCTGCGTAACCATCGTTAAGGTCACTTTGTTCCGCGTCTTTAACGGCTTCTTGCTGCGCTCTAGCTGCTAACTCGTTACTTCTAAAGTTACGGAGGTTTTGCGCTATCTCAGCAAATGATAAATCATTATTTTGTAATATAGATATTGCCGCTTTAGTTTTTACATCAAGCCTTGAGACATCTCCCCGTGCTATGTTTCTAATTAAAGCATCAGGGTTTTTTAAAGTAAGTATATTGTCGTTTACAATTTTAGTTGCTGAAGCAACCGACTGAGCATCCCACGCAGAACTCCAACCTTTTATCTCTGAAGGGCTAAAATCTCTAGCTTGCATTTCAGAAAGCTTATTTGCTTTCAATGATGTTAGTGTGTCAGCATCAACAAACTTTGCTTCAATCTGACCGTTTGCATCTAAACCAGTAAGATTAACTTGTAGCAATTCATCCATGTTTTCTAAATCTAATTGAGCCGAAGCCATCCAAGACGATTTTGCTTTTTGTTTTTGATTTGTAATGTATGAACTGTGGTAGCTTGTGTATTTACTATTTGCACTCAAAGCTAACTTAGCTTTCATGCTCCTAGCCATAGAAGGAACGCTTTCATCAAAAGTTGATGAGTATCCTTGAATAATTGCATCTAGCTTATCTTGGAGGCCAGCCGGGTTAGCCTCTCTCGTTTCAAAGTCTAATATAGCAGCATTCATTTCTTGTTTTGCAGCAAGCTCTAACTCAGAAGCTACAACCGTTGCCGCAGCTTGTCGGGCAGCACGACCATATAATGTATTATTATTACCGGGTAATTTAAGTTCTTCACCTGTTTCTCTAGCTGCTTGTATTTGCTCCATAGTAGGAGCGTTAGCCGCTCCGTACTCTTCACCTTGTATTTTAGCTTGTATACGAGTTTGTTCTGCAAAGAAGTTAGTCATACGGTTTAGGGACTGCTGTAGCTGACCCATGCCACGCTCAATCGCTTGAGCTTCAAACGCTTGTGCATCAGGTATTCTAAGTGCTACCCGGCGTCCTTGATATCGTACACTCTCTGCCATTTTATTTACCAGATCCACCGCTAGCACCGCTACCACCCGGTATTATAGGTAAGCCACTTGCCATGACATCACCCGCAGTAGTAGCAACGTTAGCAACCGCCGCTACTTTGGCATATCTCACAGCGGCATCTCCAGCTAATCTAGCCGATTGAGCATTAGATTCACCGCGTAAGATTGCGCTCTCAGAATTTAAGTTAAGACTTCTTATATCCATACCAGCCATTTTCATTGAGTTGAGGTTAATTAAATCTTTCGTTTCCATTGCCGCGTAAGGGTCTAATCCACCCGCAGCACTTCGAGCAACGGAACTAGACATTGCAACAAGTAATTCTTGCATACGCTCATTGCCTTCTTTTTTGTAATTAACAGCATCAGTACGAGCTTGAATAACTTCGTTTCTAGCTTTGATTTCATATTGAACCTGTTGAGCTTGTGCTTGACGTATTTGTGCAAGGCCACTCAAAGCTGATCCTATCATTTGAAAAATTGGTGCGCTCATTGTCCGGTACTCACTTTATAATCTAGACTTAAAACTGTCATAAAGAGAGGTTGGTTTTGAGAAATTGTGACCTGTCCACCTAATGAATAACCAGTCAACCCCTCTAGTGTTTTAATGCCCGTAAATGCAACAACTCCACCAGAACCCGAAACAGTTTCTTGTGTTGGCACTTCTTGCCCCGCCACGGTCAGGTTTTGGGTTTGATACATAACCGGGCTAACTTCTAGAATACGCCGAAGAGTTGATTGCATAGAGCCTGTTGGTAACCGTAGCTCAACAGGCTGGGTCGTTACCTCAACACTAAAATTTAAACCAACTTCAACATATGAACTAGCAGTTGCGGCTAGTGTTACGTTGCCAGAGCTTACAGTTTGATTAGTATCAACTATATCATCTCGAATGACATTAACGGTTTTACCCTCTAAGTGTGAAAGACTTCCCGCTGTAGTGCTACCCGGCAAAGATTGGTCTGGACTTGTTGCCCCTGAAAAATACTGAATTGCTGAGTCTGTTGTTCTGTCGTCGTCAAATACTTCTAGATAGTATTTTGTAGCACCACCTATAGTTCTTTTTACAACTGTGTAGATTGTGTCTAAATCTACACCTACATCACAAAAAACACCGTCAGTCGTCCATACAGCCGGGGCGACAATTTGTTGCGCTCTATTAAGCATATAGGCTGTGATTGTACCCGCTAGCCCAACAGACGCCGCCCTATAGCCCGTCGTCGTTGTGCCGTTGACGATCATCAACAAATCACCCTCCGTGGTATCGGTGGCATTTCTCAAAGCCATACGCTGCGGATCTAGGAGTAGGTGAGAGTTTAACAACGACACATTGTTAGCCACATAGCTTAATTCTACGTCACTAAATAACATTTCGCGTAGAGCTTTTCCCTGACGTTGAATAAATAACGTGCCGCCTTCAGCAGCTTGTGGTCTTATACCAAACTTAGAACCTCGACGGGTTGCTGACTTTACAGTTATGTTTGATGGTGTAATAGGATCAAGATCCGCTTGAGGAACAAAAAACTCTGCACCAGACGTAAAGATTTGCAAGTCACGCCCAGAACGTAAAGCCGTTATAGCGTTCACACTATCAGTCGTAAGCGTTACCTTGATAGCGTCATCATCTAAGCCCTCGGCGGGCTTGAAGTTAAAAAAATCACCGACTTTTGACCCGAATAAGGTAGAGGGTTCAGCAGCAGAACCGCCGAAGTATAAGCGTCCTTCGTGAAAGCTGCACGTTCTTGGATGACCTCTTGTTGAGCTAAAAGCATCCTCATAGCCCGTTTCTAGCTCCCAATCTCCATTAGCAATAGCTGTTGTGCCAAAGAAAGGTATTTCTGTAACAGCCTCTACAACAGTTCCAGAGTTTTGTTTAGTTATTCTAGCTCGACCAAAACCGTTTAAAACATTGATAAACTGATCAACGTGCGAAGAAGTAAATACACTTGAGCTTGCTGTTATTGTTATAGCACCCGTAACAGCAGAAGCCGTAATTGTTCCCGCTGGGTTTGAAGTGCTAAGAGTAAAACCAGATTTAGGTTTTTTTAAGCTGAGAGTTGAGGCTGTCCACGTTGTATTGTTTGCCCCTCTCAAAATTTTAAAAGGTTCAAAGTTCTCATTTACTATAATTAACGTATCAGCGGATTGAGTAAAATATGTTTTATCCATATCTATTGACCCGCCGCCGAACAGCGTACCAACATTGAAATCTAAATAGCTATTGCCTGAGCCGTTGATGTTTGTAAGCAATACCTGATCTGCAAAAAATCGAAATCTAATTGTTGTTGATGCATAGACACTTGCAACAATCATAAAGTTTTGTGTTGTGCTAAACTCAAAGGGTATAAGCAAAACACCTGAAGCTGGATTATCAGCAGTTATATCTAGTAAAAATCTTAGACCGGGCCGTCTAGAAAATCCCCCTTGAGGTTCAAAAAGCACATTATCAGCTATAGCCACACTTGAATAATACTGTTGTAAGTCAGTACGACCACGCAGTAGCGGGTCCATTTCCCCACCTGTGAAACTTGCTTGATATGCTTTGAATGAACTCAACCACGAAGCTCCGTCAACATATAATCACTGATTACTTGAGGTGTTTGCCCCGCACTATCAATACTTACGGCCTGTCTAAAATAACCGCCACGCATACCCTCGGCTGGGGAGCCTAACGCTATTCCTCTCCACAAATCAGATTTAGCAGATTGATCTGTAATTGTTTCAGCCAAATGCCACGCAAGCTGATAAGCTAGGAGTGTTACAAAGTACGTCGGCATATTACCTTCACCGATGGACTTTTGATAATCTATTGTGATGGATGTTTCGTCTGAAAATAAAACTGCGCCACCCGTGCTAGACTGACCAATTTCCCAATTAGTTATAAGAGGAGAACCCGCCGTAGTACTAGCTCTTACCGCTCGAGGTACACCCGTGAGCATGTCAGAGGGTAAAGTAAACTGATACGTCCACTCAGAGGTCGGCGTGGTAACTTGTCTCGTTAATGTGGATTTAGCTACAGTAAATGACCAAGAATACATTGCTAGGGTTGAAAGCTTTACTTCGTCATATATAGCGTTACAAGCAGCCGCAGCCGCTGAACCATCCGTAAAACTAGTAATAGAATTAGCCCCAAGGAAAATAAGGGCTTTGTTACATATACCTACGTTGGTATCGCCAGAGGCCATAAGTGTCTCCTTGAGTTAGGGAAGGGGGCGTAACCGCCCCCAACCAGATTAGTCCGAGTCGGTCATTGCAACCGTTGTGCCGTCAGTTACGTCAACAACGCCCGCAGCGTTGCTAGCAACCATAGCAATCGACATTGTAGGCGTGTTATTGTCATAGACAAAAATCACATCACCGACTGCCAAAATTTCAGAAGCATCATTGAAGTACCCTTCCGAATTAACAGTGGCGATAGTATCGGCTGATGTGTAAGACCACATAGCTGAGTTACTACCTTTTTTTGATTGACCCCCAATAGGGTTTAGACCTGTTACTGCGTATGCCATGTTATCTCTCCTTACTCTGCACAGACAACATCAACGAGACCGTCAACATCTATAACGCCACTGCCCATTGAGAGCATTGCAGTTACAAGAAAAGACGTTTTCTCAGGGATGTAGTTGATTTCTGTTTTTGGAGCGATACCAACACCAACACCGATTGCTGAACGATGGAAAGCAAAACAAGTTCTATCAGCCGTTGCTAACGGTAAGCCACCTTCATCTCGGTCACCTACAATATGGAACTTAAAACCTAGCATGGAATCAACGCTTCCACTTACTAAATTTTGGACCGTCTGAAAGTCACTCGAAATCGCACGTTCATCACCGAGCAAACCAGCTAGGTTATTAGCATGAATTACAAAGTGACGATCAGTTGCTGGAACGTTTTTCGCATCCAAAGCTTTTTTCGCCGCTAATATTTTACCAACGTTCAAGTTTGATGATGCGGCTGAACCAGAAGTCACAACAGTTTTAGCCACTGTTGATCCCGCTGATGCGGCATTTAGTGCATCAATAATGATTTGGTCTTCGCGGCGTCCGATAGCATTACCAACAACTTGAGCCAACTCTTGACGTTCGTCAAAGTTAACTTTTTGCTGATTAAATATATCGCTGTACTCAGCAGCCACATAGTCAGTAAGACTCACGTTTACCTGTGAAAAACCTGAATTTATTGCGACAACATCGGTCTGGGGGACCCTGACTGATGCAGTTCCTTTACCAACTTTTGGGAATTTTACAGTGTCCCCAACAACACCTGTGCGTGTACGCGCAGCCCCACGGAGAACAGCAGCACCTTGATATGCTTGATGAACTTCCGCTTCAAATAGCTGAACGAACGCTGGACTTAGGTTCGTAGACATTTCTAATAGCTCCTATATTGAACCAGTTAAATTTGTCGCCGTATTAGGTTGTCGGGAGTTCCGGCCTCTGGCTTCGTGGATACGTCCACGCCCGTTAGATTTCTCTAAACCAGACAGGCCATAAGGTTATCTGTCACGCATAGGATATACTACAAGCTGTAGCTTGTAAACATATTAGATGCTAGGTGTGGTATTTGTACATATAAAAAGCCCTCGCTTGGAAGACTGAGCGAGGGCTAGTGTCAGGAGAAAGCAGTGAAAACTCCTGTGTTACGGCTACAGACTAGCCGTATCTTTGTTCAAACTCTTTTTCTACTGCACGAGTAAATGCCGGGTCGTTACCATAACGCGGATCAGCCATTTTACTTTGCACAGACCGTTTGAAATCATCTTCGCTAACACCAGATTCAGCAACTTCTGCAACTGGTATTTTGGACATATCTCCAGTCATGGATCGTACTTTTTGCATAAGTCTTTGCCCGACCGCAGTACCGCCCCAGAAATTCAACTCTTGTCTTTCAGCCTCAGAAATAATCCCTTTGCGCTCCAAGCCATCAGCCCAATCAATATTGGATTTTAAAATAGCATCAGCGTTAGGGCCAAGGGCTTCACGTTCTTTAGCCGTGTCTATCTCCACTTGTTTCATATCCTCACCAGCCATACCAGTAATAGACCCAGCGAGTTCATCAAAGGCCGCTTGATTGACCCCATATTTTTGCGCCCAGTCTAGATACGTTGAAACAAGAGGGTCATCAGCCTCGTACCCCGCAGAAGTTAGAACTTCAGTATCGTATTCTTTCGGGGCTTTATGTTGACCTTGAGAAAACTTTTTTTGTAACTCTTCATACGATTTAACAATGTTTTCTAAGTCCGGGCCTTCTTTTTCGTCCCAGAACTTTTCGGGAAACCAGTCGGGCCTGTCATATATTTCAGGCTCTTCGCTTTCTTCTGTTGGCTCTGCATCTACACGATGCTCTATGGTTTCACCTTCTTCTACCGCTTTTTCTTCTTCTAAAGCTGTTGCGGCCATCAAACCATCGGGGGCCGCTACTTCTTCGGTTGTCCCTTGGGCTTCTTGGTTGTCACTCTCGCTCATTCGCTCGTTTTATCCTTTGCTCAATTTCACGCACTAAACTATTCTGACCTTCCCGTGCGTATCCAAAAGAAGGGTCAGCACCCGGCAACCACGCTGGTTGATCTACAGTAATTGTACGCAAATGCTCTAAAACCTTTTTACCAGCCTCAGAGTCAAAGCATCTTTTAAACTGAATATCTATATCCCGCTGTGCGCTATTGGGCATTTCTAAATGTGTTACTGAAGAATCTACTCCATCCCAGCCGGGAGAGTTGATGCTTCGAATACGTTCTGCTTGGCTCATTGCATTTGTTCCTGTTCTCCTTCAGGCGGCAATACGCCTTGTTGCTGCGCTGCCATCTGTGCCATCTGCATCATCTCTTCTTGCATTTGCATACGCTCTTGTGGCGTCGTTCTAAGTGAAGCCGGGATACCTAACTGATCGGCTAAATAATCACCCACTTTGTCCATTCTCAATAATGTTTGTCCCTGTGGCCCCATCATCTGAGATATCTGCATAAACTGCATAACCTCGTTGAGCTTGTCCATGTTAGACGCCATAGCCAAAGGTGACTGAGGTATAACGCTCACTTGTAGCCCGTTTACCTTTAGAGGTAGCTCTATCATGCCCATTTCATCCATAAGCTCTAAGCTACGACGCACGATTGGAAACATAGTCTCGCTAATCAATCTACCGAAAGCACTACCCAGATTTTGAGATAACTCTTTCATCCTTTCGACGATCTCTGTAGCTGACCGAGCCGACATATTATCAGGCGGCAAGCTTTCGTCTAGCAACGTTTTCTTGATGTTTATACGCAAGTCATTGCTTACAATCTGTGTGAGGTTGGCGTCGCCCGAGCGGGGTAGGGGTTGTAAGGATGGTCCTCGAGGTCCACCGTTCGAGCTAACGCCTATTACTGCGCCCGGCACGATGCTTATTGTCTGGGGATTTAAAACACCATCATCAACCGCAGTAAACACACCACCAATACTAATGCTGGCGTTTTTCAAAGTTAATTCAACAACTTTGTTCAATGTCTTAATGTCGGGTAGAGCGTATAGCACGGGGCCACGACCATACCGTTCGTTACTCGCTTTCATGTATCTGGAGATAACCCAAGGAAAAGATTTGAGTTCACGGTGTAATAGCTTGAAGTCCTCTTCGGCTGTAATCAAGCAATAGTGTATTTGATTATCTAAGGTATAAGTAGCCTCAATCATTTCCAATGGCTGCGTCGGATCTTCTTCATATTTTTTTACAATATGGTCAGGAATATTTGCGTCAGGCCATTCGCGCTGAATAACGTTAAAAGGCCGCTTGAACTTACGATATACCGTATCAACCGTACCGTTTGGCCCTTCTTCAAAAGAAATATGATAACTTGGAACAGCGGTATATCTTATAGGTGTTATCTCATCTCCCGGCTGTATAAGCATGACCGCCGTGCCTACTGCTAAATCCAGTAGAAATTCACCCATAGCAAGATCAAACCCAGATTGCGCCATAACGCCAAACATTTTTTCCGTATAAAAATCTAATGCTTGTTGAGCTTCTATTTTATTTTCTTCGGGTATTTCTTGGCCCGGCTGAAGCCGACACCACGGACGTTGTGGTGGGAACAGGGAGGATTGTATACGGTTTGCAAACCGGGCCGTTGAGTGGATAGCCGTGCTATCAAACACCCTTTTCATTTTATTTTGACCGGGAACATTACCCTCGTAATAACCGTCGTACAGGTTACGCATAGGCAAAGCATATTCATAAGCTTCTTCGTAAATAGACCTCCACTGGTCTTTATGCGTTTCAGCCCTTTTATATCGCTTTTTTATTTCTTTGACGTCTAACATTACTTGCCAACCTTTTTCATTGCTGCGTTGTGAGCTTGGGTAAACGTCTTTCCTTGTTTACCCATAAGGTTACGCATCATTCGCATATGTCGTTCGGTGTGATGCTTTTTGTGTTTTCCAAGCGTCTTTTTTTGTCTTTCTGTTAAGCTCATGCTTGCTTGTGCCTCTCTGCAAAATTTCTAGCAGCTTCTTCACTACCAAAGCCCCAAGCCTTTAGAGCTAGAGCTTTTCTTGTGGGCCTACCTTTTTCATCTTTCATTGGCCCCTTCATGCCAGCAAATCTTGCCGCGAATGAAACCCGCCTCGGGTTTGTTCCAGTTTTAAGCTTGCGACCCATGCCAAGAGCTTTTCGCCCTTTTTCGTTTAAGCCACCTTCTTTACTTTGAAACGCCTTTTTTACCATATTTACTCGCCATCTTTTTGCGAAGATTGTTTGTCTTGCTGTTCATTTTCTTGCTCAATGGCTTCTTGCCTTTTTTTGCCCCGTACATCATGCACCTCGTTGAATTTAGGGTTTCGTATATATTTTTTCATTAGCCAGACCTTGGGTTACGTCCTAACGTTGTTTGTAATGAATCTGCTGTATTTCGACCTTGCGTCCCGGCGGTAACACCTTCAGCCATCAATCTACGAGTTCCACCAGTTACACGCGAACTAGCTTGTGCAGCTATACGCTTACCTTTATCAATTCGGTCTTGTTCCGCTTGAATCTCTTGTTCTCGTAAATTTTGCTCGACCCTTGGATCAGGTGGTGGAGCTTTAGGTTTTTTAAAAAGACCGCCCATTAGAATAACCTCGAATAAATTTTGTAGTCACTACCATCAGGCCCATACCGTCGCATGGTCCCCTCGTATTCAAAGTAACACCTTTCAGCCCATTTGACTGCTGGAACGTTGTCAGAATGTATTATGAACTGTAGCCTTTTTATTCCCATTCTGTTCGCTGCTAGCTCAAAAAACTGCAAAGCGGTGCGGTGGAATGACAACGTTTTTCGACCTATGTGCTTTGAAGGAATAAGCCATGCTTCAGCACTGCCCTTCCAATACTCGTAGATCCCAAACATTGCATAGACTTTGCCCTCACCGATCCCGGTATAAGCAACCCCCGCATGGGCGTACTGGCTAAGAACAGAAAGATAATCTTCGTGTTGAGCCGCAATCTTTACATCAAAGTCATTGAGGTCACACATCAGGTAGTGAGCCGGGGACCAGTTAACCAATTTATGTCGAGGATAATCAAGCGGCATAACTCGGTTGAGTTCTTCAGTCGAAAACATTGAACTCCAAAACCTTCGCTTGCGTCGTCGCTACACGACCGCGAGTAGGGGCCTTAGTCATAATCCTATGCTCAGAACCTAGCAAACAATACCCCGCCGCATCTCCAACGTGGCTGTGTTCGTTTTTGTTCGGCGTATCTCTAAACCGTTCTTGCCCCGCACCAATCGCCACACGCTTAAAGTGATACCCACCAGCTAAAGCTTTGCGTAAACGATTGCATTTACGACTAATTAAAAAACCGGGCTTACCATCTATCAACCTTCCCATCGGTATCGCCAAAGCTTCCCGCCGAGTTCTAAACTCGTTCGTCGCCGTAGGTCGGGCTAACATTCCCAAGGTTTTTAAATGATCAAACGCCGTAGTCTCAAATATCTGATCACGCTGCATACCCGCCGGGTCACCCCATATCATCGTTTCATATCTAGGAAACCGCGCCTCTAACTCGCTCTTGAGCATCTCCGCAAACCTATTTAGCCCCATGTCAAACGTCACAAGCTCATGCAACACATGCCATCTACCGTTCCCCATTTTCTGAGCAAAGATAGCCGCCGGGGTCAAACCAAAGTCCAAGCCAATATGCACAGGCAACTCCGGGTCAGGCTCTAGGTCAGCCGCCATCAAACTATCGTTGTACTCAGGCCAAACAGGTCTACCTTCCTGAACAAACGTGTATTTGCCTTGAGCATAGCACTGAATCCAATCTAGGTTCTTACCACCCAGAAGCTGCTCATAGTATCCCGTCGGTAAATTCTTGACGTTTTCAGCCTTGGGGTTGGTTCTCCACCATCGACCCGCTTGATGAATAAACCCTTGAGCTTCGGGCATAGTGTCGGGCAATTCATCAATGCCTACTTCCACAACACCACCGGGCTGCTTAAAAAAATCCCACGCATACTTACCACGGGGCTTTTCCTTCTCAGCCAAGCGATACCAGTAATGGTCATCATCCATTGGATTAGAGTCCATAATGACCCCATGCCAAGTAGGTCCACCGTCAGCCTTGGTCGGGAAACGTCCAACCCTATGCGTCAAACCATCAATAACCGCTTTAGGTAACTCCCTAGCCTCATTAACCCAAGCTCCCGTCAACTCCAAAGACAACAGCTTCCTAACATCCTTCGGGTCATCTAAAGCTAAGAAGATAACCTCGCAGTCAATGCCAGCCGCACCATCACGAGGCGGTAACTTAATATGATGACAAATCGGCGGCGAATACTTTACCGGACCCCAAACGTGTTCAGGCATCAACTCTAACCAAGTCTTCAACGTCGTCGTCCTCAACATAGGGTTGGTATTCCGTACAATCGCAAACCTCGTGTACTTAATCCCATCCCTTGGACTAGGCTTCTGCTCAATAGCCCTGCGCCATATTTCCGC
>Ga0098037_1000365_pt1 | contig 24522 bp, 7 predicted proteins | sample 5_EtaG_FD_75050 | JGI IMG/M metagenome (GOLD analysis project Ga0098037, IMG submission 75050) | Marine viral communities from the Subarctic Pacific Ocean - 5_ETSP_OMZ_AT15132 metaG | ecosystem: Environmental > Aquatic > Marine > Oceanic | place: Pacific Ocean | collected 2015-01-08 | reverse complement strand
GATACTTTAAGAATGCCTTCTCAACACCATCATAATGTCTTTCTTGAAAATGCTGAATAGCATCATCCATCAAATCTTGGAGTTGTTCTTCAGCGACATTAATTTCTAAGACAGGGGCCCCTAACTGTCTTAAACAATAATCTATAAGTTCTTGTCTTGAAGAAGGTTGTGCCATTATACACTATATCCTTTTCTATATTTAGTTAGACGGAGAGACCCCCTTCTACCACTATGTTTCCTGAAACCATTTTATAAACTGTTGATGCTGAACTCACAACATTAATGTCATAATAATATCTTCCTGGTTTTAAATCCTTTGTTATAGTATCTGTAAGTGAAATATTAAATTCACCACCAGCAGCACTTGTAATACCAGCAGTAAATCCTTGAATTCCACCAGTAGATGCTCCAATAGCAACACTTTTTTTCATCTTTCCATGAATTGCATAACCAGTTAAATCAAATGCTGATTTATTCTCTTTATTTACTTTAAAAGTAGACTTAAAGTCAGCACCTTCCAATATGGTAAGATTTACACCATATGCAGTATTGGAATTTGGATTAAAGGTGATAGTATTGTTAGCCATTAGTTAGTGCTTTTAACATTGATTTGATTTCATCTAGATCACCCTTTAAATTATCAACTTTTTTTTCAAGGGAGTCAACTCTTTCCTTATCAGATAAAAGTTTCTCCCTATTTTTTATGTATGCATTAAATTCATTTTTATTTGTATTAATTAGGGCATTAGTTTTCCCATCTCTCAATAGGTTTTTATTGCCCTCAACTGGAATAAAACTCATGCTAATGCTAATACTCTAAGGTTTCTAAATTGAGGAACAACTGCTTGATTAGATGATGTTCCAATCAGTTTAAGTCTAAATGACTTGAAAGGTGGAAGATTATCCATAGTAAATTTGTATTCAGTAAAGTCATTTATTGCAGGTGTTTGAGTCAATTTATCACTTTTCTCTTTCCTGGTATCAGGAGTTCCATCTGACAGTGAAGGATCAATAATATTTCCAAAAGTATCAATATTATTGATACCTGGGAATGGTTTAAACTTAGTTTCTTTTGCACTTACATTTTGGTCAAGAGCATAGAAAATTCTCACATCACTTGTATTTGCAATGTAAGCATCAATGAATACCTTCAGAGATGTAGCAGGATTTTCAAGAGTTACATTTTTAGTAACATATAACATGCTGTTAGGATCATTTGGAATACCTGTCACTCTTGGATCAGTAGCAAAGTTTGAGATTGGACCATCAACTCTATTGGATACAAATACAACAGATGAGTGATTAAGATCAATCATAGGTGAAATTCTCTTATCATAAGTAAGTAAATCAAGGTTCAAAGTAAATGATTTGTTACCAGGGAATTGTGCAAGATTTTCATTTTGATTGACTGATGATGCAACCATTCTTTGTGATTCAAAATAGTTCTTTTGGTTAAACTGAACATCTTGGAATCCTTGGTCAACAAATGCTACCTCATTACCTGAAACAGAAGTTTCAGAAATAGTTCTGGCAGATGCAAGAACATATGCACCTTCTGGTGTTGTTGCAGTAACATCAGGTATGATTAATGAGTAAGGGATATTGTAGGATCCCTTGGCAACACTAGTATTAGTAGAACCATCAGTAAGATAATTTGTTTGAGGAGTAAATGTACCTCCAATACCTGTTCTATTTGTTCCATTTGAATTCATATCAATTTTAATGTGATAGGAGTCAATTGCCAAAGCATCCTCTTTGGTCACATCTTGAAGATTGTGAGTTGTGTTTATTCTTCTCAAAGAAACATCATTAAACTCATATTTTGTTACAAGATCATTTGCTTTGTAACTTGCAGCAATTCCTTCTGCTGCTCTTCCAATACCAGTCAATGTTCCAGATGTACCACTGCCTGATGTAACACCTTCATATTTGATAATTTCTTCACCAATCTGAACATATCCTGGATTAGTATTTGAAACACCTACATTTTCAAAATTTTCAAATCCATTTGTGTTTGCAATTGAAATGTTTGCAGTGCTTGATCTTGCTATATTAGTAAGGAGACTTGTAGGTGCGCTAGTTCCTTTTACATTTCTCACTTTTACTTTATTTGTACTAGAGTACATTCCATGATTTCTTTGCTTGATCTTCATATGAAGACCATCAGTAATAAGTATTGTGCTTGTAGGACAAACTGAACCACCAGCACCAGCATTAATTGAGAGTCTGGTTCCAGCAGTAGAATCATATACAAGATAATCAGTAACATTAGTACTGAATTCACCTTGAACATTATTCAAAATCATTGCATTCTGTGCTGTAATAATACCAACTGTAAGTTGACATTTAGTTCCAAGTTTACTAGTGCCAAATGGCAGAGGTGTCAGAACATCACCTAATGAATAATTGCTTCCTCCAGATCTGATAGTTGCACCAATGGCAATTCCATCAAGTACAGTTATATCAGCAGTTGCATCAACACCTCTTCCAGTTACTGCTGTTAAACCAACTCCTGTGAAAGTAAATGAACCTGCAGATGGTGTAAATCCAATACCAGTGTTTGTAACACTAAGTTGACCTGTAGCAATGCCAGCAAACTTTTTAAGGAAACCAGATGCTCCAGTGTTTGTTTGGATAACTTTATTACCAACAATGAGAGGATTTGCAGCAGATCCTTGATTTACTGTTGTGCCAATACCAACACTAATGCTTCTAGATTCAGCAAGAATTGCACCAGGTCCAATTGCCTCATTTTTATCATCAAGTTCAGGATTATAGAACTGAACATTACCAGTTCCTATAAAGTCACATCTATGAATAACAAACTTCATATCTTCATATTGACTTGGAGTCCATACTGAAGAGTTTTGTGATTTAAAGAGTGAACCAAGCACAGGTTGCTCAGTTACTAAGACCCTACCTGATTCTGTGGCAAGAGTAGTTACATCTGCTTCTCCAAGTCTGGAAATCCAGAGATTGTAAGTTGTTACACTTGAAAGAACAACTAAAGCATATTCAGCACCTGGTCTGAGATATACAGGCGATTCAAATCTAAATGTTGTTGATGCTGTGCCATCAGAGGAAATATTAATATCATCAGGGTCAAGAGTTACCTCTGAAAAAGCAAGAATAGTATTATTTGGTGTTCCTAATGTTGTTTCCCTAATCTGTACAGTTACAGGCAGAGTATCATCTTTAGTTTGGAAGAATAAATCAACCTTTGTGGTATAGATTCCAATAGATGAGTCAATCTTGAAGGTCTGTGCAAGTGGGTCACCATTTCTTGGAGGTGCTGGTGGTGGTGGAGGGGGAGGAGTTGGTCTTAGTGTTGTGCTATTAATAATTTCCAGATTTACATCAGACTCAATAGTTTGAGATTCTGGAAGAACATCAACTGTACTAACTCTTGCATTTCTAAGAGAAAGAGTCACTTCTTCTGTAGTATCAATATCACCTTGTGAATAGAAAATTTCCTCTGCTTCAGTGGTAGTGGTTCCTTGAATTCTACTATTGATTGCACTACTTGTAAGTTTAAATACGTTTCTTCCTGTATTAAAGGTTTGTATTGTTAAATCATCCTCTCCAGGAACTTCAAAACAACCCTGTAATGTGCCAACTCTATCTGTAATAAGATTGACATTTGTTACAGTTGCTTCAGCTCCACTTGTTTGACCCTGAAGAGTCATTGTATTAACAACGTGACCTGTAAAGGTTGGATTTTCTTCTGATGCAAGTGTAACAGTATCTACATTAAGTATTGTGCTTTGAGCAGAATAAACTGAAGGAACAGCATTGGATCTCAAATAAGGATTGCTATCATAGAAGTCAGTTGGATTATTAAAAGGACCATACTTATGATTGGCAGCAGCAACCCTAAATCTGATTGAACCTGCATCTACTGAACCAGGAACTGTTCCAACAACTTCTTCACCAACTTGGAATACACCAGAATTCATTGCAATTTGAATCAATTTGGGGGTGCATCTTAAGGTTACATTTACATTGTCAAAGAAAGCAAATACTTGTGTATTTGGTTTCATTCTAGTGCCAGTAAATTCAATATTTCTCTCTCTCATAAAGTTGGAGATAGATCTATTGGTAATTCTAGTACCAAGTGATTCTGCATCTGTTAAAATTTCATTTACAGTCTGCTGAACACCTGTTCTATTTTGCTCAATGTTAATAGTACCATCAATTGTGGTTGAATTAATTGTACTTAAACTTGCATTATTTCCACGCAGACCTAAATTGGCAGTAGATCTACCAGTTCTTCTTGAAGCAGCTGCAAATGTTTCAGTTTGAGTTGATCCTGAAAGATCAAGACTAATTCCAGTGGTCTCCCAAGAATTCCATAAAGTAGGTGCTACACCAGTTCTTAAACCATCAGCACCATCAGTTACATCTGCTTGAAGTGCATCAGCAATGGACTCAAAATTACCCTCAATAATAACATCATTAGTTTCAGGTGGCAAAGTGCTTACCCAAACATCAGAGGTTGGATTTAATGCAATACTACCTTGATAAAAATCAATCAAGAAAGGAGTTACATTTTCAACTCTAGTAGCATATGGTTGAGATATTTCAGCAACTTCAGTATAGTTTAAACTAATAACATCACCAGTTCTTCTTACATTTTGTCCTGCCAATGATGCAAATCTTGCATCAGTATTTGCTGGAGCATCTGCTCCAACTCCTGGAATAGCAGAACTACCAACTTGAAGATTTACTGCTGTTGAGTAATGTGCAGGTCTTAAGACTTTTTGGACTGGATCAATACTATTTCTGATACCAATACTTACATCTTGTGGAGTATATGAAGAGAAATTATCTATAAAAATGCCAGATTTAAATCTATTCAAACCATTGGCATCAGAAACAAAAGTATTAAGAGTATTTTGCTCAAGAAGATTGAGAGAAGTGTAATATTCAAGATTTTTAATTCTTCTTTCAAGTCTTGCGATATCATTCATCTGATATCTCTTGTGCTCAATAAATTTAATACTTGAGTCTTCTACATTATAGAGATAAGGGGGATTAAAAACATTTGCAATGTTTAAAGCACCAGGAAGAACATCAGGAAGTTCTGGTCTATCAGATGGAGCTCCAAGAGTAACTTGAATATCACCATTTTTAGTCAGATAAACCCTATCTGCTCTGCCAAGATAGTAGTCATATGCAAGAGTGGTTGATTCATCACTTGCAAAAATGTGTTTTGAACTATGATTACCATTACCAAAGTTTCTTCCATCAAATTCAAATGGTGAATTTCCACCCTCAGTAACACTATAATCTGAAACTCTAGGTCTCAAATCAATTAAATCAGTATTTCTAAACCCATCAGTTGATTGAACTTCATTAGAGTAATCACAATTAGTATATGAGTTTGCAGTTGTTATATCACCAGTATCACTGGAATCATAATCAAGGAATCCATAATAGATTAGGATTTTTTTGGTAGGTGTATGTGCATTGAATTTTCTTCTTATTCTAGAAATGTCATAAATGTCACTTCTTTGACCATTATCAAATTCAAAAGATGATGTAATATTTGGTGAACCTGTTGTGATATCAGCAACATTTGTCTGAACATCAGTATTTGTAAAACTTATAATTTCACCATTTTGGAATGTTTTATTGTTGATATATGCAAAAGCAATTGAGGTTGAAGATAATTGCTCAAGGTAAACTGCCTTAGCATCACTTAAATTGCCAACAAATACATCACCAATTTGAAGATCATTTGTATTACCACTTGGTCCTGTCATATTACTGACAGTTAATGTTGGACTAGTAGGAGCGTTTACATCTAAAGATTCAAATATTGCATGTACAATGTAAACATCTGGTTTATTCAGAGAAATTACATCATCCTGAATCCTTGTTCCAAATGGATAGTTTCCATAATCAAGACCATCATTTAAAGTTGTGCCAGCAAAACCTACTTTATCAGTGCCTGATATGGGATTGGATGATTTATCAATTGTTAATTTATTAACAATATTTTTTCTTTTTACTTTTGAAGTAAGTTTGTTTTGTACAACAGTTCCAACTAAAACAGCAGTGCCAGTTCCAGTCAACCCTTGAATAGTAAGTTCTGTTCTGGCAGAATTGAATGAGAACTTATCATTAGTAAGAATTTGAGTTGTTCCATCATCACTTTGAAGAGAATATCTTTCTTCATCAAATGCTGACCAAGTTTGATTAAGAAGGTCATCAACAGCAATAGCTCCTGTTTCACCTGCTGCACTAATAGTTACAGTTTTCTTAACTCTAATGATTGCACTTGAACCATTTAAGTTTACAGATTTTACATTAATATTGGGTAAGACACTGTAAAGAGAATCTTTACCTGCATCATTTCCACTGTTTGAGGAGTTTGTTAATTTTGTTGTTACAATTTTAAGGTCATTTGCATCAAAGTTGGCAGTTGGAAGACTACCATTAGCAACTCCATTTACTGTAGATACTGCTGCAACTGTAAAATTAGTTGATCCAACAGAGACAACCCTTGCAAAAGAAACATCATTTAATCCTGGTCTTTCATACTGAATTATATTTCCAGAAGTAACAACTCCAACAAATGTGTTTCCACCCAATGAAGGACTAGTTACAGTAGAAATTCCTCCTCCTGATGCACTAATTCTTGCATTGTCAAAGGTTAATATAGGACTTTGAATTATATCAGCAGTAAATGTATTAGCAGTTCCAACAACTCCACAAATTGATTTTGCATCAGATAAGGAATATTGTCTAGTGGCAACTAAAAATCTCTGTTGGTCATCATCACCATTTAATGTAACTGCTTCTCCAATTTGGAATTCACCTCTTACATTGAACAAAGTATGTGCAATACCTGTAGCAGTTGTATGAATATAACCATTTGCACCACTATTTTTACCTTCAATAAATGTTGATTTTGCTAGTGTGGCAGACAGGTTTAAAGTAATTTCATTTTTAAATTCAATATCAAATAATGAAAGATCCCACTGATTTATATTTGAATTTGCTACATCATATGAACCAGATTCTAAGGCAAAGTCGTAAATTCTTGCTTTACCAATTTCATTACCAGCAGCAGCATACTTATCAGACCCAACTCTTTGGGTTCTTAAAGAAAGTGTATTAGTTGTATTAAAACCAATAGGTGCATTTCCAGTTACATTGTTAACTGCAATTGTTGGAGCAAAATCAAAAGCAACACCAGTATTTCCCATACTTCTTGATGTTCTTGGTTTTGGAACATCAACAAATTGTGGTGATTTTATTTCAGTTTCATATCCTCTTACATATGCTTTGCCAGGTGAAATCTGAAAAACCATCAAATCATCAGATGGAACATTCCCACCCTGAGTCAGTTGGTCTGATTTATATACACCTCTATTACCTTCAAGATTATTTAAACTTTCTTTAATTTTAGTCTGTAATTCTTTAACATAGTAATGACCAGATTCATCAAATGTTCTTTTTGCCAACTCATTGCCAAGAATATTATATCTTGAGGTATTATTAATGGCATTCTTCAGTTGACCATTATTAATTTCAGCAATTTGTACAAATCCTTGAGTATCAAAATTATCAAGTGCTTTTTTTGCTAAATTAGCAGTAATTTTTAGTCTATCTGCACCAGGTGCTGTAAAGTTATTAAATCCACTTGCATTATCATAAAGCGAATTATCATCATCTGCAGTAATAATTTTTTCTTCAATTTGGAAACCAATTCTGTAACTTGAAGTTGTAGTATATTGATCAAGAATAAGAATTTGATCATCAACAGTAACAAAATTACCTCTAAGATAGAAAATACCAGCACTTAATGTAAATGCAGTTCCAACTGCTGATGCACCTGAAACAATAGTATTGGCAAATCCTTCACCAGCAGAAATAAATGAGTTTCCAAATGCTATTGGAGAACCAGACGTAAGAATTTCATCATCAAAGAACACTTCAGTTGAATTACCATCATCACTAGAATCTTCATAATTCAAATATAATGTAAAATTGCCATTATCAGACTGAGCATCAGTAATATATGTTACAACTTTTGCTGTTACACCTGATGTTCTTCCTGTAATTTTTTTACCAATTAAAGAATCAAGATATAAATTTACTGGAACACCTAAAAATTCTGGTTGTATTTGAATACATTGAAATCTAGGTTTATAAGATGAATTGCCAGGAATGACAACAGTTCCCTCTTTAAAGAGGTTGTCACCCATTGCTTCAATTTGTCCTTGAAGAAGAGATTGTATATTATTTAACTCTCTTGCCTGAATTGGATAGGCAGGTTTGAATAAAACTTTGTTATAGTTTTTAGTTGCGTCAAAATCATCAAAATAAGGAGCAACATTGAGATTAGTTTCCTGTGGCATAATTCTTTAGAATTGCAAAATGATTTTGACGTCTTCTTTCTGGGAAGTAGACCTAGTAACTGGAGGTCTATTATCTACATAGACAATGTTTCCTGAATATTTTTTAGATTCAGGATTTGCAGTGCCCATTGCAAATTCTTGCCCAAGATTATATGTCCTATTATTTATTACAGTACTAATACCTGTAAATGAAGTGCTGATCTGAAGTGTTGCTGATCCACCAATAATATTAACATTTCCACCTATATTTGATTTAGCATCACCATCAAATAAGATATTAACAAATCCATATTTAGCACTAGCATTTTGTGAACCGTCAGAATTAAATCCAACATTAGTTCTATCTTGCCAATACTTTAAAACACTAGTTGTTTGATCATATGAAATAACTCTTCCAACTGCTGTTGAACCAAGTCCAACTGTTTGTGTAATTTCACTATCAGCAGTAAAAACCACTGAACTATATCCAACACCAGTAAGTCTTAATGCATAAGTTGCTGCTGCTTTGTCTGAAGTAAGGAGACTAGTTGAACCAAACTGTTGTGGGTTCTCAATAAGACCAACTCTTGCAAATTGATTTCCTGTAATAAAGTCAGGGTTTTGAGCATCATTATCATATCTTGAATATGTAAGTACATTTGATGCACCTAATTCAGTATAAATGTCATGTCCATGACCTCCAGCAGGAGGAATAATTACATCAAAAACTGGAGATGTTGTTGCTGTTATACCTTTTTCTGAAAGGTCAACTGTTCCATAAGTATATCCTGAACCACCATTTGTAACAGTAACTGATTGAATTTTACTATCAGCATTTACTACTACAGTTGCTTTACCACCTTTACCATCACCCTTAACAGTAAGGCCAGTGTAAGTATTGGCATTTCCTAAACCAGCACCTCTATTTCTAATAGTGATAATTTTTAATTGACCACTTGTAGCAGCATTTGCCTTGACTGTAGTGGTGTCAGTAGTATTACCCCAATCATTAGGAACTGGAATATATTTTGTTGAGTCAAATTTAATTGCATCACCTGGTTTAATAGTATAAAGATATTTCCAAATGTAACCATCACCACTTGAACCTGCTGCTCTAGGTTCTAAGTCAGTAAATGTTGGTTCATCCAGTGAAGGACTGCCTTTGAAATTATTTTCAGGAGTTGCATTATTATAAAGGCAAATATAAACTCTAAAATCACTGTTCATCACATAATAATTTGCATTGTATATGTTAAATGAACCAGATGGTTGTGAAGGATTTGATCTTGAAATATCATTCCTCCACATATCATAGATGCTACCAGATGACCAAGTGTTTTTATTAACAACTTGAGTAACATCTCCACTACCTACTTTTTTCAAGGCAATCATAGTATCCCAATAATCATTTGATTCATCTAAATTATCTTTGGGAGAGGGTGGAAAACTATCCCAAGTAGATGAATAATCACTGGCATTGGGGAGACCAATGAACGTATAATAAGAATTGGTACTGGATTGTACTCCAGCAACAAAGTTTTTAGCATTTAATATACGAAGTTGATCAGTTATAATCGCAGCCATTTTATTAGGACTTTTTTGTTTATTTATAGGGGATTAAGTATAGTTTTTAAATTTAAGAGATGCAGTCCTTTGAACCAAACCAGATGTTGAAATTCCAATGACTCCATTATCATTATATGAGTCAAAAGACTTGGTATTAGTTCTTTCTTCAAAAACAATTTTACCCCAACTATAATTACCCATAAATGGTCTTGCAGTGTGTGCAATACCTGGACCAAATGTATCAACATTACACTTGATTCTCATAACTGCTGTTGTAACACCAGCACTGTTTTCAGTGTAAACTTTCACCATTTCAGTTGATGCTGAACCAACTTTGTAAACACAATCAAGGAAAGTATTACCAACACCAACATCAGATGCAAATGTGCTTCCAATTGATAAAAATGTGTCTTTAATAACAATAATATCACCAGATTGGACATTACTGAGTGTGATAGCAGTTCCAACAATATTTGCATCTCTCATAAATGAATCAGTTGGAATGTATGTGTCAAAGAACAATTGTTTTTGTGCTCCAACTGTTGTGCTTCCAACACCAACAATTACACCATAATCCCCTGTGTACGAATTAACATTAATTGTTTCTCTTGTTGTTCTTGGTGGTTGAATCAACACCAGTGGTTGTGTGACATAATCAGTACCAATACCATTGATAGTGACACTAGTAACAACTCCTGCTGATACAGAGGCAGTAGCAGTTGCCTGAGCAGTTGTTATTCCACTAGGTGCAGCAATAGTTACTGTAGGTGTGAAATCATAACCTGCACCACCATCACTAATGTTAACTGATGAAATAGATCCACCAGTTGAAACTGTAGCAGTAGCAGCAGCACCAGCAAATGCATTTTGTGAAATTACAGTTATGGAGTTTTGGAATGAAGTATTGAATGATTCATTTGCAATATTGAACAATGGTCTTACACTATCTACATATGCTTCAGTTGAGTTGATTCCAATTGGAGTTGTAAGATAGGCAGCAGGGAAAATATTAGGTTCATATTTTGGTCTGTCTTTACCAATAAATTGACCATTTATTTTTTTATCAATTGTTTGCTTACACCAAGTTAAAGGTCTTTCAACAGTTTCATCATCAGTAAGACCAGGACCAGGATATACATTAGTTTTAACAGCATCAACAGTTGTAATACCTGTAATAACTCTCTTATCTTGATCAAGAACTATACCCTGAGTAGGTTCAGCATTCAGTTCAACAGTATCACCAATTTTAATTGTTTCTAAAATATCTGTAAATACTACATCAGAATCACCTGCACCTTTATAGAACATAATTCTAGATGTATCACCTTCTGGAATGCTTGAACCAGGACCTTTAGGTGCTTCATTAAATGTTATCTGACTTCCACCTTCAAAGAAATAAGATTCACCAGGAATTTGAAGAATATCATTTATAAAGACAAAGAGGGTTTGATCTACTTCAATGGAAGAGTTTCTTGATGCAAAGATGGATATAGGTTCACCTTCAAGTGTTAATGGGAATACTTTCTTTTCTCCATCAAATCTGTTATCTATTCTATCCAATACTTGGAATTCACCTGGAGAATATGCATTGAAATCATCACTGTAGGTGTCTTGAACTGTGATTTGGAATTCATTGAATGTGATAGAAGTATTTGTTGGGATACCAGTAGTACCTCCTACAGGAATTGTAAGCACATCACCTCTGTTAAATCCATAACCAAAATCATTAATTTCAAACTCAATTACACTAGAACCTTGACCAACTTTTACATTTATAGTTGCTTCAGTACCAACACCTGATGAGGATGAAGAATATTCAAGAGGAATGTCAGTATAGTTAATTGGTTCATCAATAACTACAACAGGTGCATTGGAACTTGTGAATCCAACTCCACCATTAGTAATATCAAATCCAATTACATGACCATTGCTTACTAATGCAGTACCAATATGAGTTAAGACTGGTAATACACCACTATAAGTCTGTACGCCTACATTATATGCTGTTACAACACCTGTTCTATACCCTGAACCACTATTACCTATACTAATTGATTGAACAGTGCCTCCAGCAGATATAACAGCAGTTCCACCAGCACTTACAAGAGGTTGATAACCAGCACCTTCAAATGAACCAACAGAAACAATCATTCCTCCAATTGGAAGACCACCAAGATTTTGGTCATGGCCAGTTGGTGTAGCAGAATTAGTATTAAATCTAACAGTGGTTACACCTGCACTTTCAAAGTTCTCATATTCACCAATTTCAGTTATATTTGCTCCTTGTGGTGATTGGAATATATTATTAACAAGAAGGAAAGTATTGCTAGTAATACCACTTACATTTTGATTATCTGATTTCAGAACAAATTCACTAGTGATTCCAGTAAATTGATGTGATAAATCATCAAAGACAAAGTTATTGTCATATGTTTCAGTTGTTGATGATTCAACACCATTTTTCATCAGAACTCTGCCACTGAAAGTAGAACTTGTAGTGATTCCTGCAAAATCTCTTTCATCAGGTGGATTTGTTGATGTACCAATGGGAATATTACCATATGGAGCACTTACAAAATTCAGTGTATTTTCTGTAACTGTAAAATTGCCAACGAATTTGTCAATGGTTGCGCCAATACTATGAATACCAATTTGAGTTCCAAGAATAGGTCTTTGAACAAAGATGGTTGTTCCAGTTCCAGTAACAGATGTAACTCTCATAAATTCATCATCAATTTTAATGATATCATTTGATGAGATAGATGTGATTCCACTTGTAGCAAACTTTGTTTGGAATATAACTTGCTCTGATAAAGTGGCAGCAATACCTGTTTTAGCAATAGGTGCTTGAATCATATTGTCAACTGATACCACCATTTTAGTGGTTTGCTTAGTAGCAACAATGAAGTGTGAATTACCAACTCCAACATTACTAAGTTGAATAAAAGATGGATTTATTGCTTGTGCATCAGTTGGACTAGTTGCAAATCCTATCTGGGCATCATTTACTTTAATTGCAAATAAATCAGTTGGTAGTAAAGAAGTTGAACCAACACTACCACCAAAATCAGTTGTAACAATTCCAATTCTTTGATTAGTTCCAGTAACAACATATTTGATAGCCTCACCACTCTGGAAGAAATGATTTGGTAAGCTGAGTTGATTTGTTGTTAAATTAATAGCACTTGTTGATGCTCCATCAAATTGTCTTCTAAAAATTGGATCACCCTTGTGTGTCAAATCAAAATTAGTCTTGACTGAATTTATTGTTCCAAAATAATTTCCTGTTTGTGCTCTTAAACATCCATCATTAAGATCAATTTTATTATCAGTAACATCTGGAGAGATTTCTCTGAGATCAACAAAGAAAGTTTTTACTTCAACAGCAATTCCTGGATTAGGTGTATATGTAATCTGTACTAGATCTCCACTTGTAGATATACCAACTGTTCCAAGAGATGAATCAGTTTCTACATTTCCATATGGAGTAATTCCTTGTGTTGGAATAGTAAGTGAGTTTACTACTCCTAATTCAAACATTTCATGTTTGTTATTGGATGTATCCTCTACAGTGATAACTTGATATGATGCACTATAATTATCAGAGGGAGACCTTGTATCATAACTTGAGATTACATGAGCAGTTGGAGATCCAGAGGAAGCAATTGAAGTGTATGCACTACCAATTCTAGCAGTGTTCATTGTTGTAATACCAGGAGAACTAGTCCCTCTAACAGTATTAACTATCTGACTGTATGAAGTTGCTGCAATACCAGCATTTGGATGGAACTTAAGAAGAATGTCAGATCCACTAATTGCAGCACTGTAAGTTCCAATACCACCACCATAAAGTATGTTTGAATTTTCATCAATATTATTATATTCTACAAAAGAGACATCACTACCATTATGAATGATATTCAGTTCTGCAAAGTGATAGTCATCACCAGTTACTAAAAGGTTTAATACTTTCAGTGATCTGAAACTTGTTCCTACAGAAACAATATTAGTGGTTGTTGCAGTTGCAACATTTACTTCTTGACTTTCATAATGAACAACATCACCAAATGAAGTTATTGCAGCACCACTTACTGTGGGTTCAAAGACAAATGAGAATGATGAAACAAGATAGTTATTAATAGAGAATTTAGTAGGATGGAATACAAAATTCCACTCATCTTGAGATACATCAACATCAAAGAATCCTAAATCTGGGAAAGTATTTAAGTTTGCATAACTTGTCAAGTAGGAAAATTCATCATCAACTATAGTGGTGCTAATCTGGAACTGTCTTTCATCTGTGAATGTTGTATCTTGTACATAGAATAATGATTTTACAAACTTTACACCAGGTTCAAAATCAGATATAGCAGCAAAACGTTCAGGTCTAACAGTGCTATTAAAAAGACCACTTACATCATCAACACTTAAAACTCTATTTCCTTTTGATTCAAAGGAGTTAGTCAGAATAACATTTTGTAAGAAAATTGTATCTGATAATCTTTCACCATTAACAGTATAAACATTTTCTTCTGCAATATCAAAATCATACACACAATTTAAATCACCCTCACCAATACAATCAACAATAAATGACATTTCAGTATCATCAACAAAGGGTGAAAGATTACTTTCAGATTGACTTGTTATTACCAAATCTGAGAATTTCTTAAATCCTGATGTATGGTTTAATGAACCAACAGTATTATCCCATTTGTCAAAAGGAATTGGTGATTTAAGTGCATATGAGAATCTTTGATAATAATCATTATCTGGCATTCTTTGAAGACTGTTATTTAATACACCAATGTCATCAGACCAACCATAATTAATTGTTGTACCAGCACCAGTTTTTACATCTGCATTAAAGTCCCACTTCTTAACAACAATTCCTTTTGTTTTAGAGGAAGTTCCTGTGACTATATCACCAATTGATAAATCATTTGATGTTTTAATTTTAAGAATATCTGTGTCTTGATTGTAGTCCTCTACAATACCAGATTTTGAATCCCAACTTACAGATTCATCATTGAGGAATTCATTTTTGCCCAGTGTTGGTTCAAATAATGGCAATTGTGATTCTGCAATCACTCTTGCAGAATTAAGTGATAATACATTACCAAGAACTTCATTTGCACCAAGATTATCTTTCATTTCATATTCAACATATGCACCTGAACCACCAGCGTTAGTTTTTACACCAACAGTTTCAAAAAGTTTGTGTTTATATTGCTCAGAATTGTATCCTTTACCAGTGGTTCCAATACCAATGTTTATACCTTCAACATATACATTATTACCAATTGAGAAAGGATATTCATCATTACTATTAAATTGATTGGTAAGATTCAATCTAACTGTGGTTCCAGTTACTGAAACACTTCCAATTTCAAAACCATTAGAATTTTTAGTTGCTATAATTCTAGGAGTAACTGGATAGAATCCTTTAGAGTTAGAAATAATCTCAACTTCTGGGTCACCTAATTCATAAGTTAAAACACAATCTACAATCTCATCAGTATATCCGTCTCTTACTACAAGAGTAGGTGGAACAAGGTAATCTTTTCCAGATGTAGTGATACCAATTCTTTCAAATGATGCAAGTGGATTTACCTCAACAATTTCTGGAATATTTGCAGTTGGTTTAAGAGTCTTATCAGTGGGATAATTCCAACCAATATTATTAGATTGAAACTTTTGATTTTGAATTACACCAATAGACTTTGATTCAGCAAAAAGAATAGCGCCAGTACCAATACCACTCTTTACTGATGAAATGCCAGGTAGTGTTTGATAACCATAATTATTATCAACTAAATCAACATTTTTTATAGTGCCATATGCAGTTTTTGATGTGGTTGTATATTCAGGTTCTGCAGTTGTTCTGTTGTAATTTGAAATTGGAGAAGTATCATCAAGGTCAAAATTAAATGTTGTAGTTCCAATTCCTGTAATTGAATAACCACCATCAACAAGTGAATTAGATTTAAATATTGTATTGTTAGAAACAACATCTTCATCAACAACTAATTTTTTATCTTGTACAATAAAAGATGCATTTACATTACTGAATTTGTAATAAAGAGCAGATGGTGTTTCTTTTGTATTAATAGTAAGTTGTCCATTTGTTCCAACAACACCTGATGTTTTCACATTGAAATCATTATCACCATTAGAAGAAAGATATTGATTAATAAACAGAGGATCAGTAAAGATCTCCATTTTAAATGCAGGATACTTTATTGAATTGGAGACAAATGATAGAGATGCATCTGACAAATCAAATTTAATATTTGTATGTGCAGTTACATTTGGATTAATTTTTGATATAGTGCCAATACCAGCACTAGTAATATCTACAAAGTTTGGTGAAATTTTATTCAGTTCAAATTTATCTTCAACAAGTTTCAATGTTGTTGGAGAATCCATGAAGACATAATACATTTTTTCATTCACTAAACCACCAGATGGTGTAATTGATGAATGAATTACTTTATCACCAGTTTTAAAAATATTTTTGTTAACATCAATTGTGTTTGTAGTGGTATTAACACCAGATGCTGCAAACGTTTGAGGATCAAATACTATTCTTCTATTAAAATTATTATATTTGACATCAATGGTTGTTTCATTTATAGCATTCAATGAGAACACAATATTATCATCTTTTCTAAGACCATGAGAACTTGCAGTTGATACAGTTACATCAGTTCTCTGAGCAGTGCCTTTTACAACATCATCAAAGTTAGTAACTAAACTATGATATGCACCAGTTCCTACTCCAGTAAAATACAATAGACCAACTGTGTCATCAACAATTCCAACATAACCTGATGTAGTCAATCCAACTTTGGTAGATGATAAACCAATTAAATTACCATCAAAGGGAGCTACAAAAAGTGATGAGAAGTGACTCAATGAGGTTTTAGCAATTCCAGTTCTTCCTGTCCAAACTTCAATTGAACTGCCAGTGTTTGTTTTATAAGTTACAGTGTCATTGACTTTTAAATTATGATTAGGGATAAACAATTGTTGTTCTGGTACAAATATATTTGTAACACCTGCTCCTGGATTTGAGAAGACAATAGTTCTTCCAACCCCAACAGTTGTCTCACTTCCAATTCCTAATGATTCATTTGGATCAAAATATAATTCTGTATTAATCTTAAGAATTTTGGTGGTTTTAATTGCCCCAACATTAATTGAGAATGATCTTGAATCTTGAAAAAGTTTTACATTTCCTGTGTGAGCAGCACCAACTGTTCCTTCTACTGCTCTTAAAACTCTTACTCTATTATTAAGAGGATCACTATTCAGAACTTTTACTTTCTCAGACTCAATATTGATAATATCATTGGGTCTTACTGATGGATATTGGAATGCACCACCTACATCAAAATATGTCACAATACCAGTGACTGATGAAGGTCCCACATTATCAAGAAGAACATAAGAACCAGTATTAATACCAATACTATAATATTGATCTAATCCTGGAAAATAATCAGAAAGACCAGAAATTTTGAATCTAGTTTTATCTTTTAAATTGTGAGGTGCAGTCATAAATCCAACAAATTTATTGGAAGCACCTGCATTCAAAAATTCAATATTACTAAATGTGGTAGTATCAATGTTTACAAAATCAACCCTCTTGCCACCAATTTTATTAATTACACCTCTAGCAGTTTTGCCAAATGTATCACCTTTAAAAACAACTCTGTCATTAATTTGGTAATTTGAACCTCCAGTTAATATACCAACAGAATCAACACTACCCTTTGAAACACCAGTGATTTCAATAACTTGTTCTTTTAATTTATTTGAATTAAAAATGTAGTCATAACCACCAAATAAGGAATTAATTTTGTATGGTGTGGTAATTCTTCTCCAATTATTTTCAACTAAATCATAGTCAACATGGTTAGATGTTTTATTATAATTAAAAACATTCTGCTTATGTTGGAATGAATTACCAATTAAGTATGGGAATTGTGGTTTTTTGAAATTTTTGAATGGACCTGTACTTTCAGATGTTTCTGAAATTGTTGAGAAATATACAAATTTACCATTTGGATAATCAGGAGTTACACAAAATCTTCCATTTGATTCATTTAAATCACCAGAATCATCAAATTGATAATCATTAACAAAGAAACCAAGAGGGTACAAGTTCAAAGGAGGTCTATTGGATGAAATAACTTGACTGTAACCACTTACCATTCTTCTGACAGTGCCACCATCTGGTCTATCATATCCATAAGGACCATATATTGGAGATCCATCATAAGCCCAACCAATAATTGGAGAATGATATTTGGATTCAACCTCTATACCAGTTAACTGTGTTAAGTCAGGATGCTGATATTGAATTTCTCCATTTGATTTCTTACCATATACTGATGTTCTAATATTTCTAGGAGCATACAAGTGAGCAAGTTGAGTTGTTCCATCAAGTGATCCATCAGTAATAATACAATCATCATCAGTGAGTTTATTAAATTTTTGTTCAAATTTATTAATTATCCATTCATTTATATTAGCAGAAACAGCACCATCATTTCCTGCAGGAACAATAGTAATAATTGAGTCATTATTGTATTCTAATCCACCAGACACAACAATAACAGATACTATTGATCCATTTATAACAACAGGTGTTAACTCACAATACTTGCCATCAGAAACAATTAAATCTGGTGGTGAATTATATTCACTTCCACCATTATTGACAATAACTTCTCTAATTGAACCATTTACAACAATTGGAGTAAGTTGTGCTTCTTTGCCACTGTTTAAACTGACAGATGGTTTTCTATCAAAATTAAGGATTTCAGATGATCCATAACCAACACCTTCATTGTTTACATCTGCGCTTGTAATACTGCCTCTAATGATTGGTTGCAATGTGCAATCAATATTTTGACCAAAAGATGTATTAACACCAACTCTTCCTGAAACTGTCACTGTGATGGGTTTATAATTAAAACATCCATCTCCTACCTTTACAATATTGACTGCAATATTGTTGTCAATATAATATCTTTTTTCTAAAGAACCTGTACCCAATTGGTAAAGATTAAAATTGTCATCATCTATCTTTCCAACATAATAATCAGTTTCAGAAGAAATTCCAGTTATGGCAGTTCCTTTAGGAGTGTATTGGATAATTTCATCAGTATTATATCCATGATTTTTAATTGTAAATTTATTCAGTGATGTGCTAATACCACTTGAAACAATTGTTCTTTCCTGATTTTTGTATTCTGAACCACTATCAGAAACAACAATACTACTTACAACTTTTTTTCTTTCAACTGCAGTAAATGTTTGTGTGCCATTTCCAACAGATGTAATACTAACTGTATTAATTCCACTATTTGCTTCATCAAATGAAGAGAATAATTTAATTCTAGTGCCATCAACAACTTTAGCAAAATAAACCTGATTGGTGCCAAGACCAACAACTGGATTTTTTGCAGTATTGTATGTTACTTGTTCAATATCTCTTAAGTTGTGAAAGGTGGAAAATCCAATAATATCATTTGTAAGATCCACACCACCATCAAGATTATTAAATTCAATACCTGCTTGGAATGGAATAGTATGATCAATAGCAATTAAATTAACTTCTGCTTTTGCTGGAGTAGTAGGATTGCCCCCATCAATAGTTACAACAGGAGTTTCTAGATAATCAAAACCCTTATTGATTATTCTTAATTCAGAAACTGATCCAGAAACTGATACAGTTCCTGTAACACCACTACCAGAAACATCATCAACATTAATCACAGGAGGATTAATTACATCATAGTTTTTACCAGGACTTGTAATTTCAAATGATTTTACTCCTCCATAAAAAATAACATCAGATGATTTATAGTTATCAATTTCAACACCATTAATCAATACACCAGTTTTTCCAGGACTTGTTGTAAATAAACCTGCTTCCTGAATTGGTTCATCAATTTCTCTGTAAATCTTTTGACCAGAAAGTGTGTTCTCAAAGAATGGATAGTAAGTAAATTTATTGTCAGTTACAGATCCATCAGGAACTACAAATTTATTATTGTATAAGTCTGCTTTACTATTTGCTAACTTAATAGAAAAAGCACTTTCTCTTTTTACAAAATAAACACCCTCATCCAGATTATTAAAACCATTAATAGTTTCATCTACAAAAGTTTGTCCATCAGAAATGCTAGATGTAGAAGTTATTTTTTTATTATAGTAAACAGAGTCACCATTATATAAACCATGATCCTGACTATTTGAAATGGTTAAGATATCAAAATTTGCTGAACCACTAAACAAAAATGTTTTATCATCACATCTTATTTCATCATCATAGTTTGGTACACTATTAGATGCAATTAAATATTTGTTATTATTTTTGTATGCGTTAAGAACATTGGCATTAATATTTCCAATTGGCAATTTCCCTGAATTACCCTTAAGAGTTTGATTTTCAAGTGAAAATGTATTATTTAAAGTGTTTGTTGGAATTGGTGTAACCAACTTTACATTTAAAATTTTACTTGAATCTACAGATGTTACTTCACCAGTTTTGATTGCATTTAAATTTACATCAGTTATTTCAACTTTATATCCAACAACTAAATCATGATTATCTAAAAATTCTATTGTGTATATGTTGCTGCTAGGATTAGACAGATGTATAGATTTGATATCAAGTTTTGATTTTACATTGTAAAACCAATCAGATTTAATTGTCTCATCCTCTACACCAATAGTCTTTAAACTAATTCTATCTCCTACACTTAATCCAAAATTTTCTCCATCATATTCAACTGCTTGTAAAGTAGAAAGAATTCTTACTCTTATTTGTTCATCTCCACTGATACTTGCAAAAGTAAAATCATCCTTTCTAACATCAATACCTTTTGTAAAGGTGGATGTTGTCGTAGTCAATCCAATAAACTGAGTTAAATTCTTATCAGTGTAATTGGTGATGAATTCATTACCATCATCGTCAATAAGTGAAAGAGAACCTGATGATGCAAAATCAACAGTAGAATCAACATCTATAATTGTTGAACCAACACTTACATTATTAACAAGAATTGTTTTTGAATTTGGTTCAAACTTTCCAAATATTGTTCCATTTACATCAATATCACGTTGATATCCAGTATCAATAGAAATTTGATAAAAATCACCATCTACATTTAACTTTTCAACTTTTGTTACAGTTCCTCTTGAGTTGGTAGAATTTTGATATATTGTTCTATTCTTAAGTTCAAAAGGATCACCAATATATTTTTCTACAACATAATCTTGACTAACAACATAGTTTGCATCAGATGGTCTAAGAAGAAAATCATTTGGTTTAATAATGTCTACATCAACACCATAAATTGCTTTGAAGAGAATTTTAAATGATTCATCTGTGCCTTTTGATTTGTAAAAACTATCAGCACCAATAACAAAATTCTTTTCATTTAATTGTGTAGCAAGAGTTCTATTTTCAAATCCTGGTGTGATTTGTGTCTTTAACTTTGTAAAAAATTCTTGTAAGAAAAGTACGCTGAGATTCTTAACAGTAGCACCTGTTTTATGTGTTTCAGGTGAAGTAGAAGTAAATGTCTGCTTGTCTGGTATAAGTGTATCAACATACTGTGTAGCACCACTGAAACCCCTTACACACCCCTCTAAGGTGGTTGCAGTTTTACTACTATACTTTATTATTTCATTATCTATTTGTATCAGACCATTTTTTTCAGGAAATCCATATGTAAAGTTGGTATCAGAAGAAAGAGTAATAGATGTTGAAACAGATGTAAGATCAGCACCTAGTGATGCCTCTGTCTTTAGATTTGCAAGTTCATCAACTTTTACATATTGATCAAGATTTTCAATAAGGTCAAGAGACCCACCTTGTGTTTCTTGAGAAATATAATACTCTTCTAAGAAATCTACAAGTAAAGGAAAATCATCCTGTACATAGGAAGGAATTTGGGATGATAATACATCCTGAATTTGTACTCTATCTACCGCCATTTCTTATTAATAACCTGAAGATGAACCTGATGAACTTGATGATGAACTAGGACTAGATGAACTAGATGTACTAGATGATCCAGAAGAGTATGTGGTTGTTGTTGAGGTTGTTGTACCATCCATTCCAGATATTACTGTAACAGTATTCTCTGCCTGAATAATTGGAGTACTACTTGTATTTGATGTTGTAGTAGTTGAAATAGTAGATGGAGATGATAAAATCTCCTTACCCCTAACAAGTTTTCCATTTGAGTAGGAAGAAGTAACAATGTAGTTACTTCCTGAAATATCATCACCAGATGCAATTTCATCTGTCACAGCATTTATCAAAACATTAGATGTATCAAGTTGAAGATAAAGATCTTGCTTACCAATTACATCATTAGAATAAGGTGTAGCAGATATTTCAATCAGTGCCTCACCTCTATTTACTACAGTAGAAATGATATTAATTGGTGACAACATTATTTCACCCTTAACATAATCAACTGTACCAACATCCTGCTTTACAATTACAAATTCAGTATCAGAATTAAGTTTGAATAAGAACATTGTACCAGTCTTCAATGATTGATCTGGTGAATCACCAAGATAAACTGTATCAGTAATTCCTGCTACTTTAAAACCAGATGATTTAATATTAAAACCAATCTCACCACCATGTGTTCCATGACCATGATTTTTGATATGGAATCTATTACCAAAACAAATCTCATACTCTGCAAATGCATTTAGTACAATTTGCAAGTCTCTGCGCATATTTACAGTAGTAATGTTAGATGTTATAGAAACATGACTATTGTCTAAAACATTTTGATATTTACTGTACTTAAATCTTGCACCAAATTTATTTAACTCTGATGAATTTGCATATGAATTGATATTATTTCTACAGGCACCAGTTATTGTTGTTGAACTGGGTGCTTTATTCTCATTGTAATATACAAATGAATTAGTCTCAACATAAAGATATTTTAAATCAACAATCTCAGGTATAATCCCAGCAACTGAATATTTCTTTAATTGTCTGGAAATATCATTCTTTATAGTGCTTGAAAGAAACACACCATTAATTGGTTTAACTGCAATTAATACTCTTCCAAATTTTGGAGGAGTAAGTTCCTCACCACCAAAAGCAGAGACAGATTCTGCTTCAGGATAAATCTTTGGAATCATTGCTTCATAATCAACTGCTGTTACAGCACGATTTTGTGAAGAGTAAATCTGAGGTGCATACTTCTTAATTGATTCTACACTCTCAATTTGGGCACCACCATAACTTTGTTGATCAACAAACATTGTAGTAATATTTGTTGTAATTGAAGCACCATTATTATCAACTAATTGACCAGAATAAGCCAGTCTTGATAGATTATTTCCACCTTCACCATTTGATACAATATATCCAACTTTAACTACATTTGGTTCTTGTATAGGTAATCCAAAGATACCATCACCAAACAAGATTTCATACCTTTCATTATCTACTTCCTGCAGATAGAATACAGGTGAATCACCCTTTACATCAAACAATCCTTTTGATTGTGTAAATTTTCTAACAATAGTGGAGTTTTCTGAATCTTGTACATTAACTCTAATTAAATTAGTGTCAATACCACTATTATTAAGAATGTATTTTTGATTAGGTGTTCTTGAATTTACACTGTATGATTCTTCAATATGTACACCTTCATAAATTGTGATTGAATCAAACAATGCTAATCCACTGTCATTAACACCAACTGTAATATCCTCTGGTATAGAGAAGGTAAAACTCTGACCACCAAAGGTTGCAGCAGTGGTAGCAACAATTCCTTTCTTCAAGGTGACAGCAACAGTTGTTGTACCACTTACATCAACAGCAAATGAGACTAATGCCTTTGCAGACCTTCTTGGTCTTGGAGTATATCCAATATTCTTTGCTAGTGATACAATATTCTCTCTTAATGTAGCACTATCAATGAAGACCTCATTGGTCACCATATTAGCATTATATGAATTGATATATGTGTTATATGCTAACAGATCAATAATAGTTGAAAGATTAGAACCTTCAAAATCATAATCTGTAAAGTTTGAATTCGCTCGAAGGTAATCCCTTAGGGATGTTTTGATTTGATTAAAATCTAGATTGCTGAAATTTACTAAAGGCATTTACCTAGTGAGCTCTAATGCGAAACTAATTTGTTGGGTTGGAAGTTCAACACCAATGACTTCATAAGTAATTAAGACATCAAAAGCATTATCAGGTATATTTGATTTTACATCAACACTACTTAATTTTACTCTAGGTTCATACTTTATAATAGTATTTTCAATTTGTGATTGTATTGATGTTGCTGTAATTTGATCTAATTGATCAAACAATGATTCATATACTTCAGAACCCAAATCTGGTTGAAATGGTTTATCACCAGGTACAGTTAATATCAAATTACGAATTGCTCTTGATATTGCATTAGAATTGTTTAACGCAATAAGATCACTGTTCAAAGGATTTGTTTGAAAAGTAGCACTTATATCTTTAAAAGGTTTACTTACCCTTTGAACAGGCATGATCTAGACACTATGATATGTCTTTATTTATAGG
>Ga0098037_1000364_pt1 | contig 24563 bp, 42 predicted proteins | sample 5_EtaG_FD_75050 | JGI IMG/M metagenome (GOLD analysis project Ga0098037, IMG submission 75050) | Marine viral communities from the Subarctic Pacific Ocean - 5_ETSP_OMZ_AT15132 metaG | ecosystem: Environmental > Aquatic > Marine > Oceanic | place: Pacific Ocean | collected 2015-01-08 | reverse complement strand
GGAGTAGTTCAGTACGTTGCTCTTGCTGATTTAGAAGCTTACGAGCCAGGCAAGGGTAAGACAGGTCAGAAAATAGAAACACCAGAGATACTGAAGGACGAAGAAGACATCATGCCTGAGTCAGTCATCCCTGCAGACAACAGATTGAATTTAAATCTTGCCACGGCTGAAGGTATTGCTAAGACTGTCAAAGGAGTTGGTTATGCCACTGCTAAGAAAATTGTTGAGTTACGTTTATCTTTACCAGGTGAAAAATTCAAGAACTTAGAGCAGCTCCGTAAGATCACTCGTGTCGATTGGGACGAAGTATTTAAGAACGATTTGATTTACCTACAATAAGAAAGAGATAAGCTGAATAGCTATTGGAATTAAACGACTACGACAAAAGCCGATGTCGGTTTCACCTCGGCTATAACACAGGTGCTAATTTACCTGCTGGAGACATTGCTCGTCTTGAAGAAGCCGTTGCTCGTATTCCAGATAGTTATTTCTATTCACGAGTAATTGAACACTTAGATCGTTGCGATAAAGCTTACAAGTTATCGCAAGTATTTCGTGTTGAAACTCAACCTCAACCAAGCAGAATAGAAAGGATTACAGGTGACACAGATCGTGCCATCTATCAATCAGATCCTGTCAAGGCTGATAAGGATTATAGAGAGATATACTTAAGAGAAGTTGATCGCCTAGCTGAGACCCTTTACGTAGCCAACTATCGTAGAGATGAAGTTAGACGATATGCCTTTGATCGAGCAGGATCAGAGTTCATCATGGCTATTAAAGGCCCAGCAGATACCGCTGTAGGCACAAGAATAGCTCAAGCTGTTGGATCACAAAACTGGAGGTAATGATTCGTGGGTCAAGGTAACAAAGACACAAAAAGAGATTTAGGTCGAAATCCGTTCTTTAAACCAGGGCTTTTCGGTCCTGACCAATCCGCACCTTTTGATTGGAATGCTCGAGGGCTGAAAAATGAAAAAGAACCTAACAAGAATTTCGTAAACAATATTGCAAAGTATGGACCAGCGGGAAATTTAACTGGCAGAGAAGAATTATCGAGGCAAAGACAACAAATAAAACTAAACTCTTTAAAGAAAGAAGGAAACCCTTGGGCTATGAAACCAGAAAATCAACAGTATTTTTCTGACACTGGTCCTAGTGTCAACGGCACGAGTTATACAATCAATGGTGATGCGACAAAGAAATCAAACGAGACGGAGATGCTTCAGCAATATGGAGGAAGCAATAACCTTACTCAAGAGCAAAACTTACTAGGTCGAGGACCAGGAGCCTTCATAGGTGGTGTAATAGGAACTGCAATTGCCCCAGGGATGGGAACTGTCATAGGAGCAGGCTTGGGAGCTGCAATGGGTAATAATATTATTCAACCCAATGGAACTACTCAAGCAACAATTGAAAATGCTCAGCAAGGAGCATCATCCTCTGACAATGTTGATGTTGACGTTAGTTCTGCTATAGGTGCAGGGAACTTTACAAGTCCAGCAAGCAACAGAGCTAATTTGTTAACGCAAGATGCAGGTACAGGCTTCCTTGCTAATCAAGCAGGTGGATTAACAAGTTCCACAGGTATAGGTTCTTCAAGCATGCAACCTTCTTCCGCATTAGTGGCATCGAATGATATGGGAGTTGAAGGAGCAAATATTAATGGGTTAGATGGTAATGTTGACAATCCAGCAAATGATTTAGTTAATCAATACAAAATAAGAGCGTTAGAATTTCCAAAAGGCGGAGACGTCGACAATTTAGAAGCTTTTAGAAAAAATCCAAGATCTAATCTTGGGCAAGCAATCATAGGTTAAACCAATGAATAAAAAATCAAAGCAAGCAAAAGAGCAAGCATCATCAGGCGGATGGCGGTTTAACCAAAAAGATCACACAGCGACTGATCAATATTTCGCAGGAAGTAAAGGAGGGATGCCTAACAACCCTTTAAACGCTAGATCTTACGAGCCTAGCGATTGGGTTAATCGTACTAATCCTTACGGAGATGCTTTTCAAAGTATCGAGGGTGAGCATCCAGTATTTGTAAAACCTAATCAAAGAGGTTCTAGTTTTAGTCCTCCTCCTGTTCCAGTAGAAAAGCCTGGGAAAGTAATGCCCCCTAAAGAAGCAAGACGAGGCATGAGTACTGGAGTAGGCTTAATGAATAGTGGGCCAAAGAGAAATGTCCCATTAGATGATTCTGTTCAACTGCCTGACGGAGTATTTAAGTCATTCGGAGTGTAGGCAACTTCAAAAACCTATAAAATTCGTATAGACGAGGTATTCAATGGCTAGCACAAGTTCAAATAAGATGCCGCTTTTGGTCGATAGACCATTGCATTCTTTTGCCAACATTGGTGGCGCAGCAGCATTATCAACAGAAACTAACTTTAACACCGTTGCAGGAGCTGGATGCACCGTGTTAGTAGATTGTTCCGCTAATGATGGAGCTATCATCGATAGTTTGTCAATTATTGCAACCGAGGCGTCAACGTCAGCTAAATATGTTCTTGCATTTATAAGCACAGCAACAACAGCTAGTGCTATAACAACAGCAAACACTGCTTGTGTAGCCAATGGCGCTATCGCTTCAGTAGCTATAGGTGATCGAACAAATATTTCATTACCTCCTTTAACAGTTCCTGTTCCTAACTTGGCAAGCCCTGCTGCAACGATAGCAGCTTATCCCTCAGAAACAGATAAGAAGAATACAGGACTATATGTTCCATCTGGAGCTTTGTTGTATGTAGGTGTTTCAGCGGCTTTAGCTGCTCCTGCTGTAACTACTCGTGTTCATGTATTTGCTCAAGGTGGCTTCTTCTAAATCATGTCTTCTGCAGCTTCGACCTCTACTTATCTAGACAATCTTTACCAAGAAAAATTTGGACGAAAACCTGATGCGTCAGGTAAAGCCTACTGGACAAAACAAATAGAAAAAGGAGCAGATTTAAAATCAGTAGCTAACGCTTTTGATGCTTCTGATGAAGCTAAAAGAAGAGAACAAACCAACACTGCTAAAGGTGTTGCTAATACTGCCACTGTTCGTTTGTCTGACAACCTATCAGATCCGACGACTAAGCAAGCTGCTAGAAGACATGAAGAGCAAAATTTAGGAAAGGTTAGCTTAACTAAAAGCTATCAAACGGCTTTCAACAATACAGCTAATAATATTTCATCATCAAACTCATCTTCGGGATCTACTAACAACGTTACTATTACCCCTTCGTCTTCTAACTCTTCTTCAAGTTCTAGTGGTCCTGTTATGGGACCTGTAAATACTTCTAGCAATAACAGTGGAGGTGGCAGTTCTTCTTCGTCTTCAACAATAACTACAACTGGAATTTCTGATGAGCAGAAAATTGAAGACTTATACAAAAATATTTTAGGTAGAGATTCAGATGCTACAGGTAAGGATTATTGGGTCAAAAGCTTAAAAGACGGAACTCCTCTATCTGAGATTAAAAACGCATTCCTTAAATCTCCTGAATTCGACAAAACTTCTACTGAGTGGCTAAAGAATCAATATAAGGATCAATTAAATAGAGAACTAGATCCTGCGGGTAAAGATATTACCGGAGCAGATTATTGGCTAGATGAATTAAAATCTGGCAAAAGTAGAGCTGATGTTTCAAGAGATATAGGTTTAAATGATGAGGCTTGGCTTGCAGGAATTTACGAGAGTGTTTTAAAGCGTCCTCTATCAGGCGTCGATCCTTCTAGTGGTGCTGCAGGTGTAGGAGCCGGTTGGGATGATGGTAGTGTTGACGGGAATTTAACAGGAGGAAGAGAATATTGGATGAAAGATTTAGAGACTCTCATGGCTGGTGGAATGTCGTCAGAAGAGGCTAGAGCATCCGTCTTAGCAAATATCAATCGTTCCGACGAAAAGAAATGTCTTGATAGCACTGGCGTTGCAATGAATGTTAATTATGCAACAGGAGAGTGTGGTGAGACTCCAGTAGGTGATTGTCCTGCTGGACAGACCAGAAATCCTACTACAGGTGCGTGTGAAGCTGCAGAGATACCAGACCCTGGTTGCGATCCAGGATTCAGCATGGTGAATGGAACATGTGTAGAAGATGACGATGACACAACCCAAACTTGTCAGACAGGCTATACATGGAACGGCACTGCGTGTCAGAAAGATACAACTGGCGATGATGATGACAATACTAGTACTAACCCAGGGAGTGGAACTGATCCGGGTGATGAAGGTAATTGGATGGGACCGGGAAATGAGTCTGATCCTTTAGATGATCCTTCAGGCGCATATTCCAAAGAAGACCCTACGCAGTCTTATACCAACAAGAAAAAAGAATACCAAGAATTATTTGCATTAACACAAGGTGATCGTGACAGGTTAGACAAGGGTGACTCAAGTTATACAGGCGGAGAAGTAGGTGCCTATACACAAGGAACTTCTCGTTTAACAACAGGTAGAACTGTAGGTGGTAATCAAGCAAGTATTAGGCCGACTAATTTAAAGTCAGGTGGTGCGAGTTATAGCAATCAAAGCGATGATCCAGGAATGATTACTGCTGGACCTAAAGCTAGAGATGATAGACCTTACGCTAAGTCTGGAATGAAGAAAGGAGCAGGAAGAAATACTAGTTTCTTCTTTGACAAAAGATATTTATAAATGGCTAAAGGATTAGGGTCTACTTCTTTAGGTGGTGGCTTTGGTCTTCAATCAATGAGTCGTGGCCTAGCTCCAAAGGCGAAAGGTTTATATCCAAATAAAACATCTGGCTTAGGAGAGTATGGAACTATTACCTTTCCTACTGTTTTAGAAAACTACAATCGCACTACAGATTACAAACGTTGGCAATTAGGACAAGCGTATTTTTACGGCTTAGGTCGCTCGTGGGATGATAAGGCTTTGTATAGCAATACTCGTTTCTCGACAGGTGCGGTTAGTGGTGTTTCAAAAGATATAGTGACACTGTTTCCTAGTAAATCAAGCCCAGAGAGAACTTGGTACGTAGGCACCCGAACTCGTGGCAGCATTATTCTGCCTCAACCTTTAAGTTCTTCGGCTATATCAACGTTTACTTCCGACCCAAATCCTGCAAATCATACATTAGTTTACGACGTCAGCGGAGTTTTAAATGCAACGCAAGTTAGCATCTTCAACGTATTTATAGGAGACCAATTCGAAGATACAGCGAGCGGAAATAATTATCCTGCGGATGTCATAGAGAATCCAGTTGGTAGTGTTGCTTTAACATTGATCGCTGCTAGTAGCAGTGCAATGACATTAACGTTTGATTTATCAAAAGCATACGGAAGAGTTAAGGTTAATAATACAACTTATTGGAAGAAACTAGATTATGACCCTGCCGATCCTAATGTATGGAATACTAGTAGTGGCAGGCATTTATGCTCTTCCCATAAGTTTTTTTGTTGCTGCCCTGATCACTTAGGAGGTGCATTAGCAAACTTAGAATTTCCAAAAGAGAATGGAGGAATAGATGCTTTCCCTCTTCCTAATGCCAGCAGAAATGTATTCTCTGCGTGGGAGAAAGAAGGTGTAGGTTATTACAGGCAGTGGAGAAGCTTACCTAGACGAATCGATGAACGACGTGAATGCAAACATATGCATGCAATGAGGTGGGAAGCTGGAGTTCCTTGGTATGAGCCTAATGATTATCCTATTGAGAATGATAAATTTAGAGCTTTTTCAGATCAATTAGAAAGAGATTTTGATGATCGAGTATATAGCGAATATAACGCTCGAAGTCGAATCAATTATGATCGTTATATTTTATCCTTAGCAGAAGTTGAAGGATTAGAACTTTTTCCAGGAGGAGACGTCAGGGATAACATTAGACCTTCATCTTTGCCTATGCTGTGGAATGATGCTGAACAACCTTTAGTATCTTGGTGCAGACAAAACGATTGGTGGTTACAAAGGGGTACTCAAAGATTACGTATCTTCAATAGTGCTACTCAACAGTTTGAAGCAGTAGTAAACCAAGGAGGTATTGAATACCCCATGGTGGAATCTGTCGTTGGTGGCGCAGCTAATGCTCCTGTCATTATCAAGTAAAATTAAAACATGGCAGCTTACCCTGAAAACACTGGTGGAATCATTTCTGCCATACAAGCCTGCATCGTTGCGGCAGGAGGAACATTGACAACTGATTATCCGAAAAATACGGGTGGAATTATTTCCGCGTTAGTAGCATTGCAAGGTGCTCTTGGAGGAGGAGGTAGTGGTGCTTCTATTGCCTTGAGCCTTACTGTTGGTGAAGACGTTTCCACAGGGGATGCTTTATACATCCAAAGTGATGGCAAGGTTTACAAAGCAGAAAATGATGATACAAGAGAGAAAGCAACTGTACTGGGATTTGCAAAAGCAGACGCAGTTCAAGATTCCGAGGTTGCTGTAGTAACACGAGGAGCGTTGGAAAATACGGGTAGTTATGCTTCTACAACTCAGTATTTCTTGAGTGATGCAGCAGGAGCTGTAACTACTACCGCACCTTCTGCAGCAGGATCGTTCAGTGTTTTGCTAGGAGAAGGAATCAGTGCAGACAAAATAGACGTAAAAATTAGTACACCTGTAGAACTGAGCTAATGGCAGATCGTAAACCTATTGTTTATGTTGATGGTTATCCTCAACAACTAGCGTCTGGAGATCGTTTAGGAAGTATTGGTGCTGTTACTGTTTCAGCATCTGCTCCTAGCAGTCCTAAGACTGGTGATCTTTGGATGGAGCCGACAGGCAATATCTTAAAAGTATGGACTGGTTCGGCGTGGACAGAACCTAGTGAAACAGTATCAACGATTGTAGTTGCTGGCACGGCTCCAAGTTCTCCTAATACAGGATTACTTTGGTACGACACGACAGTTAATGCATTAAAAGTTTATACAGGTTCCGCTTGGAATCCAACAGGTAATAAAGCTTTCAATGCAGCCGTTGCTCCTACAAGCGGAATGATAGAAGGTGATTGGTGGTACAACTCAGCTTCAGGAGCCTTTAGTATGTATGTAGCAGGCTCTCTCAACTCTTGGGTCACTGTCAGTAGTGGCGGTGGAGGTGGAGGAGGCGGCTCTATTAACGATATCCTCGCTTACGGTTAATGGCAGATTTCAAGAAATTTAGCTTACCTTTTGGGCATGCCAACTACCCAACTAGTGACGAGGTAAGCATTTACCCAGCTCCTGCTAATAAAACAAGTGTAGTGGCAGGAGTATCTGTTTCTAATAACAGTAAATTTGATCTGCCTTGTGATGTATGGATTCAAAAAGCAGGAGGAACGACTAAGCACTATTTAGCTAAGTCTCAAAGAGTACCTGCAGGTGAAACTGTTCAATTAATGGATAGTGGTCAGAAAATTGTTTTAGTTGGCGAGGCTGCAAGCTTTGACACTGTTAAAGCAAATGCTCCAACAGTAGATGATGGGGCTACTACAACCTTTAGTTGTTGGTTATCTGTTTATGAGGATGTGAACTAATGAGCCTTGATTCTATTGAACTTCTAAAAGAAGTCGAAACACCGGGAATTATTGAATTTCCAGAACCGACAGGCAAAATCGCCTATGGTTTTCAAATTGATTATGCGACAGGAGCCTTTAACGTCGTTCGCTTAGATGGCGACTCAGACTTCGTTAAGCTTCCAGACGATAATATAATAAGTAATGACGACTATGCCCAAGTTGTTTGGTCAAACAAGCTTCTGAATTTTAGTTGGCCAACTACAGCTGGCGTTTATCCAGGACATTTACAAGTTGAAATCGTATGAGCACCATTATTGATCTTGGTAAACTCCGTTTTTTATATAGGGGAGTCTACAACGCAGCAACCAATTACGAGATAAATGACGTAGTTTCCTTCGGTGGTAACTCTTACGTCTATATCAATAGGACTGCCAGCGCAGGTAATTTACCTAGCAATACAACCTATTGGTCAAATATGGTCGACGGTCTTTCAGACCTTGGTGATTACAACAATGGAGCAACTTACCAAAAGAACGATTTAGTTAGAGTTAGTGGTCTTATTTATCGTGCGTTACAACAAACCGTTGGCAATGAACCTCCTAACGCTACTTATTGGGCTTTATTCTTAGAAGGTTTTAAATATAAAGGTGATTGGGACGCTGCAACTGCATACAAAGTAAATGATATTGCTCAGTTAAATGGTATTAACTATATAGCTACTGCAAACAATACCAATCAAGAACCTCCTAATGCTTCTTATTGGACAGTATTTGCTGCTGGTTTCAATATTCAGAATGCCTACAACGCTGCTACAGCATATGAGGTTAATGATATTGTTACTGTTAGCGGTTGCCGTTATATTTGCACAGCAGATACGACTGGTAATGCTCCACCAAATGCGTCTTATTGGACAATATTTGTTGAAGGATTCAAAGAGAGAGGAGCCTATAACGCAGCTACTGAATATGACTTCAACGACTTAGTTACTCTTGGTGGTAACGTTTGGCGTTGCAAAGTTAGAAACACTGGCAATGAGCCGCCTTCTGCAACTCATTGGGATCTATATTTACAAGCTTTAAATCAAAGAGGTAATTGGACAACTGCAACTGCTTACAAAAAAGATGATGTTGTTATTCATCTAGGACAGACTTACAGATGTCAAACCAATCACACAGCAGGAGCTAGTTTCTTAACGAACTTCACTGGTGATAACTATTGGGACAGGATGGCAAGTGGTCAGTATTATCGTGGTGGATATGCTGATGCAACTGATTATTTCAAGAATGATTTGGTTACCACAGGTAGTGCTCCAAACTTGAACTTATATATGAATGTCAACGATCATTTATCTAACGGATCTAACATTACCGACGGCACAGAAGTAGCAAACTGGCAGACAATTATTTCAGGACAATTTACAACTAGTTCTATCATGATGGCTCAATCATTCTTCTACGGAACAATGAACTGATGCCTTTGTTTAAGAAAGCTCAAAGAGCAGCGTTAAAAAAATTAGAAGCAAAAGACAAGAGAGTAGATAAAGCTAATACTCGTGCGATAAAACGAGCTAGTACCTCTATGAGTAATTTACGTAAAAGAGTAGAACGTAATGGTGACTTTGGCATAGGACCTTAAAACGTCTTAGGTAAAGAGACATTGAGATCTAATAGCCTCTATACTAAAGTGACGAGGCAGTTAACCTGCCCACCTGTTTTATAGAGATCGTATGGCCTCGGGAATTAAGGGGAGTCTAAAACCGGCTGGTGGAGCACCGGACCTGACTAATACCTACAAATTATTTAGTGCTTCCGCAACAACGACTGTTATCTTGTCGGCTTGCAACCAAGCAGCGACACCGGATACTGTTCGTATTGCAGTTGTAGATTCTGGTACAACAGCTACTACTGGAGCTATAGATGCTAAGTATTACGTCGAGTACGATTTCTCACTTGGCGGGAATTCTGCGATGGAACGTACTGGTATTACATTAGAAAATACGGGTCGTATCATAGTTGGTAGTGGAAGCGGCAACGTCTCCTTTACCGCTTATGGTATCGAGACTTGATGAGATCTATTTACCTTAGGAGGCATAAACATGGGTAGAAAACTCTCATTCGACGGTATCTCAGGATCTGACCTTGATTGGTCTGCAAAATCTTCTGCTTACAACGCAGTAGTTGGAGATGCCTTACTATTAGATGCTTCTGGAGGAGCATTTACAGTCACCCTTCCTGCTGCGGCTGTAGAAGATGATTTTATTGATTTTGCAGATGCAACAGGCAATCTGAAAGACAATAACGTTACTCTTGCTCGCAACGGACTCAAAATCATGGGGCTTGCCGAAGATTTAGTCGTAGATATGAAAAACGTAGGTTTTAGATTGACTTATTACAACGCTGCTCAAGGCTGGAGGGTAACTTAAATGGCAACTTTATCAAGCTTAGTTTCTGGTTCTGGAGGAGGCTTTCTAGACGGCCCTAGAAATGCTACTGAGATGTGGAACCAAGCAGGATCCTACACATGGACTGTTCCAGCTAACTTCGACAACGGAACATCAGTAAAGGTTTATTGTTGGGGAGCAGGAGGTAATTCAGGTACTCACAGTAGTAGTGGTAATTCTTATGGCGGAGGTGGCGGAGGGCTATCAATTAAAGAGGTAACTGGTTTATCTCCTAGTGATACAGTTACAGTTACGATTGCAGAAGCTGGTAACAGCACAAGAAATAGTAGGGGTGGAGACACCTCTTTTGGGTCTCATTGCTCTGCGACCGCAGGTAATGATGGACAAAATCCTAGCAACCCATCTGGCAACCCAAATGCCACTGGAGAAAGTAGTAATCCACAATCAAGTATAAATAGTGGATATGCACAAGGAGGCATTGGAGTAGGAGGTGATACGAATAGAAGAGGAGGTCAAGGCGGTGTCGGCGGTGAGAGCCCAAGTAGTGGATATGGCGGAGGAGGAGGTTCTGGTCCAAGCCCTCAGGGATATACAGATGGCATGATGGGTGGACGTGGTGATAGTTACTCTGCAGGTAGCGGAGCTTCTATCAATTTCCCTGGAACTAGAGCTTGGACCTCTTACACATCAGCAGGAGGCGCAGGAACCGCTGGAATGGGTTCAGTAAACCAATGGGGTAACTACAACTATTCAGGAAGAGGTGGTAGTGGCGGTGCAGGACTAAATGGAGCAGGTGGCACTGGAGCAAGTTCTGCTTGTTACAGTAACAATTGGACTGCAATGGCTCCTGCTGAATCAGGTAAAGGCACGGCAACATGGGGTCCTAACCACATATTCCTCGGAGGAGGTGGTGGTGGTGCTGGAACTGCTAATCACCAGTCTTCAGAAAGATCTGGAGGTAATGCTGGAGCTGGCGGACCAGGAGCAGGTGGCGGAAGTGCATGTGCTTATGACAGTAGTACTAATAACGCCTTTTGGTGCGCAGGTGCTGGAGGAGTCTTAGGTGGTGGCGGTGGTGGAGCACAGTACTGTTCCGGAGGCCCAGGAGGTAATGCCGGTGGCGGTGGAGGTACTGGATATGGAGCTCAAACTGGAGGCAATAGAGCTTCCGGTATGAACAACCAATACGGAAATAATAGAGGAGGCGATGGCCTTATCTTCATCCAATTCAAAACAGCATAAGGAGGATTAACTAATGGCAAAATGGGCAATCCATGACGACGGTGGGAATGTTACAGACACATTCGACGTTGATCCGAAGACAGTATTACATGCTGATTTGGCGAAACACTACGTATCAGTAGATGATTCCGTACAGATAGGACAAATTAAAGGTGGAGACGGCAAGTACACAACTCCTGCCGCACCTGCCGCTCCAGACCCTGGCATTGTCAAGCGCGACATCAATAAAGGTGATTTCCTAGCCTTGTGTACAGCAGCCGAAAGAAAAGCATTAAAAGCAGCAGAATCAACCGATGATACTGTCGATGATTTTATGGAAATGTTTGATTACGGCCCTCATAACTTAGCTGCAACCGACGTTAAAACAGATATTGACTACTTTGTCACGAAATCATTCATAGGTGCAGCAACTAAAACTAAAATAGATGCATACGGAGCTTAATTAATCATGTCAGGATTTGGTATAACACCAGGATTTACTTCTTCTGGAGGCGCAAGCGGAACCGTTCTTGGACCGTACAACAAGATTGAATATTGGTGTAGCCCAAAAGCTAATCCCAGTACAAGCCACGCTACAGGAGCTTGGCCAGATGGCTGGGATCAGTTCTACGATGGTGTTTATACATGGACTAAGCCAAGCAATATTAAAACAGACTTACCTTTAAGAGTTTGGGTTTACGGACCAGGCGGCAATGCAGGAACTTATGGTAGTAGTGGCAATGCTTACGGAGGTGGTGCCGGTGGAATGTCATACAAAGAGATTGCTATTGCATCATTAGGAGCAACTGAAACTATTACTGTCGGAAGGGCCAATAAAGACACTCGTAACAGTAGAGGAACAACTTCTTCTTTCGGTAGTCATTGCTCTGCGACCGCAGGTAATGATGGACACAATCCTAGTAACCCTTCTGGGAACCCAAACTCAACTGGTGAAGGTAGTAATCCACAATCAAGTGTAAATAGTGGATATGCACAAGGAGGTATAGGTGTTGGTGGAGATATCAATAGAAGAGGCGGCCAAGGCGGCCAAGGCAGTAATGACCCAGGTAGTGGATATGGCGGAGGTGGCGGAGCAGCCCCTGGATTCCATAAACAAGCAGATGGAGGAAACGGAGGAAGAGGTACTAGTTATTGCGGAGGATCAGGTGGAAGTATCAACTTTCACGGCATCAGACCACATACGACTTACACCCCTCCAGGAGGATCAGGAACTGCTGGTCAGGGAAATGGCCCTTACGATGGCGGAGAAAGAAGAGTAAGAGGAGGCAATGGCGGTGCAGGATTATTCGGGGCAGGAGGTGTTGGCGCTGCTGGTAATTGGTGGGACAATAATGATCAAATGAGACCTTCTGGCAACAACGGTAAATCTGGAGAAGGCGGAGCTATTTGGGATCCGAATATGATATTCCTTGGCGGAGGAGGTGGCGGAGGAGCTAATAGTACTCGCGGTAGTTCTTCATGCTGGACGATGAATGCAGGAAATGGAGGCCCAGGAGCAGGAGGTGGTGGCGTGGGAGCTTATGGCAGTAGCAACGACACTAGAGGAGCAATAGGAGGAAATGGCGGAGTCTTAGGTGGAGGAGGTGGTTCAGCTCAATACCAACAGGGAGGCACCGCAGGATTAGCTGGTGGTGGTGGCTCTACTGGCTGGGATGGTCAAACTAGACAACAGATGGGCATTCAAGGCGGTGGAATGGGCTTGATCATCATTCAGTATGCAATAGAGTAAAATAAATTTAAACTTGTAAGTGTAGAACACAATTGTTATGACTCAGAAAGCATTCATAGAAACAGATTCCGAAGGCAAGCAACGGATCACTATTATATGTGCTAATCCTTCCAAAAACTATCATGCAGATATTGCTGCATTATTTGTTAATGTACCTAACTCGGCTGAGGTAGGCTTTATTAAAGATGGTTCTACTTGGAAAGCAGAAGCCGCATCAAGTATTGCAATCGACAATGGAATAGCTAAAAGTCAGCAAACGTCTCGAAAACCGCTGTTTATGACGCATGTCACTGCAGCAGATAGAGCAAAATATCGAGCAGCAGTTAAGGATGGCAGCAATGATCTTGTTAATGATCTTGAATTGACTTGGGGTTCTGGAGGAACTGTTTGGCTACTAAATCATGCGGCAAACACAGAATATAAAAACGTGTTAACAGATTTAAAAACAGCAGGTATCTTATCAGATGCAAGTATTGCGAAAATAACAACAGCATTTTCTCTCGACAAAACACCCCCAAACCTCTAAAACCAACTAGAGTGTGAATTAAAAATTTACATGCTTGATTATTTAGTTGTAGACGATGTCGTAACTCCTGAGACGTTTATACCGTTTCAGGAGTTTTTTATGTCTCCTCTTCCTTCATGGACTTTGGATCAAAAAGTTATCCTTGAAGATTATCAAGGAGTTAAAGAACCTAATCAACGAGGTGCTGCAGCTGGTAATTTCCAAGGTAGCATTAGACTCTTTGATGATTTACTACAGCATTTATACAGGCCAAATATATACGGAATGAATGGCAATCAATTTGAATGTCGTTTAGATTTATTTGCTCCTGTTGTGTATCAATTATTCAAAATCTTAGATCCTCTCGCTGTGATACGTATAAAGATTAATGCGACATTCAATACTCACGAAGTGTTAGTATCTCCATTCCATGTAGATTGTGTCGGAAAAGATAAGGAATATGATCAAATGTGTAATGCTTGTTTTTATTTAAATACATGCGATGGGTATACATTATTTGATAATAAAAATAAAGATAAGGTTACCAGCAAAGCTAATAGGCTGGTATATTTTTCTAATAGAATGTTTCACGCAGGGACGACGACTACAGATGCTTCTGCTAGGTATGTGATGAATATTAATTATGTTCCTAAAAATAATTGTCCACGCCATCAGCAATTATTTGATTGATAAGCAATATAGAATACTTGATTAATGGCGATGATATAGCTATCGTTAGAAAACTGAATAAAACAAAGATGGAAGAAACAATGACACCTTTACAGCGAGTCAGGAACAATCAAAATAGATCTGATTTTATGGCTTATATATATGATTTGTATGACAGAAGCAATGCTCCTATTCCGAAGAGAAATACTTACACAGGACTAGCAGAGCTCTATGCTAAGCATGTAGGGATGAAAGAAATAGAACGCCAAGTCGAGTTGTGGCATGACGAAAAAACTCAAGAGCAAATAAAAGCATTTAATAGGTCTCATCCTGTAACTCTTGAGTCTGATGAAACTTAGAAATTATCCTCCTGTTTCGGACAGACGGCTGATTAGCAGTGGTCAGCAAAAAATAACAGCAGTGATATCGACTCGTGATTTTCTCCTGCGATTAACGAATCCAAAGGAAACTCCTCGGATACCACGCGAAGTAAGAAGAGAAGCTAAAACGTTGCTTAGACATTATCCTCTTGAAGCCGAATTAAAGCCTGTGTTGGAAACAGCATTTAACTCCTAAAGAATTGCCACGATTGTATCGATTGTGTACAACGAAATAAATGCTTTATTTTCATGCCTCAAACAACAATAAGAATTAAAATCAAACCCAATGGTGATTTTGAAGAAGAAGTACTAGGAGTATCAGGACATCAATGCCAAGCTATTACTGCGCCTATAGAAGAAGCGGCAGGTGTGGTCACTGCTAAATCTTATAATTCAGGATTCTATATTACTGATTCCAATCCAACTGAAGTTAACATTCAAAACCTTGAAGATGAAGATTGGCGTGGATGCTGTACTTCTTGGGAGTGCGCTATTTAATTAGTGGCACATAGTGGATAAAACATTAAGAATTGTATATAAAATAAAGTTTGTTATTAATTTTTCTAATTACTGTGTTAAGAACCCTTTACGGTGCTGCAGCTTTTGCTTTGATCGCGGCTCCAGCCTCGATTGCAGGACCTTATATAAATGCTGAAACTAATGCAAGCTGGACAGATAAGAAGTATACAAATGCTACAACGGATCTTCATATAGGTTACGCAGGTGCTAATGATACTGGTAAGGTTTCTTACTACGTACAAGGTGGCCCAGCATTCGTAGCTGTTAAAGATGCAGACACTGAAACTCGTCTTTCAGGAAAAGCTGGTGGAAGTATTGCAGTATCTGAATCTACAGATATCTACGGTGAAGTATCTTTCCTTACAGGTGAAGAGGAAGAAAACTTTGGTTCAGGCGGAAAACTAGGTGTTAAGTACAGCTTCTAAATTACTGCTTGCAGTATTACTAGTGGGATGCACTAATCATGGTGGCATCTCTCTACCTAAAGGCTTCACAATGGGGCCAGGCGTTCCTGAAGAACGTACTTGTGAAAATACGTCTTTTCATGAAGACTATTGTGCGACTGGAGAACATCCTAATCTATGCGACTGTTAATTAGTTTCTAGATTTTTTCATTAAACCGTTCATACTGTACTGAGTATGGGCGGTTTTTTATGAGCGACTTGAGTCGAAGAATATTTGAAGTATTTCCTACTTTGTTAGGAAGATTTGAGTTGAACGATCAACCTGTTTTTAATGAAATTCAACAAGAAATAAAAGACTATATAGATAGTAAAGTTAAATTTAAATATCGTGATGATTGGGGAAAAACGCATAAAATCTCTACTTCTGCAATTAATAATGAAGAAAACTGGGAAGTGAAAGATTCTATTTTTAATAACGCACCAAAGTTGGCTAACATCATCACTCAAGAAGTGAAGAGTTATATTCAGTTTGTAAATCCAGAATGCGACATATCAAGATTGCATTGTAACGAATCTTGGTTGACACAATTTAATAAGGATGATTTTGCACATACTCATAATCATCCATCGTGTGATATTGCAGTTGTTTATTATTATCAACTACCAATAGAAAAATCTTATAAATCTGGAGATTTTTATATTGAATGTCCAAGCTTGGTTAAAGCAGGATCTTTCGATTCATCTCATACAAATAGAATTTATGTAGGTCAATATGCAGGTTATAGTACTGAACCTATTAAAACTGGAACTTTATTAATTTTTCCAGCCTATTTACCTCACGGTGTGACGCGGGTAACGGAAGACAATACAAGAATTAGTTTGTCTTGTAATTTTAAATTGACTCCAGCATGAGCCAAATATTCATTAGTATGCCTGAAGAAAACAAAGAAAGCTAGAATAGGGAGTGTTAGACTGTCTTCTTTCTTGTGCCAAATAATCAAGGCTATCAAATGCGGATGGCTGGGAATGAGGCAGTATTAGATCTGCTAAATAAACAACAAGCTGAGAACGTTCAAACTGTTGCATTGGGCAGCTCAATGGTCAACAGTGGTTTTCCTGTTCAAGGTTTAAGTGATGTGCCTAATACACCAATGGCACCTCAAGCTCCTCTCGTCAGTGGCAACCTAAAAGTAGATGATGAAGGTATTTACGGAGTAAAAGGATCTTTACAAACTCCGATTAATAAAAAGAAAGATATTAATTTCAGTGGTGGAGTAGACGTTAATTTCCCTTATCAAGATAAAGGTCAAGATCCTTTCGGAGGTGAATTCACAATGGACAATCCTGGATCAATAACAGGACAAGCAGGTATATCAAAGGTAGATCCACGAACTGGAGGTGGCTTTAACCTAGGCATTGACTACAGGCCTCGTAATGGTGGTGGTGGATTTGGTATGCAAGGTGGCTTCACTCACAATTTTTAATCATGATGAATTTTGCTAACGACAGAGAAGAAGTTCGAACATTGCTAGGTTCAATGTTTGCTCTACAGCCTCCTGGTCAAAGCCCAGGTGACGACAGGTCTAAAGAACCTTATGACAAGGATTGGCCTGCCCCTGCACCACTTGCACCTAAATTGGCTGATGCAAATATAGTTGGCTACGAAGACTGGACTACAGACGGACCGGTAGAACAAGGTCCTATTCCTTCTCTTCTAAATACCCAATCTATTGATCAAGGAAAATTAAAAACTTTAATGGATGAAATAGCAGATATGAGAAGAAGAGGTGTTTTCCTGTGAATGAAGATTTTAAAAAAATATTAGATGCCCTTGATAATCTCATGGGAGCAAAAGGTGCAGGCGAAGGTATTTGGCGTGCTGCTGAATTAGGAGACGTAACAGCAAGAGCCTTGGTTGGTAAGGCTATGAGAGATATAGATAAGTTGCAAGAAATGACAGGTCCGCAGATGTATAAAAATATTGAAGCAGCAGAAATTAAAGCCATTGCAGAAAGAGCTGGCGTCAGCGAAAATGAAATATTACAACGACTTGCTTCAAGAGATATTACTGAAGATAGAGGCGGTGGAGTTCCTGGGGATTTTCCTAAGTCATACACAACAGATCAAGTTCCTAGGGGAGCTTTTGCAGATCAAGACCAAAAGAATGTCTATCAATACGATGATCCTAGTGTCTTGCTGAATCAAGGGACAGGCACTAAAAAAGCACAAGATCAACTCGAAAAATATAGAGCATCTTTGACGGCAAGAGGTGATATTGCTGGTGGTGATGCAAGGTTAGTGTCTGATGCGTTAATAGATGATTTATTTCAGACAAATCCTGCTACTCGTTACAATCCTGCTGAAGGTGTTTACGACACCGCAAGAGAAACAGCAGACTTTGACTTGGCTTATGTTAAAGCACGTGAATTAGGTTTAAGCGATCAGGACGCTAAAGCTATGGCTCGTCTTAAGGTCGGCCAACCAACAACAGAAGCAACGGCTGACGGACAGAGGAGACAAGCAAGAGCAGATACTCCTATGACCGATCATCGCAAGATGATGACCAAAATGGCAATATTAAATGCCAGTCAAAGTGATGATCCTACCTTTGACCCAATGAATATAGGAGAGGATATGAGAGAATATAAAGCTCCTGTTGCTCCTGAATCTGAAGTTGCTGCTGGTCCTAGCACTCCCGTAAGAGATCCTGCTGAACCTGCTGATACCGCACCTCGTGATGTGATTAGTGATCCTGTCTATCAAAAAAGCTTACGTGGACGTAAAGCTATGAAGTGGGGAGCAGGACATACAGCAGCTAGTTTGCTTGCAGGGTTGGGCGGTTTGTACGGTTTATCAGAAATTTACGATTACGATTAATAAACAACATCAAAAATTAATCCGCCTTGCGAGGAAGGCAGAGAAATGCATGTCTCGAGACGAGGCACAGAAAATTATTAAAAAGGCTAAAAAAGCCTACAAAAAATTATCTCATGCTCATGAATGAATTAGCAGACCCGTCAACAATTCAATTAGCTTTTCTATTTCCATTTTTACCTGTTATATCTGTATTCATCGTTAGCATTCTTATGCTTGGTGAATTACCTTTCAAGGATGACGATGACGACGATGATGACAGAGGAACACTAGTGCCTGCGTATTACCCAACTTAAAACGTCTACTATTAATGTAGATTAATCAAATGAAATGGCTACTACGGCAGATAAGAAAATTCCACAAGAGGAAGAGCCGAAGAAGAAGGGTGTCTTTCAGGCGTTGAAAGAAAAATTAGACGATAAGGAGGAACAGTTTGAGTACATCTCAGTTTTAGTGAGACTGGTAGTAGTTGCTTGGTCCGGGGCATTAGTGACCCTAAATTATTTGCCAGAGATTCCTGGGTTGACGTCAGGGGAAAAACAGGATATAACTTTTCCGGCGTCTCTCCTGGCTTCGTCGCTTGCAAGTTTTGGCCTGGAGAAGAGTGCTAAAAAACAAGGAGATGGTACTTATAATGTGAATCCAGATGATAAGCCGCTAAGCAAGAAAGAATTACTATCTTTATTAGGCAATCAGAGTAGTGGTTACCAAACAATTAGAGTTGAGCAGCCAATTAGAATATTAGGTGCAGAAGTTGTAGACTCTTCTAAGAAATCATGACTTGCGACAATCCTTCACATGTAGATGCGTCTCAAGAGACTCGTCTTACAGTACAAGCTCTTAAGATCGAAAGACTGGAAGAGAAGCAAGATGAGTTGCGTGAACGTCTTAAGGCTGTAGAGAAGTGGGTTATAGGTGCGGCAGCAGTACTAGCAGCAGGCGTTACATTGATAGGATTTGCTACTAATATATCGAAAGCATACTTATGACAGAAATGACGATTGATCCTCAACTAGTCTTTTTTATAGGTGGTTTAGTAGTCATCACCTTGGCATCTATCACGTATGGAATTTATTTGACGTTTGGTGGAGGATCAAAACAATTGAGAGACACAATTGATGAACATGCCAAAATGCACGAACTAGGTATCGCACATGGACATGGTGATTCCAGACTTAGAAAAGACTGAGTTGATTACTAAAGAATGTAACTGTGCTCATTGTCAAGAGATTAAAAGGCAACAGTATCGTATGCAACATTGGCAAAAGGAAAAAATCTGTAGCGAAAAATAATTACCTACTATAGAGAGAGACATTTGAATCCTTTCTATGAAGCGCATAGTTTTACCAGCGCTGTTACTTGCATCGGTTGCAGCACCTGCGATGGCAGATATCACTCATAGTCTGAGTTCTTCAGTGCAGCTCACTGTGGATGGCGCTAGCTCAGTTGCAACAAGGCTGGGTTCGACTTACGCGGTAAGCGGTACAAATATTAAAGTTGGCACTGGCAATAATGATTCGTTTGGTGGATTGACAGCCGGATCGGCCACTGCAGCAGCGACCATGACGGCTGGGACCTACGTGCAAAATACCCCCGGAAATCAGTTCAGTTTTTCCGAAAGTTGGCTCCAAGGAGACGCCATACCTGGTATTAACGCCGGTTCAACCGTGTCAACCACAACCGGACAAGTCGCATCTATTCCGGCTTTTGGGTCGACTACGACTTTTGCCGGAGGAACAAAAGGTACCTTAGCTGGTGGAGTTTCGAGTTTAGCTGGTGGAACAATTACGTCTCTAACCGCCGGCGGATCCGGTACAACTGCTATTGGACAATTTATATCTACTCTTAATGTAAAGTAGATGTCATATGTCTACTCATGCATCCGAGAAACTGGTTGCCCCGATTGTTGGCGCCATATCGAAATTAAAGTATGTCGCAATTGCGGCGGGTGTCTTTGTCATACCTGCAGGTGCGGTTCCGGTAGTACCAAATTTTTCATCCGGCCAGCTCACACAAACAACAACTTCGCGGTCTGTGATATCTGAGGCGATAGTTTCAGAAGACTATGCGACTGGTTGGCAGTATACGGTAAGTGGAACAGGTATAAATTTAAATGGTGCATCTATTGAACCAGGTGCCATAATCAATACAAATACAACTTCTGCGTCAGGAATAACCACTAAATGGACAGGCTTAGACGTAACCAACAAGCCAAATTGGACGCTGACTCAGCCAGGGGGTTCGTTCCAATTTCAATCCAGTTATTCAGGACCCGGACTTCAGAATCGCACGACCATAACGAGGACCATAGAAACGGACACAACGATAGAATCGGTTTCCGTATTTTCTCAGTGATACCAAGGGTTCTCGGCATATTAATGCTAATCCCTTTTTGTCCTGTCGTCAAGGCAAGTGATGTGGGAGGAATATCAGCTACATCTAATCCGGTGGCTAACTCTTCCGGCCAAGCGAATGTCAATGCATATCAAGTGTTGACAGGAAATTTCATGCAATCAGGTTTTACAAATGGTGTGGTCTGTCAATCCGAGACATTAACAATATCTCCTTACGTGGGTCGTTCTGCAAATATTAAGAAACCATTCTTTGAGACTTACGAAGATCCGGTATACGACGTCAGAGATATAGATGGTGACGGTGCTCCCGACAACCCTGGGAATATCCTTTGGTATAAAACAGTTCAAACTCTACAGAAAGACAACTATTCTCTCAACATGGGGGTGACTGCTCAATGGAGTAGACCCTTAGATCAGAAGATGATGTCTCTTTGCAAAGACGCTGCTGCGACTGAAATAGCCCTAAGAAAGGCAACATTAAATTTACGAGTCTTAGACTATGAAATTTCTAGACTCAAGCATTGTGGAAATCTAGCTAAGGAGGGCATAGTATGGGATCCGACCAGCAAATATAAAGTTATATGTGAGGACGTTTTATTAACTTCGCCTCCTGGGGTTTTATTAAATCACAGTCATTCAATAGATCCTATTACTTTCGACTCTTCCTCTGTTCAATCATCCTCTCTCGAACAGACAGAATCTTCTCTTTCTTCCGAAGCTTCTTCAGAATCGTCTTCGTCACTTTCTTCGCTAGAGGTTTCACAACCTTCATCAAGTACTGCTGGAGAGGTTGGCCCACTAGGGCCACCCCTAGAGTTGCGCCTACAGCTATCGAAGTAGTGTTGAGAATAGTCTGAGGAGGAGGAGTATAGTTATTGATGACATTAAGTAAGGCTATATCCTCATACAGAGTGATACATTCGCCTGCAGAGTTCTCTTCGTAACCTTTTACGATCTTCGTGCCGTATTTGCCATAGGCTCCCGGAGGGGGGCTTCCTGGTCGTGGACAGGGAAGCTTAACATCAGGAGGTTTGATAGCGTTACTATCAAGACCAGGAAGATTAGGGTTTTGAGCTGCTCCATCTGTAGTCGATTCATTCTTTTCCGTCGATTGATTATTTCCTAAGCCACTAACTGCCCCTAGATTGGGTTGATTATCCATAGGAATAACGACTAATTCTTTGCTTGGATCGAACTCGGGAGGGTTGAAGTAAGGCATCCCTGGCCCTGTGCATAGAGTTAGTGTTCCTTGGGGATCATCTTCTATTAACTTGTTATTGCCTTGTGTCTCTCTGGCTTCTACGCAACCAGGCATCTCTACGGTTGGGAAACCTATCTGAAGAGTTACAGGCGGTGCTTGAGGAATACTTAAAGGTAAATCAATCGCCCATGTCGGAACCTGTGGGACGTATATCTCCCGTACTCCGATCCGAGGGATAGAACCCACTGATCTTACTTACGAACTGGCATAACTCCCCCAGTGGCACTAGGAATAGATAAAAAACTGCTAGAGCCGTTAGAAGGACTGCCACCGAAACCAGGTAATGCACCCTTGATTTGAGATTCGACCAAAGGTCCGACTTGTTCAATTAATGCCTTTTTAATTTTTTCTTTAGCGGCTGGAGATTTGAGGTAGAAATACCCTGCAATCGTTCCACCCACAAGGCTCCCAGATAATGCCAAGCTTGCAACAGCAAGAATAGTTGGAAGGTTTTTCATGAGATTTTGGGTGCCATTTCTAATCTTAGGTGATTTTGCGTAGTGAACACAAAAAACATACCTACTGACGATTGTAGCGTGGTATTAATTGAACTCGTCATTTGACACCAGAACACTGGGGCAGTTACGTGTTTGGTCTAGTAGACCTTTCAGGTAAAGCCGCTCGCAAACGTTTCCGTCAGTCAATCAAAGACGAATGGGGGTGTTGCGCTTATTGTGGGAAGAATCAAATTCACCTAACATTAGATCACATACGGCCAAGAGTCCGTGGTGGCAGTAGTATGAGATCTAATTTGATCCCTGCTTGCGTTCAATGCAACTCTCAAAAAGGCTCGGCAGAGTGGAAGGCATGGTTTGAAAACCAAGTATTCTTCTCAGCCGCAAGAGCTGCCAGAATCGAAGTATGGACTAAACCTCGTACTTACGAAGTCTGGGAACATTGGTTTTTAGCAGGAGGTAATGATGACTCTGAATGCAGACTTGACACAGGAACAAAACTTCTTCCTTCATCGAATAGCTCTGGAAGCGCAGTCGTATTCTCGAGACGAGCTTATAGAAGCGTTACTCGATTGCTGGGAGGCGAAGTTCAGGCAGAAGCAAACCTTTGTTGTGAGTAGCAAAGAAGCTGGCTTTAGTTTTAATCTCAACGAAGGTATAGCTGTCATGCCAGAGACAGTAGTAGAAGAATTCGAGAAGGCTAATGGACATGCTCCTACATGGGAAGACGCTGAAGATTACTTAGAAAATATTCAAGAAAACGTGTCGATGGAATTAGATATGGATGCTATCGTCCTTGAACCTGGAGAGTAATGTAGATACACTATTAAAAAATCGGATTAATTTAATGGAAGGTATCATTGCAGCGGTCATAACTACAACTGTTGGAATACTATGTGGGCAAACAGTTATAGGTCAAGTTAAAACAAAACTTGGTAAAAACAAAATCAATTCAAGTTGGCAATCTAAGATAGAACGACGCATCGAAAATATTGAACGCACCACGGATGGACTAGTAGGAGAGTTACCCAAACTGATAGGAAGACAAGAAGTAGCAGATGCTTTAAATAAAGTCCCTCCCATCGTTATGCAAGCAGTACAACAAGAAATGGGTCAAACTCGAACCGTACCTAATCAAAGAAATGCACCTCCTCAGTTAACTGCAGACCAGCTACGATCATTACAGGCTCACGAGCAAAGTATGAAAGCAATGCAAGATGCGGCTGCCTTGCTAGATAAATTTGAGAATCAACAGCCTATTGACTATCAACGTCCGTTCCCAACAGGAGAGCAATCATGAACGACATGAGCATGAGGTTGACTGAACCAGTAGAAGAAGCTTTGAACGAAGCTCAACGAGACTTGCGTGAAGCATTAGCTTTTGCTGCTAGATCTGAGAAGCCTTATATCAGCAAGCATATTGCTGATATCTTGCTAAAGATTGATACTTTGTTAGATATTTCTAAAGTAATCAAGCAAGTAGAAGAATCATCTTCGTGAAGAAAATACCTTTTAGTGATTGCATTTGTCATACACAGGTTGCAAGTCATAGCGAAATTAAAGATAACATTTTAATTGAGATAGATAAAGCTGATACTTATAAACCTAAAGTCACAGATGGATTATCTTTCTCTAAGATTGACTGGGCTGCGGCTACCTCTCCTGACAGGCCATGGGTTCAAATTTTCTTGCCTGTATTTAACGAGTTAATAGGAAACATAACGAAAGAGTTAGGATATTCAGGATATGAAATTATGGGCATATGGTTTCAGCAATACTCAGAAGGTGATAGCCATTGTTGGCATACCCATGACGGCCATTTCACAGGGGTATATTATTTGGAATATCCACAAGGTTGCGGCAAAACACGTATACGATCTCCCTACGACTGTAAAGAAATAGAGGTAGAAGCAGAAGAAGGTGATTTAATTGTATTTCCTTCTCATTGGATTCATCAAGGTACGACTAATTTAACAAATAGAAAAACAATAATATCATACAATTTCGAGATACGTTGTCCTAGTAGGCTTTAGCTGTTATCTTCCATCTCCTTTTGTAAAGGTTTCTGAGTCGGGTCCTGTGAATCGATCATCGGTTCCCCATCCATTTCGTTGGTATTCCATAAGGAAGAGGAGGCAGCATCCTGCGTGGGCAAGATGAGAGTGTCCTGTTTCGGGGTCATTATCTTCTCCTCTCCACCAGGCAAAGAGGTGTCTACATAGCGCGGCAAAGTAACGCCCCCACTCAGTTCCCCTACACCAATTATTAGAGCTATACTTTCGAGCGCCGTAGCCGAGAACGTCAGCGATGTCTCCAACAGCTTGC
>Ga0098037_1000360_pt1 | contig 24765 bp, 38 predicted proteins | sample 5_EtaG_FD_75050 | JGI IMG/M metagenome (GOLD analysis project Ga0098037, IMG submission 75050) | Marine viral communities from the Subarctic Pacific Ocean - 5_ETSP_OMZ_AT15132 metaG | ecosystem: Environmental > Aquatic > Marine > Oceanic | place: Pacific Ocean | collected 2015-01-08 | reverse complement strand
TTATACAAACTGGTGGAGGTCCTATGCAAGGTCAAAGATTTTCATATTCTTGGACTAGAGATATGCCAATAGAGATAGCTCAACAAATAATAAATAAATATTCTCAACAATATCATATAATCCAAATAACTAGACCAGATGGTTATCAATTACAAGGTGTAGAACGAATAGATGGTGTTTTATCTAATATGGAATTATTTTCTTTATTAGTTACATCTCAAAAACGTGTTTTAATTGATTCTTGTTTACAACATGCCGCTGCGGCATTAAAATTACAGTCTACTGTTTTATGGGTGGGTACTTCACCTACTGTGTTTGGTTATAGTTCACATAAAAATATAATTGCTAAGTTACCTAAAAAAGCTAATCAATTAATTGGTAGTTATTTATTTGATTATCAATTTGAAAATAATATGCATGAATGTCCTTACATGGATGTAAAAGATATGTTTAATATAGAAGAAATATTTAAAAATATATAATGAGTTATAATATATTAGGAATTAATCCTGGTCATAATGGCTCTGCTTGTTTAGTAGCAGACGGGGAATTAGTGTATTACTTAGAGGAAGAACGTTTATCTCGTTTTAAATATGATGGTAATCCATTTAAAACAATGATTGATATTATGTCCAGATATCATGTGGATGAATTAGTAATAGTAGGTACTTATCCCGATCACCCAGTTTTGGGTTGGACGATGGAAGATGTATTTACAGGATTAGTTAGAAAATATAATCCTAAAGTAAAAACAACTATTTTAGGGCATGAACACCATTTAACACACGCCGCTTGTGCTTTTTATAACTCTGGTTTTAAAAAAGCGGTAGCCGTAATTGTAGATGGAGCTGGTACTTATAAAGATATTAGTATGAATGAGGAAGGTTCTATAAAAGCTAAAGGGTGTGAAACTGAATCAGTTTGGCAATGTGAATACCCAGCTAACTTTTCTGTATTACATAAGGTGTTTGGAGATAATTCTCAACAAAGAATGGTTAATGATAAATTTGATGTTGGTAATAGTGTTACTATAGTCAAAGCATATGAAGCGGTAACTAATTATTTAGGTTTTTCATTTTTAGAGGCAGGTAAAACTATGGGATTAGCTCCTTATGGTAAGGACAATTCTAATATACCCCAATTATTTAAAGATAATAGGGCATCTAAAGATATATTCATCCCAGATTACCCTAGGGGTGCTTATATAGATGATCAATCAAACCCAATTTTTAGACGTAATAGAGATCCTAAAAATTTTCACCATAATTTTAATGAAGTACTGGATATAGAAAAAGATCTAGCATATAAAATACAACAAGAAACACAGGAAAAAGTAGGTGACTTAATTGAACAAGCAATTAATATAACTAAAATAAATCAAGTAGTATTAGCTGGTGGTTATGGTTTAAATTGTGTTGCTAATTATTATTTACAAAAACGTTTTCCTAATGTAGAATTATATTGTGAACCCATTTCGCATGATGGAGGAACAGCAATAGGTGGTGCAAAATTAACTTGGCATGGTAATAATAATGATAAAACAATAAGAAAACAAACATCGTTATATTATGGACCAAAATATTCTAAAGAACAATTAAACCAATCAGTATTACAAGTTGAAGATAAATTTACCACTTATAAAGGTAATCCTAAAGTTGTGGCTGAATTATTAAATGAAGGTAATATAGTAACATTATTTCAGGGTTCGAGTGAGGCGGGTCCTAGGGCATTAGGTAATAGATCTATTTTATATAATGCTACTGATCCTAATGGTAAAGAATTTGTTAATAAAGTGAAAGGTAGAGAATGGTTTAGACCGTTTGCGGGTACTGTATTAGAGGAAGATGTTAATAAATGGTTTGATTTAGCAGGTATGGATTCATCTCCATTTATGATGTATGCCGTGGATGTTAGAACCCTTCATCCAACACAAGATCAGGATCCTGTACCCTCTATAACTCATGTAGATGATACTTGTAGAATACAAACAGTAAATAAAGACCAAAATGAACATTATTATAATATAATAAATGAGTTTAAAAAATTAACTGGTGTACCTATTGTATTTAATACTTCATTTAACTTAGCAGGTGAACCATTAGTAGAAACTATTAATGATGCTATAAATGTTTTACTTAATAGTGATATAAAATATCTTTACTTACCAGAAATAGAACTTATATTAGAGAAAAAATGATGGACCCTAAGTTACTTACTATAGGTTTTATATATTTTGTTGTATCGGCTACTGCTATTTGGTTTCAAACTCATGCCCAATTTTTTAATGATTGGTCTAAAGACAATGCTTTATTAGTTGCTATACCCGGATTTGTAATTTCATATTGGTCAATAAAAGCTACTGAAAATATAGCCGCAGCATACGATGGAGCAGTATGGCCAGCTAGATTAATTGGTTTTGGAGTAGGCATTATTTTATTTTCAATACTTACTTGGCTTATATTAGGTGAGAAAATAGAGATTAAATCTGCTGTATGTGTTTTATTAGCTTTTTGTATATTAATTATTCAACTTTTTTGGAAATAAATTTGGCTACCCAGGAGACCTTTCGTATATTTACAGGGTAAATAAGTAATTAATTAATATAAAGGTTATGAGTAATTTTAAAAGATTTGATAGACATGAAGTGTTTGAAATGGAAGACACGTCATTCGTATTAGATATTATTGGTAAAGTTGATAAGTATGACTATGAAGATGGTGGTGCTGAAGTTTCTAACATGTTATTTGGATTGTTTGATGGTTATTGGTATTCTGATTTATACAGAATGTTAAACGATAACTTAAAAGTATCAACATACGATGTTGCTATAATGGATGAAGTGTTGAGTAAAATTTCTAAGGCAATTAACATGGATCAAAGTGAAGAAAAAATTTATTTTAATTAATTAATAAATAAAAGGTTATGCAAATTAAAGATTTAAAAGTAGGTCAATTATTTCAAATGGAAGGATTAGATATGGATGGTAATACTGTTCAAGCTGATTGTACGTTAAGAGCTTATAATGGAATGAATAAATACGTTGTGGAATCAGATGGTATTACTATATTATATGATGGTGAAGATGTTATTACAAAAGTTTATAAATAAAAGGTTATGGCAATTAAAAAATTAAAAAATAGAAGTAGATTAGAAATTGATTTAACAGGACCAGATGGTAATGCTTTTGCATTATTAGGTCGTGCTAAAGGTTTATGTGCCCAATTAGGCATTCCTTTTAAACCACTAAGTGATAAAATGACTAGTGGTGATTATGAAAATCTAGTTAAAGTATTCGATGATACGTTTGGAAATTTTGTTACATTATATAGATAATATTATGAATGAATGGATAGAATATAAAGGTAATAGAAAAAAAATGTTTGGTATATCTAAATTGGGTAATCCTATTGTTAAAATGAATGGTAATTTAGTTCAAGTTCCTATTGAACACACTAATTATAAAAAATAAAATATGAGCAAAGTGGAATTTATTAACTCAAATGAGGATTTAATCACATTTGATAATTTAAAAATTGAAAATAATAGGAATGTAGGTCCAGATGCTAAAGAAGCAAAAGAAATATTTGATAATGGATATGGAGTTCTAATAGAACAAAATAGACGAACATTAGGTAACAGAAATAAGTTATGGCAAGTAACTTTAATAGATTCCGAATGGGAAGAGATAGTAGAGGATTCTAAAATATCAAAAGATGGTGTTTGGGAATATTGTGATGAGGATGAAGTAAATGAAATATTAAAATTAATACAAACAGAGTTATAATGGAACAAATTATTGAAATTAAAAAAAATAAAACTAACTATGTCCAAATTGAACTTAGGGAATATGAAGGGCATGAGTATATTGACGTAAGAGAATTTTACGATAGTCAAGATGGTAAACGATTACCCACTAAAAAGGGTATTACATTTTCTCCTAAGGTATTAGAGGAAGTAATTGATGGCTTAACTATGTTAAAAGATCAAATGAATGGATAAAATAAATGAAGTAGAAAAATGTGTGTCATGTGGCACAACTACTCCTTATGTTATGAGACAATCAATTCATGAAAGGTTATATTATATAGAGGGAGCAGGACAATTATGTGAGGATTGTCATTATAAAATCTACGGTTAATTAAAAATAAAGGTTATGGAATGTATAAAAGATGTTTTTGCGATAATGGGTTTATTTGCTACTTGTCTTGCTTTGTATCACTTCATTGGTGATCAAATTGCAATATACAAGATAAATAAAAAGTGGAAAAATAAAGACAATGTTTAAAACAATAATTCAAAATTGGCTAAAAGAAATAGTTAAATCTACTCCTAATGATCAAGAATTAGGTGCTAAAATAAGACATCTAGTTTACGAAACAGAATTAGAAAATAAAGCCAATAATAAATCCAGCGATGACTAATAAGACTCAGTTAAGAATTTTTTGATGGATGTGTCACCTAAGAATACGGATATACAATTGAACACCGTCATTGTGGGTGATCTAAAAATGTACTTTAGTGCTCGTGGCAACAATAAACACTACAATTTGGAATATTTTATTAACATGAAAACGGGGGAGAAAACCGATTACCATGAGAGTAAATGATAAATTGATTGGCGAGATTGCATTTGGGTTGTACATAGTTTTCTACATTTGGTGTGTGTATGAGCTGGTATTTGTATGTAAATGTTAAACATAAACACGCTGGTATTCAATGCGTAACAGCGCTATAAAACGGTTATAATTGTAATGATACCCAATCCACTATATGCGATAGTAAATGCTGTTAAACGCGTTACCCCTTATATTATATATGACAATAATGATATAGATAGATAATGAGTTATGTATATTTGTATAGATATATTACCAAAGATAGTGGTGCATTTGATAGATTGGGTGCGTGGTGTATGCTTATTTGCATGCAGGCAACCAAATTTCTCATATGACGAAGTATATATTTGCAGAATCAACAATCGTTACCGCATGAAATAAAAAGTATTTGCAATTAAAGCGCGTTTAAAATGAGAATAATACAAAAATTAAATAAAATTACAAATAAATTTGGGGCCCCGGGGTGGGGTTCTTATATTAGCGTGTATAAAAAATTGGAAATATGGTCGAAACCGGTTTTAAAATAGAACTAACACACCCAGGTGTACATTGTTTATTGGGATTCCAGAAATGGGATGCTGATGGTGATGAACCGTATAATACATTTAAGATACATTTACTATGGATCACGTTAAGGTGGGATTGGGAGTAACATATTTCCGCTTCACACTTCGATACTACCCGCTTACCTTTACTCGCCCAAGTGCTTTGGGCGGGGGATGATCCTAGTGTATATTTACTATAAACTGTTAATATGGCAACACTTAGAGAAATATACGATGAATTAGAAAGAATACATGGCGATATCACAGACTATGTAGAAGAATGCGACAATGGCAACTTATCCAGCGATTTAACCATGAACGTGGAAAATCCCATGGAATCATTATTGGTTGCGCTGGAGACATTAATTGACGACAAAGATGCCGGAATTTACGATGATAGAGAAATTTATGAAAATCCTGAAGATTTTGATTGATAGCGGGCCGATCGCGGATTGTGATCGTACCGCTCCCACGATCGCCACGGTCCATCGATGGTGCGTGGATACCGCAAAAAAGGTTGATGGATTCATTCATCTTCTACGATTTTCCACATCGATTAGTATATACAAATATATTTTATGCGAAAATTATGGCGGTATTGGGCAAGAGCCCTAGGAGAAAAAATTGGAGAGACAAATGGGCGCGCGGATAACGTTGCCTTTATTAGAACTCTCATTATATTACAAGCAGTTATAACAAATGTTTTAATAGCATGGAATATAATTCGTAGATGGAATGAGTAAAAAAATACCAGAATGGTCAAAATTAACATGGAATTGTGGATGTGGCGCGCTAAATGCGGGATGGTTAGATAATTGTGGAAAATGTGGCAAAGGAAAAGAAGAAAACAAAAAAGAATACGCCAAAAATTATAATGTGTTCACAATGTAATGAAGAATTTACAAATGGTTATGATTACCGCATGCATTGGGAAAAACATTATGATGATTATTTAAAATACGGAATAGATTATGCCAGAAAGAAAGCAGAAAAAATTAAAGGATACCCCCTTACTAGATCAGGTTCAACTTGAGCGTGAATTATGGAACGCGGCATTGCGAGTTCCTCCTCCTCACCGTAGTAAAAAGAAATATTCTCGCAAGGGCAAGGCCCGTTTTAGGGATTTTGACAAAGATTTATAGATTCGCAACCTCTCCGTAAAAAAATTTTTCCATATCCGCAAGAGTATATATTTATATGCATATAATTGTAGATATGATAACATTCCTTTATAGCACCGCGCAATTTTTATTATTCTTCGGTATCTTCTATGCTATTTTGCATTATCTTAAACCAGATATCAAATTATTTGGGCAAGTGGTAATTGGCATAAATGTATTTGCTGTTTGGCTTTATATAGCAGGTATATTCAATCAGTCTATATTGTGGGCCGATGCCTCACCTAAGATATTTCTACACGGGATTGTCGCCGTTATCATTTATACTATATTAAAATTGGAGAATGAGAAGTGAAGATTACGTAATTTTATCGTTAGCTGGTTGTTGGTTGCTTTTTTGTTTAATATCTTGGATACAAAGTAAATGATTAAACGATTCTTATATAATTTAGCAATGAAATCGCCAATCAGAAAATGGGCGTTATCATTAACGGGATGGAAATGGTTAGCGTGGCAATTAATAGCAGGCGGTATATTTTTTGTTATATTAGAAATTTTATTAAATCTCATAGGAATGACCATGATTCCCCAAAAGTAATGCACAGGAGGCTTGGAGTCCCAAGATATTGTTCGTATATTTATGGCATAAATAAATAAATAAAAGGTTATGACATATTCAGAGTTAAAAAGTTTAGGTTTAGATTTAGAGCAATTAAGACAACTAAGACGTAATGTTAACATGTTAATCGAGGATGAGGTACATGAAAACATTTCAGATATTACTATTGGTGCTAAAGTAAGAATTAATCACAGAAAATGTATAGGTAAAGAGTATATTGTTGAAAAAATCAACAGAAAAACTTATATATTAAAAAATGAAAATGGTGGAAAAGTTAAAGCATCATTAGGTTTAATAGAAAAAATTTAAAGGTTATGAGATATATGAATCAAGATTATGTAGTACAAGAATTGTTAGGTATGATTAGTGCCCGACAAATAGAGGGGGAAACATTCCCCGAATTATCAAATGATAGAATTTTATCAATTGCGGATTCGTTTTTATTCGAATGGAATGAATTAGGAGATCCGGATGCTAACTTTGAATCAATGTTAGAGTGGACATTAGAACAAAATTTAAGACACGCTTAATATGGAAAAGTTAATAGTAGAATTTGATACCGGAAAGGTAACCACTTATAATGTGGTTATCTTCAGAACATATAAAAAAGGTGTTAAAGAAATTTTATTTACCGAGGTAAATAATTTCGTTAAAAGATCCGATGTGGTAGATTGGAAAAAAGTTACTCCTAGAAGAAAAAGAGGAGAAGGAGATAGTATATCTTCTAAGTATATTGGTAATAATATTCATGAGAATATAGAAATGCCAATGTCTATAGCCCCCGAGATAGTAGAATTTGCTAAGGGTGATGGTAAAGGATTTACTAAACAAGTAGTAGATAAATGGAATAAGCATTTAGATTTTGATTTACATTCAAAATTTGAAAGATATGGTTTCACGGGTTCATCAAGACTAAACACAATATTTAAGATATGAAAAAGAAAACAGGCGAATGGATATTATATTGGATGCTCGTAGCATTGACGTGTTTAGGTTTTGCTACAAGTTGTACTCCAGAACCCCTCTGGGTTGACCATTCCGAATTTTTAATAGATAATAATGAAAAATTTATTCCAAAGGCGTTCATCGTCAAAAACAAAAAATACCAAGAAGTATATATTGACTCGCTCGAATCAGATACGTACTTCTTACTCTACGCCGAGGCAAATAAAATGCCCGAGCGCTACCGCTATAATGGCGAGTATAATATTTGGGCCTCCTTTTCTACTCCTAACCGCTATAACGATGGGACTAACACTAATTTTGTTGATAACGTTCCTTATGTTAGTTCTAACAGCGTTAGGTTTGATCGTCCTAGAGTCTTTAATGGTAAAGTACAAGGCTATCAACCAAAAGAATTGGATCTCTACACTAAACAAACTGTTGGACCAATACACCAAGCAGCCGTAAAACGGCGCGACACTATATCAATATATATGGACGTGACATTTGACGATGAGTGGTTTGTTAGGGACACGTTATTCGTTGTTTTACGCCCAAAATAGTATATATGTATTATGGAATATACTCATTTTAGGTTAGCTCTTTAATAAGGAGTCTGGCTGAGTCAAATTAACAAAGTTTTAAAAATATGGATGCAAGAAATATATTAGAAGGTTATTTAAACCAAATGCAAGATGCTCACAAAGAATTTAGTGGAGCAAAAAATAGTTTAATGGAATTAGCTTTAGCCCCTTTTGAACCTTTATTTATTAAAGATACTGAAGGAATGAGAGTTGCTTCTCGTTTGAAAAAAAGTGATATTAAAAATTTATTAAATTCAATTGATAATGATTTATTACCTATGTTTGAAGAAAACAAATATAAAGAAGGAATAGATAAAATAAATGAATGGAAAAAGCTTCTTGAAGAAAATTTGGAGAAGCAAAAATAAATCGTTACCTTCTAAATACGAAGGTTTGAAAAATTGATATTTATAAAATGGGGGTTTAAGAGAAAATGAGAAAAAAAGGGGTAGGGGAAATAACGTTGTATACGATTGACGATTGTAAATTCTGTCAAGCTACAAAAGGTGCACTCTCTCACCTCAGAATCCCATTTAAAAATATTGATGTTGAAGAAAACGAACACATGGGCGACTATCTTGAGCGCCATCTTAAAACCGAGTTTTATCCCATCATATTTTTTAGAAAATCAGAAGAAGAATATGTTTATATACTTTCAGAGACAAACTTGGAGGAACTAAATCACATTCGTATATTTAATACAATAGAGGAAGCCATTGAAATTCTTCTAAAATATTATTATGAATTATAAAATATAATTAATGGTTTTAACAGCGGAGCAAATTAAGGAGAACTATGAAGTTCTTATTAGGGGTATAGAAAAATACGTAACGGGTGATAGACAGCAGAAATTTCTAGACTTTTATAATAGTTTAGATGATCGTATTGCCCTACTCCCTGCTTCACACAAAAAAGCTTATCATAATTGTTTTCCCGGTGGTTATGTTGAACACGTAGTTCGTGTTATTACGGCCGCATTTAAGCTAAATGATGTTTGGTCGGAAATGGGAATGGCAGATACTTTTACTGAGGAGGAGTTATTTGTCTCCGCTTTAAACCATGATTTAGGAAAAATAGGCTCACTTGAAGAGGTTTCTGTTTTTCCATCTACAGATGAATGGAGAAAGAAAAATTTAGGAGAAATGTATACTTTTAATACAAAAAATGAATACATGACAGTCCCAGACCGTTCATTATTTTTACTTCAACAAGCAGGTATTCAATTAACAACTAATGAATTCATTGCTATTAAAACACATGATGGTTTATATGATGAGGCAAATAGTCCTTATTTAAAAGGGTTTATGCCTGAAACTAAACCGCGTACTTCACTCCCTTATGTTTTACACCAAGCTGACCTCATGGCAGCAAGAATAGAATTTGAAAAAGAATGGATAGGTAAATTTGATAATAAAAAACCTAAACAAAAAGTTTCAAAACAAGATCGAGTTAATACTAACTTAGATAAAATAGGTTCTGGAAAAGATAATTTAATGAATTTAGTAAAGAATCTCTAATGGATGCAACTACTATCGTATTAGTCAATGTTGGTGTTTTTAGTATTGGGGTTATTTCTTACATTATTTGGAATCTAATGAGAAAAAATGAAAGATTAGAGGACGAAATAGTAAAAAGGGATAATTATATAGAAAATATTACTACAATAATGTCAGAATCGGATCGAAAAATTAAGGAAATCGATTCAAAACAAACATTCCAATCAGATGATGAAATAGGTTGGTTCTTTTCAGGAATCAAGGAGATTCAAGAACTTATAAACGAGTATAATATAAACAAATGAATCCACCTATTGATGAGAACTTGCAGGGGAACATTCTAACTCCACCTAAAAGGGATGAAGGTCCAATGTATACTAAAAAAGGTACATTAAGAAAAAGAAGACCTAAAACAAAAAACCAATACTTTACAGCCGATACTGAAGAGGCTATTATAGAGTATTTAAATACTACTGACGAGAAAAAACGTAATCAAATATATAATGAACGTATTTGGTATGGTTTTCATAAATTAACTGAAAACATAATCCATACTTTTAAATTTTATTATACCGAAGTTGATACCATAGCCGAGTTACAACATGAAGTAACTACTTTTTTACTAGAAAAGTTACACTTATATAAACAAGAAAAAGGTAAGGCATTTTCCTATTTTGGTACTATTGCAAAACGTTATTTAATACTTTATAATAATAATAATTATAAAAAATTAAAACAAAGAGCGGAAGTAGATGCTGTAGATAAAGATCAATCTATAACTATTGATTTAGTTAATAATCAATCCATAGATAAACCTAAGGATGAAGCTACAGAATTTATAGAGTATTTAATAAAATATTTTGATTTACATCTGTTTGATCATTTTCCAAAACATGAGGATGCTAGAACAGCAGATGCTATTTTATCTTTATTTAGAAGAAGAGAACATATAGAATTGTTTAATAAAAAAGCTATTTACATTTACATTCGTGAGATGACTGATCAAAGTACTCCACAAATTACTAAAGTATTAAAACGAATGAAGAAAATATATAAAAAATTGATGGCCCAATATATTGAACATGGTACTGTTAGTATGAAATTCTAATTCTTTAGTACATCTATATTTATATCCAAAGCATAGACTATGGATTTTTCACAAGTAAAATTATTTGGAAAGAAAAATTTTTCCGATCTTTTAAAAGAAATTCACACTAATCAAAAAGATAAGGAATCACAATTACGTTCTTTAATAGAAGGTTTAAAACCACTAATAACATCCCCAGGTGAAGCTACCATGATTGTACCTTTAATAAAGGAATATATGGAATTAGCTATAAAAAATGACGATGCCTTAATAAAAATGGCTGGTATAGTACAGCGTGCTATGAATAGTAAAATAGCAGAGGGTGACGAATTACTTTCCGAAGAAGATAAAGAAATGTTATTTAGCTCACTTCAAGAATTAGATAAAAAAACAGAACAACCAGTAATAGAGGATGCCAAGCCAGCTTGATTTTAGTAAAAATATAGGTAGCACTAGTAATAGAAATTCTTTTAATGGAATTTCTGATGCTCCCGGCTTTATCCCTGTAAGGGTAAAAAAAGTAAATATTGTACCTGAAGAAAATGAGGAATCATTATTCCAAAATGCAGGAGAATATTGGGGTGTAGGTGCAATCACTTTTGAAGCATTAAATAGATCCACAGCTATAACTGATATTCCTCAAGGAACTATAGCTTTACCTCTTAACACTAGTGTTAGAACTTTACCATTAGTAAATGAAATTGTTTTTGTAACATTGGGCCCCTCCCGAAGCAGATTATTAGGTGGTAACCCTGATTCAAATACATTTTATTATACAAACTCTATACCAATATGGAATAGTACGGATGTAAACGCATTACCTTCTTCTGTAACATCTGGAGATGCTAATACAAATAGCAATACAGCAGAAGATGTACAATCCGGAATGCCTAATAACCCTAATAACCCTAAGGGAGGTGCTTCATTAGGAGATGTCTTTAGGGATCAAGGAGATATTAAAAATTTATACCCACAGGAGGGAGATGTTATATTTGAAGGTAGGTTTGGTAATTCCCTAAGATTTGGTTCTACAGGAAAAATAGATGGAGATTTTAGTGAGTTTGATGTTAGTCCCCAAAATCCATGGAGTCAAAACGGTGAAACTGGAAACCCTATAACAATATTAAGAAATGGGCAAAAACAGGAAGCTATTAAATTTGATGTATGGCAACCCATTTTTGAAGATATAAATGCTGATTTATCATCTATTTATTTAACTTCAAATCAAAATGTACCTTTACAAATTGCCTATTCTAATTTAAAATCTTATGGATTAGATGTTACACCTCCTGAGGATACAACTGCAGAATTTGAAAAAATAGGAGAAGATTTAGGAGATCAGTTTACTTCAAATAATGAATCCGATGACATTAATAATACTAGGGATTCAATAAATGTAGAACCAGATTTAAGTACAGATCCTAATTTAGCCCAAAAACAAGCAGCTATTCAAGGAACTAATAATAACCAAAGAATAAGTGATTCGGCTGCTTCTGTCCCAAGAGAGGAACTAGAACCTAATGCCGCAGTATTAGCCCAACAATCCATAAGTAATCGAAGAAATAAATCTGGAAGATAATGTTACAGTTTTTTATAGACATATATGATATATTAATAGAGTTATACCAACAATTTTTTGGTGTACCTGAGGGAATATCTTATGCTTTATTTGGATCAAGAAAAAGAAAAAAAGCAAAAAGAGCTCTTAATAAGGCACAAGGAGAAATAGACCAAAAATTAGATAGTAATTTAAATTCAATTCCAACTGATGAATCCAACTCAAATGTTGAATCTACAGAATTTGTAGGTGGTGAAGCTAAAGTAGGAGAAGATGTACCCGATGTTCCTTTTATACCTAGTTTTCCTTATACTGGGAGGCAAATTATATTAAATTCTGGAAGGGTACACCTTAATGCAGCAGATGATTTTGTTTTAATTAATTCAAAAAAATCTATATCTTTAGCAGCACCCGGAAGTGTAAATTTAGATACTGAAGGTGCATTTATAGTTAATGCAGAAAAAATAAAATTAGGAATAGGTGATAAGTCTAATCACCCTATAGCTAAAGGAGATGCAGTAGAAGCTACTTTTTTTTCTATAACCCAACAATTATCCGACGCTTCAGCCTCATTGGCTAATGCTACTGATTCTTCAGGTGGTGAAATTACAGCATGTAAGGCCGTAGCCCAAAATTTTAGAGTTATAATTCAACAAGTTAATCAAAATTTAGAACGTATAAGTTCAACTAAAAACTTTACTCAATAATGCCTGGAACAGTAGGAACCATACCCGAAGTTATAACTAAGGCTAGAAATAGTACAGGTAAATTTATAGTCAAATTAAAATCAGTTAATAACGATATTATATATGGTAAAAAAACTGTTGATAATTTAGAATTATTAACTGCTAAAAAGGATGATCCTAAGGCCAGAAAGAAACTTTTAAATAATACTAATTTTCTTAGAGACCCCAGTATAAATTCATTAACCAATGTAATACAGGTACTTAATGGATACGAATTATGTAACCCTGCATCATTTGCTTTAACGCAGGCTTTCCCTCCAGGTAGTGGAGGTGCAGAACTTTTTGGTAAAGTTCAAGGAAAAATAAGAGAAATATTTGAAGGATTTAGAAATTTTTCTTTAGCACCTGGTATAGGAGAAGTTACTGGAGCCACAACTAATACATCTGTAAGATTTGAAAGGAAACAAAAATTTCCTATAAATTTACCTCCTCTTAAAAATAATGCTTCATACCCTATTAGTGAGGGAACCGTCCTTACTTTAGTAAGTACTGATCCTAGAATAAGGGCTAGCATGAAAGGACCAGTTATTGCTATTGATGGAAACTCTTTTACAATAGGTATAGATACTGCCTCTACTCAAACTCCCCCTAAAGATCCAGATACAAAAGAAGATTTTAAAACAAATGTATTTGATGTAGAATTTACAAAACAACAAAATAGTGATGTACAAGCACTATCTAAGGAACTAGAATCTATTTCCGAACTTTTAAGAGAAATAGGGTTCCAAGATATATTAAATGATTTAAATGGTATCCCAAGAAATTTTCCTGGTGTAGGTAAAATTAGAGAAAAGTTTATAGAAGTTAGTGATTTTATAAATAAAACAGGTAAATTTGCAGCTCAAGCGGGAGATGAGGCATCCGATGCTTCCCAATTTTTAGCTGGGGGTCTTACTTCTAGACAAGTATTAGAAGGATCTAGATTATTTGGAGATTTTTATAGAAAATTAGAACCTATTGTTAATTTTCAAAATACCTTAACTACGGGGTTTAAAGATACAATTGAAGATTTAAATACTATACTAAGAGGTGCTATACCTTTTGAAGAATTGTCTAAATTTGTACAATTTGTTGTTAATTTTGCAAGAGTTATACAGGGAGTAGTTAGTATGTTAATTGCCCTACTTAAAACCATTCAAAGTATAGTTAAAATTTTAACCACTATATTAAAAGTGTTTCAAGTAGTAATAAAAGTAATAAAAGTAGCTATAGTGGCCCTACCCTCTCTATTTACAACTGTAGGTATAATTCAAGTTTTAGTAGATAAAATAGAACAAGTAGAAGGGGCTCTTTCTACTGCAATTATGTTTTTGGAAGTAATAGATGGGTTTTTATCCCAAGTTATACTCCAATTAACTATAACTAAACAAGCATTACAAACTCTTATAGATGAAGGAGCACAATTAGCAGCTAAATTAGCAAGCTGTGCAGCTTTAAGTGGAAATGGAATGGGACCATCTATGGAAGGGATGGTTAATGCCCTAAGAGATTCTTTAAGAGGATTAACAGGAGCAGGAGTAGGAGAGGATTACTATCCAGATGACCCCAATGCACCCGGAAGAGGACTACAAGCAGACCAATTACCAGATGGTGTAGGTTCATTTGTTACTTTACCTAATGGAGAAATAATGTTTGTAAATGATTCTATAATAGGATTTGATGAAAATGGTAATCTAATATTTTATGGTAATTTACAATCACTATCTACTGGAGTAAACTTCAATGATACATTAGGACAAGATTTTAGAAATAGAAATTTAAAATATTATACTTTTGATAAATTTAGAAATTCACAAGCAGACATGCTTGAAGCAGGAGATAGAATTGCAAATGAAAGAAATAATAGAATTAAGGAAGTAGACGTAAATGACAGATTTGGAAACTTTGCAGAAATATATAAAGGGTATACTATAAAAATACAGGAAGAAATAGAAGATAATGTTAATGCTCAAACAGCAACAAGAAGAAGAGGTATAGCTTTTGATAGTGCTGAAAAGATAGTAGTATCTACTGATTTAACATTTTCGGATAATTTATCTCAAATAGTAAATGAAGTAAAATTTTTAATAGATAGAGCTATAAAGGCTGGTGTAATTGGTGTTAACACATCAGATTTACAAGCTAATGAGCCAAGTGATGATGATGTTGTTGATCTAGTAGAAAGTATTGGGGGAGATAAAACAGCTATATCTAATATAAGAGCGGATAAAAATAATAAAATAGCCGCTAGTGTTCCTACTAAATCTGGTAAACCTACAAAATCTAGAGTTGGTAATAGACCTTTTGAATCTAATGCTAATCAACCTATTACTGCTAGAGGAAAAACTGATGGAGGTTCTCCTCAAAAACCAATTAATAAATCGGGTATAGCTCAAAGTGGATTAGACGAATTTATAAAAGAAACCCCTTCATTAAATACTTTAGCTAGTAATTTAGGAAGTATAAATAGAGCTACTACTAGTCAATTATCTAATATTTTAAGAGACCCTGGAGTAGAAAATATGAGTGAAGAAGAATTAGTAGAAAAAATAAAAGGAGATATATTAAGTGGATTAGATCCTAATCCTGAAAAAATAGAGGAAGTAAAAGCTAAAACACAACAATGGTATCAAGGAATTAGGGCTAGAGCATCTATAGATTTCCAACAATTAAAAATCCAAGCAGTAGCGGCTAAACAACCTGATCCTGAATTTGAACCATATGTAACTGCTATTGAATTAAAAGAAATTCCTAAATGGATTAGGTTACTTAAAAGAAAAAAATATACTGAAGCAGAAATTAATTCTGGTTTAGCAAATGAAGGATTAACAATAAAATATGATATAGTAATAGAGGATGATGGAAAAATAGATATCAGAAAAAAACTTGCTTTTAAGGAAGGTAATTTTAATAATACTTAAAAATAAAATATGATTTCACTTATCTTACAAATAATTAAATTTGTTATTGTTAGATTAGCATCCGCTAGAATTTTAAGTGGATTTAATTCACAATTATTAAAAATAGATGCTTGGTTAGAAAAACATCTTAATATTGATTTAATTAAACAGGAAGAAAAATTTTATCAAAAATATCCTAATATTGAAAAAAGACTAAAAAAACTAGAAGAAAAATTAAACGAATAAAAAATACATTAAATAAATATTTATAATCATGAAATTAGAAGCTTTTAAAAAAATAATTAGAGAAGAAGTAAGAGCGGTAATTAAAGAAGAACTATCATTAATTATGCAAACTCCTATAACCGAAACTAAAACAGTAAAAAAGCCGGTTGTAGAAGTAAAAAAAGAAAAAACCTCACTATCCAATATTATAGAAGATCCAAAACCACAACAACAACAATCTAAACCTTTATTTGAAGGACTAGGAGCAATATCAGATGTTTTAAATCAAACTCATGTTGAAGGTGGATGGAGAGATATGGGTAGTATGAAAGCAAATGATGCAGTTTCATATCAAGGAGGAATGCCGGGACAAGAAACTAAAGTAGTTAGTTCGGTTAATGATATGGTAGCAGGACAAAGAACATCAGATATTAATCAAGTTAGCATTAATTCTGTACCAGATTTTTCTGGAGTAATGAATAATTTAAAAACTAATGGTAAAATATAGTGGCTGATTATCAATTTAAAAATATAGATATATTGGATTTAAAACCTAGCACGGGTGTAGGTATAAAAGTCCCCTTTGATGGTGAAACGGGTATTAATACCACGTTTACTACTCAAGATGCTATTAAATCTAATTTATTAAATTTTTTGTTAACTGGTAAAAGAGAAAGAGTAATTAACCCTACATTTGGATCGGGTTTAAGAGAACTTTTATTTGAACCTATTACGGGTGATTTAAATGCTGCTATACGAGAATTAATTGTAGATGGTGTTAGCCAATTTTTTCCTAATGTAATAATTAATTCATTAGGAGTTCAACAAAACCCAGAACAATCTACAATAACTATAATATTAAATTATTCAGTAATTAATACTAATATCCAAGACGAAATTCAAATAAATGTAAATAATGGCGGAGTCTAAACAAGTACAATATTTAAATAAAGATTTTGATGGTTTTAAGGAAAAACTATTGGAATTTGCCGAAATCTATTACCCTAATACTTATAATGATTTCTCGGAAAATTCGGCCGGGTTAATGTTAGTTGAAATGGCCTCATATGTGGGTGATGTTTTATCTTTTTATGCCGATAATCAAGTACAAGAAAATTTTGTAGAATTTGCTACACGAAAAAGTAATTTGTTATCATTAGCTTATAATAGTGGGTATTTTCCCCAAGTAACTAATGCATCAACAGCAGATGTGGAAGTTTTTCAATTAATTCCTTCCACAATAACCGCAGGTTCGGTTCAACCCGACTTTAATTATTCTTTAATTGTACAAGAAGGAGCACAACTTACAGCTGGAAGTGGAGGTAGTAACTTTTTTTATATAGAAGATAAAATTGATTTTTCAATTTCAAGTAGTTCCGATCCAACAGACATTTCAGTTTATTCAGTTGATTCAGATGATAATCCTAATTTTTATCTATTAAAGAAAACTAAAAAAGCTGTATCAGGTCAGTTTAAACAAACAACATTCCAATTTGGATCTCCAGAAAAATTTCCTACTATTGAAATAGAGGATACTAATATTATTAAAGTTACTCAAGTTAATGATGGTGATGATAGACTATATTATGAAGTTCCTTTCTTAGCACAAGAAACTATATTTGACCCTCAACAAAATATAGCTGCTAACGATCCTAACTTTTCACAATATAATGATACTACCCCATTTTTATTAAAAATAAGAAAAGTACCTTATAGATATATAGCAAGATATAAAACTGATAATAAATTAGAACTCCAATTTGGTTCAGGTATATCTTCAGGACCAGATGAAGAAATAATCCCTAATCCTGATAATGTAGGTTTAGGATTACCATATGGGGTAGATAAATTAACTACAGCATTTGATCCTTCTAACTTTTTATTTACTAAGGCCTATGGTGTAGCCCCATCTAATACAACTTTAACAGTAAATTATTTAGTAGGAGGAGGAGCAACATCTAATGTACCCGCTAACACTATAACAACTTTTAACTCTGGTAGTTTCTCATTTTTTGGAGCAAATTTAGATAATACATTACAAAACACAGTAAGAGATTCTTTAGCATTTAATAACCCCTCACCTGCAACGGGAGGAGGAGACGGAGATTCAAAAGAAGATATTAGATTAAATACTATATCTCAATATCCTACTCAATTAAGAACCGTTACTAAAGATGATTATATGGTAAGATCTTTATCTTTACCATCTCAATTTGGTGTAGTATATAAATCTTATATAACACAAGAAAATGAACAAATAAGTGATAAACTTCCTGTTTATGATGAACATAATACTAATGCTTTATGTTTGCATATATTATCAAAGGATTCAGAAGGTAAAGTTGCTAATTGTGACCCAGCTTTAAAACAAAACTTAAAAACTTATTTAGCAGAATATAGAATGCTAACTGATTCTGTCCATATAAAAGATGCTTTTATTATTAATATAGGTGTTAATTTTGATGTAATTTTATTACCTAATTATAACAATAGTTTAGTATTAAATAACATTATAACGGGGTTAATAGAATTTTTTGATACAGATAAAATGCAAATTAATCAACCTATCATAATTAATAATGTTAGAAATGTAATAGATACTGTTGAGGGAGTTCAAACCGTAAAAAGATTAGAAATAGTAAATAAAGTAGGAGAAAGTGGAGGATATTCACCCTTTGCCTATGATATAAAGGGAGCTACTATAGATGAAATATTATATCCTTGTTTGGATCCATCTATTTTTGAAGTTAAATTCCCATTAGCAGATATTCAAGGTAAAGTAGTAACAAACTAAAAAAATGGCAGTATATAAAATATTTCCCGAAAAAGATACAACTATATTATCTCAATTTCCCGCTCAAAATACGGGTAGGGATGAGATATTAGACATTTCAAATTACAATGGTATTAATATAAATTCATCTGCAGCGGGAGATTTACCAGCTGTAGCTCGTTCTTTAATACAATTTAAACAAAGTACAATTGATAGTACTGTTGATAATAAAATAGGTTCAAATAATTATGAAGCCAATTTAAGAGTATTTTTAGCTAATGCAGAGAATGCTCCTTTAGAATATGAAATATATGCTTATCCTGTTTCGGGAGCTTGGAACATGGGAACTGGTAGAGTAAGTGATTCTCCTAAAACCGAAGATGGTTGTTGTTGGGGATTTAGATCAGCTTCTGGTTCAAATTCTTGGACTGCTAGTGCATTTACTAATTTTGTAACTGCATCTTATACAACAGCAGTAGGTGGAGGAAATTGGTATACGGGATCAACTACAGTCAATCCAGAAGCATCACAATCTTTTAAATATATTAGTGATAAGGATATTTCCTTAAATGTAACTAATGCTGTAAAATTATGGACTGCCGCAAGTTTTTCAAATGATGGATTTATATTAAAGTTAGGTGATGAACATGAATTTGTAGATGAATATGTTGAAACACAATATTTTTCTATGGATACACATACAATATACCCTCCTGAATTAGAATTTAAGTGGGATGATAGTTCATATGATACTCCTTTAACCCCTGTAACATCTAGTGATTTTGTTATTGGGTTTACAAATTTAAAAGAAGAATTTGAAGATCAATCTGTTTATAAATTTAGAGTAAAAGCAAGAGATACATTCCCGGCTAGAACATTTCAATCTAGTTCAGTTTATTTAAATGCAAAAGTATTACCAACTTCTTCTTATTGGGGTCTAAAGGATATAAAAACTGACCAAATGGTAATAGATTTTGATACTTCATACACTAAAATAAGTGCGGATAGTGGTAGTAATTTCTTTAAAGTTTATATGGATGGTTTAGAACCTGAAAGGTACTATCAATTAATGATTAAATCTCAAGTAGGAGATGAAACTCTAGTATTTGAAGATAAAGGTAACTATTTTAAAGTTGTTAGATAATGGCAAAACAGGAAATACAATTAACGAAAGAAGTTTATGGTAAGGTTTCTTACCCTAAAATTGTAAACACTGAATTTTCAGAGTTAGTAACAGTAGAAGATACCGAATTAGTAGGACCCGATCCTATGACTGTAGCTGAATTTTTTGATGAATATGATAGATTATTCTTTCAAATACCCAGAAATGGAGCTAATGGTTCTCATGAGGAATTAGTAGCAAGAAGTTCATCTTATATAGGCATATCAGGTCAAGCTGATGAAATTCAAGCTTTACTAGATGAAATAAATAGTTTAAGAATACAATTGCTTACTGCACAACAAGAAATAGTAAATTTATCTACTAGTGTATAATGGAAGAAATAAAGGTAATATCCACTGGATCGGCTAATTTTGTAAATCAAAATTACAACCCAAAAGATGAAAATCTATTTAATAGTTTCTCATTAAATAGAGATTTTGGTGCACCTCAAGATGTTATAGAATTACATATTTTTGATGGAGGAGGATTATTACTAACTTCATCTTATGATTTTAGAAACTTCCAAACCCAAGCAACAACCGATCCATCTTCTAGTTTTTTTAATAAAATTCTTGTAGATCCCGAAGAAGATGTAAAAAACTTAGGTTATGATGCAGGGACATTCAATACAACTTATTACCCATATAGAAATTTATTCTTAAGTAATGAAGAAAGAAGATTCTTTGTTAAAGAAATATCCGATGATAGAACAGAATTAAGAATAGTAACTAATGAATTATCATATGAGGCATTAAGTACTTCATATTTTAATTATATAAATTCCAAAACTAACAAGAGTTTTTATTCGGATTTTCTTTTAAATTTTGGTGATAATAATACTATATTAGGTGTAAATACTTTATTAGATACTTCACTTACTACTGAACCTAGTATTTTTATAAAATTATATGAACCTCTTCCTGATAGTTTACAATTAAAAGATACACTTTGGGTATCGGAACAAGTATCCGATCCTTTTTCTTTTAAAGTAGACATAAATATTTTACCTGAAGAGGAAGAAGATGAAACAATATTACTAAGAGGACCTAATACTAATGTTGATTTAAACTTACAAACTAATGTAACTACTAAATATCTAAATGTAAGTGAAATTTTAGATAGTCCCTTAACTTCTTCATTACAACAAATAAAATCAATCCTAGAAGAAAAAAGTATAGACATTAATATAGACTATACTGATTATAAAAATTTTGTACATTTTTCTTCTGCCTATCAAAGATTAGAAAATTTTAGAGAAAAATTAATTCTAATTGAAAGATTTCAATCCGATATTAACCAATTAAAAGGAGTAGGGCCTCTTACTAATAAAACCTTTATATCTTCTTCGGAAGCTACTTTACAAAATAACCTAGATAAAGTAATTGAACAATTTGATGGATATGAATTTTTCTTATACTTTACATCTGGTTCCAAAGCTTGGCCTAAATCCGGCTCTAATATAGCTCCTTTTATTAATGCACCTGTAAATTCAACTTCTGCTTTAGATTGGTATGGTTCAGAAGATGAAAGCAGTGACTTTTTTGGAGGTCAAATTTTATCTGCCTCATTATATAATGATACAAATAGAAATTATATTTGGAATACCTTACCCGCTTATATAAAAGAAGATCCTCAAAATACTAATTTAGAACTTTTATCTTCTATGTTAGGTCAACATTTTGATACTTTATGGACATATACCAGAGCAATAGGTGATATAAAAGATAATGATAATAGAATAGATAAAGGTATATCAAAAGATTTAGTAGCGGATACTTTAAGATCCTTAGGTATAAAACTTTATACTTCTAATAGAACTAATGAAAACCTATTTCAGGACCTATTAGGATTATCTCCTTCTGGATCAGCTACCCCAGATACGGGCTCTCAAAGAGTTGAAAGTTATGTTTCAGTATCTAATGATGCTAATACAACTGATACCTTAAATAAAGAAGTATATAAAAGAATATATAATAATTTACCTTATTTATTAAAAACTAGAGGTACAAGAACGGGATTAAGGGCATTAATTAATTGTTTTGGTATTCCTGAAACAATTTTAAAAGTAAATGAATATGGGGGTGATCAAAAGAATGTACCTACTGTAAATCAAGTAATAGACAGATTTGCATATTCTTTAAATACTAATCCCTTACATTTAACCTCATCTATATCATCAAGTGTAATAAATATTCCTTGGTTACCTTTTGTAACAAACTTTTCTGATGAATGGCAATCAGTAAATGTAGATTGGAATACTATAGAAGGTGTTTGGAATGGTCCTAAAGCCGCAAGTTCTACCCCGGATACTATAGAGTTTAGATTTAAAACTAATGGTATACCTTCTTCATCCTATTATAGCCAATCATTATTCCAAATAAGACAGGATTCAGATACTAAATTTGGTGTACAATTATTATACCCCTCAGCTTCCAATGCTTCTTATAATAGCCCCGTACTAAATGATAGATTTTCAGTATATGGGGAATTAAGATTTTTCTTATCTGGATCTCAAGGGTATGTTAAAACACAACCTATATATGCTCCTTTCTTTTCAGGTAGTTGGTGGTCATTAAAACTTAATAGAGAAACAGGAAGTAGATTTATATTTGATAGTGGTTCAAATCAGGATTATACCTTAACAGTAAAAAGTACTGATTATAATGGTAAAGATGGTACTTTTATAAAATATCAAGAATCACAAAGTTTACATATTAATGGAACAACATCCGCATCTTATAATGGTTCTTGGCATGACTTTAGATATGCTTCGGGTAACTTAGTATTAGATGGTCACTTAGGAGGTACAGGAAGTAATAATGTATTATCACCTAATGGTGTGGTATTTGATGGATCATTCCAAGAAGCAAGAATGTGGTCAACAGTATTAAGTGAATCGGTATTTAATCAACATGTATTAGATCCTAGATCCATAAGATCTAATGAAGTAACTTCTTCAATGTTTGACCTAATATTTAGATTACCATTAGGAAATGACCTACAAATTTCAGGGTCATTTGGAAATAATAAAGTAAACTCAGTACACCCATCTATAACGGGTTCATTTGTACCTACAGCATCTTTCTTCCTTGGAACCGGTTCATCTACCGTTTCTCATGGAATAATAACGAATTTTACTGGTTCAAGCTACCAACCAACGGAGTACTTCGCCCTAGTAGAATCACCTAATTTAGGCGCCTATAATCCGGTAGATGATAAAATAATAAATAAAAAACATAATACTGTTTCAGGTTCGACATTATCACCCTACATTTCAGTTCAGGACTATTCATTTCCACCAGATCAATTTACTTTAGATGTAAACGATGTAGAAGTAGCTATTTCACCACAGGATAGTATAAATAAGGATATTACAGAACAATTAGGTTATTTCAATGTAGATGAGTTTATAGGTGATCCTAAATTAGCCCTATCATCATCTTATGATGGGTTAGACCATGTTAAAAAATTCTATTTTGATAAATACTTTAGAAAACAAAATATAACTGATATAGTACAACTATTATCATATTTTGATAGTTCACTATTTAAAATGTTAAGAGATTTTGTCCCTGCTAAGGCGGAATTTACAACAGGATTTTTAATAAAATCCCATCTATTAGAAAGAAATAAAACTCAAAGATTTGATCCTACAATTACATTTGTAGATTTTAGTGGTTCATTAACTGTACCTAGTATTACAGGATCTAATCCTATGGGTCAAAACTTAGATACTAGCTATACGGGAGAAATTCTTATACCTTCTAGTTCGGCTAATACTATTACTGCTTCTGGAGTAACTTTTAATTTTACAGATAATAGAGAACCTATAACCGGAGAATTTAGTGGTAGTGAGTTTGTTGCTTATACACAACCTCTTACTAGTACAGTAACAGAAAAAAGTTTATTTAGGGTGGGTCCTGATACTACTACAGCGGCATCATTTTCATTAGTACCTTTTAACCCCGAACTAAATAACGTAATTGAACCTAGAAAATCAACCCAATTTATGGATGTAGATTATTCTACTAATATTATAACTCCTGTAAATATAGGATTCATAACAAGTAGATCTTTTGGAGATATTACTGAGGTAGATAGTCCATTTTTAGATGCCCCTATACAAGATAGTAATTATTCTTTACAAAGATATTTAAGACCTAGATATTTAGGATCTAAAACGATATCTAAAGAATATAATGTGTATAATGAAGGAGATGAATCCTATGGATCTTCTCCATCTATAGATTTAAATTCCTTAAAATTTGCTTATTTTTCAGAAATTGTAGAAACAGGCTCTGCATTCCCAGAAAGAGCTAATATCTATTTAAAGTATTTAATAGATGGTAGATCGAATGTAGTAGAATTAACTAGGGAAAATGAATTTATATTTGAAATACAAAATATATTTAACC
>Ga0098037_1000353_pt1 | contig 24943 bp, 11 predicted proteins | sample 5_EtaG_FD_75050 | JGI IMG/M metagenome (GOLD analysis project Ga0098037, IMG submission 75050) | Marine viral communities from the Subarctic Pacific Ocean - 5_ETSP_OMZ_AT15132 metaG | ecosystem: Environmental > Aquatic > Marine > Oceanic | place: Pacific Ocean | collected 2015-01-08 | reverse complement strand
TAGACGAAGATAGAGATATACGAAGAAAAAAATTAGCGTTAAAAGAGCAAGTTGCCAACGCTAGAGCCCATCTGGACGGGCAAAAGTCCAAATACTATGAAGACATTAAAGCTGGAAGCAAGCTTACTAATGAGCAGCAGAAAGCAGTTGATTTCTTTAATAGATACAACAAGGAGTCAGAAGCAACTCAAAAAACAGTTAAAAAGAACTCTGACATTTTTACACAGAAAACAAATAATGTTTTCAACGACAAGTTCAAAGGTTTTGAATATAACGTCGGTGATAAAAAATACAGGTTTAATGTAAACAATGCTGAAGAGGTTAAAAATACTCAGAGCGACATAAGCAATTTTACCAAAAAGTTTTTGGATAAGAATTCTGCTTTGACAGACGCTAAGGGTTATCATAAATCTCTATATACAGCAATGAATGCAGATGCTGTTGCAAAACACTTTTATGAACAAGGAAAAGCTGATGCTATGAAAGATAGTGTTGCTAAAGCCAAAAATGTAGATATGAATCCAAGACAAGCTCATGGAAAAATTGAAGCAGGTGGATTAAAAGTAAAAGTTTTAGGTGAAAGTTCTTCTGATTTTAAGTTTAAAATTAAAAACAAAAATAAATAACAATTTAAAATTTAAAAATTATGGCAATTTCAAATGGTCCTTTGTTGAATAGCGTGCCTGCCTCAGTGCAACAAGCGTTAGCAACAAACTACTTAGATCTCAACAGCACGGCTGGATGGGGTCAACAATATGTACCAGATTTAATGGAAAAAGAAGCTGAAGTTTTCGGACAGAGAACTATTTCAGGATTTCTTGCGCAAGTTGGAGCTGAAGAATCTATGACTGCTGATCAAGTTATTTGGTCTGAGCAAGGTAGATTACACTTATCATACAAAGGTATTATGTTTGGATCTAATACTTTAAGACTACAAGCTGATATCGATGAAGCAACTGATATCACAGCTGGTCTTGACACTGCTCACGGTGTTAGGGTTAACGATACTGTTATTGTTTCAAATGCTAATACTATATCTAAATGTATAGTTTCGGCAATCGGTAATAATGATGAGTTAACACTCTTACCTTACGATGGTGTTGCTGTAGCAGCATTAGCAGGAGATAAAACAACTACTTGTTTAGTTTATGGTTCTGAATTCGGTAAAGGTATGACTTATAATACTGCGGCAGCTGCTGCAACTGATCAAAGAGGTGCTAACGAGCCAAGTTTCAAAACTTATCAAAACAAACCAATTATCTTAAAAGATTACTATTCTGTATCAGGTTCTGATGCGTCTAGAATTGGTTGGGTTGAAATTACTGGCGAAGAAGGTCAATCAGGCTACTTGTGGTATTTAAAAGCTGAGGCTGATACTAGAGCTCGTTTTGGAGATCACTTAGAGATGTCAATGCTAGAAGGTGTGCTTGGTGATGATACTACGGCTGCTACAGGTGTTGATGCTTTTATAGCTTCTAATGGAGATACAGTTGGTACAGAAGGTTTATTTGCTGCTATCGAAAGTAGAGGTAATATGACCTCTGGAGTTACTGGTGTTAACGCTGCTACTGATTTAGCAGAGTTTGACGCTATATTAGCTGAGTTTGATAAGCAAGGCGCTATTGAAGAAAACATGATGTTTGTTAATAGAGCTACGTCTCTAGCAATGGATGACATGTTGGCTTCTATGAATTCTTATGGAGCTGGTGGTACTTCTTATGGAGTATTTGACAACTCTGAAGATATGGCTTTAAATTTAGGTTTCTCTGGTTTCAGACGAGGTTCTTATGACTTTTACAAATCTGACTTTAGATACTTAAACGACTTAGCAACAAGAGGTGGTATTAATGCTGCGAACACTGCTAATGCAATTAGAGGAGTTGTGATTCCTGCTGGAACAAGCTCGGTTTATGACCAACAATTAGGAAAGAACCTTAAACGTCCTTTCTTACACGTTCGTTATAGAGCTTCTGCAACTGACAACAGAAAATTGAAAACTTGGGTTACCGGTTCTGTGGGCGCTGCTACATCTGCGCTTGATGCAATGGAAATCCACATGTTATCAGAAAGATGTTTAATTACACAAGGTGCTAACAATTTCATGTTAATGAACTAAGCACAATTATTTTAAAAGAACCGGGGCTTTGGCCTCGGTCCTTTTATTTTTATTAATTTTATTATATATTATATTATGGAAGAAAAAGAAATGGAGACTCAAGCTCCTAAAAAAGACACTTGGGAAATTAAAGATAGAATTTATTATTTAAAAGGTAATAAAAAACCTTTATCTAGAGCAATTAAAGCTGCTAATGTTTATTATTTTGACGAAGAAAAAGGTTATGAAAGAGAACTTAAATACTGTCAAAATCAAAAAACACCTTTTGTTGACGAAATGATTGGTGATCAAAGATTAGAACATATTATTTTTAGATCTGGAAGTTTATTCGTAGGAAAAGAAAAAACAGTTTTACAAAAATTATTATCTTTGTATCATCCTCATAAAGATAAAATATACATAGAGCACAAACCTCAAGCAGTAGCAGCTAATGAAATTGATATTTTAGAAATGGAAATAGCAGCATTAAATGCGGCTCAATCTATAGATATAGATATGGCAGAAGCAGTTATGCGTGTTGAAATTGGTTCTAAGGTGTCAGAGATGAGTTCTAAGGAGCTTAAAAGAGATTTACTATTATATGCTAAGAGAAACCCAGAGTTATTCTTAGATCTAGTAAATGATGAGAACGTTGTTCTTAGAAACTTCGGTATTAAAGCAACTGAAATGGGTATATTAAAATTATCTTCTGATCAAAGAACTTTTACTTGGGGATCTAACGATAGAAAACTAATGAACGTTCCATTTGATGAACATCCTTATTCAGCTTTAGCCGCTTGGTTTAAAACTGATGAAGGTATGGAAATTTATCAAAATATTGAAAAAAGATTAAAATAATCTAACTGTAGATGCAGTCGCTCTACGGGGCGATTGCAAACTACAAAATTATATTATATGGAAAATAAAAAATCAAAAGGATTAGGTGATACAGTAGCAAAAATAACAAAAGCAACTGGAATAAAAAAAGTTGTAGACACAGTTAGTAAAATAACTAAAAAACCCTGCAACTGTGGTAAAAGACAAGATACTTTAAATAGATTATTCCCTTATAATAATTAAAAAGAAATTATGGCAGTAAATATAGACACAGTATATCAAAAAGTTTTAGCATTTGCTAATAAAGAACAAAGAGGTTATGTAACGCCTCAGGAGTTTAGTTTATTTGCCGAACAAGCACAATTAGAAATATTTGAGCAATATTTCTACGATATAAATCAATTCGCTCGTGTGCACGGTAATTCCGATGAGTATGCGGATATAAAAAGTAATTTACAAGAAAAAACAAGTATATTTGAAAGAACCACAACTTTAGGAGCATTAAATCCTTTTCATTCAGCTGTATATAGAGTGGGATGCTTGTATTATGACAATGTAGAGGTTGAAGAGGTACAGCACAAAGACATTTTATATATGAATAATTCGTATCTTACAAAACCAACGGAAAGTCGCCCGGTGTTTACTCGCAAAGATAATAGTATAAGTATATACCCAAGTAGCATTCCATTGACCAGTATTAGTTATACATATGTAAAAAAACCAGCAAAACCTAGCTGGACATATGTTGTTATAAATGAAAAGGCTATGTACGATCCAAGCAATGCTTCTTTGCAGCATTTTGAACTACATCAATCTGAAGAAACAGAATTGGTTTATAAAATATTAAAATTTGCTGGGTTATCAATGAAAAGAGAAGATTTAGCACAAGGAGGTCAAGGTTTAGAATCATTATTAATTCAACAAGAAAAACAATAATAAATGGCATACTTAAGTAATTACACCAACAACTTTCAACCAGAAGGAGATTCATCTCAAAGAGATTATTACAAAGGTAATCAATTTGGAAATTATCAATTTACCTCTTTAGATGACGTTATAAATCAGTTTATGGTTGCTTATGTTGGTGAAGATAAAATGATAAGTAAAATAAGCAGAACCGATGTTCAGTTTCACGCGATGAGAGCATTACAAGAGTTATCTTTTGACACTTTTAAATCTATAAAATCACAACAAATAGAACTACCACCATCGCTAACGATGAGGCTGCCACACGACTATGTAAATTACACTAAGTTGTCTTGGGCTGACTCTGCTGGTATTAAACACCCGTTATACCCAACTAAAGATACTAGTAATCCGTTTCAAGTTCGTCAAACATCAGACAAAGAATCCTATCAATTTGCTGGTGAGTCTGAAGAGGTGGCTGATGGCGGCTTTAGTGTTGGAGATTTTAGTCATTGGATGAAATTTGATGAAGACCATCCAGATGAATATTATAAATCTGAAATAATAGGTGGCGAACTTGTATTTAGTCATTGTACTAGACCTGGTTTTGGAGCTGATCCAGCTTTCTGGGGTCACGTTGTGGCTATCGCGCAACCTTTAGATGTTAGTGATAAAGACTATTTAACATTAGAGGCAAACGCTCTCGCTGTAGACTACGAAACTATTGGAGCAACAAATCCAGGCGCTTTGCATCCTGGTATTTTAAGAATTGGTATTACTTCGAGTATACCATCTTACAACACTTATGGTTTTAACACTGCCTCAGCACAAGTTACTTCACCTAATAAAAGCATTGATATTTTTGACGTTCCTACTGTTGATGGTGCGGTTGGTTACGTGGAATATTTATCTGCAGATTTTCAAGCCACAAAGGAAATAAATAATATAGACGTAAGAGATCACAACATAGTTTGGATTACAATTGTTTCATTTAATGATTTTCCAAGCCCATCGGTAGATTCAGAGTTTACTTTAAAACAAACAAATAAGGTCAATAGTGTATCTGTAACAGGATCACCAGAAGGGTTAAGATTAATGCCAAAGGCTGGTAACGAAACGGAATCGGATACATGGAAAAACTATAAATCCACAACTCCATCTGAAAACAACAATGATGACTATGAAGATGATACGTATTGGCCTATGAAAGGCAATAGATACGGTATTGATCCTCAGCATGCACAAGTTAATGGATCTTTTTATATAGACCAAAGATTTGGCAAAATACATTTTAGCTCTAATATTTCTGGAAAATCTGTAATACTAGATTATATAAGTGATAGTTTAGGTACTGCAGCCGAAATGCAAGTTCATAAGTTTGCAGAAGAGGCAATGTATAAATGGTTAATGCACGCCGTGTTGTCTACAAGGGCAAATGTTCCAGAATACCAAGTTAATAGATTAAAAAAAGAAAGAAGAGCCGCTATAAGACAATCAAAACTAAGATTATCAAACGTTAAACTAGAAGAAATCACTCAAATTTTAAGAGGTAAATCAAAACAAATAAAACACTAGTATATGCCAGAGATGAAGCGTAATTTTACCAAGGGTAAAATGAACAAAGATCTTGACGAAAGACTTGTTCCACCAGGCGAATATAGAGATGCAATGAATATACAAGTATCAACTTCAGATGAGTCTGATGTTGGTACTGTTCAAAATATATTAGGAAACGAATACGGTTGTGCAAATTGGATCTCTTCAGGAAACCCAATTCCAGATGGTTCGACAACCGTAGGATCTATATCTGATGAGCGTAACGACACTCTATACTGGATGGTGGCTGGTGATACTACGCAGTCTATACCATTAATTGCAGATGGAGATGGTGATTATCATCCACAGAGCCTGAAAGACATGATTATTCGTAGAAATCCCTCTGGTAAAGCACTTCCACAATGTCAACCTGTTTTTGTGGATAAATATGGGATTATAATTTATAATACCGATTATACCGTAACTAGTTTTATTACTTTAGACGACGCTAGTTTGTACGAGCAAATAAATAGCGGTATGACGGTAACTGGTTTTGATAGTCTTGGATCTATGACTTTTCCTTCAACTTTAGTAGAAGATTCTGGACTTGCACCGTTACCACCGATTCAAATAGAGTATACGTCTAACAGTGTTGACGTACCCGCTCCGGACGGTGGCGGTGGAAGTGGTAGTTTTAGCGGTACAGCACAACTTCCTCCTGTTAATTTATCTGCTAACGTTAGGACTTTTGATAGGGATACGTCGATATTTTTAGATATAATGGGCTTTAGCGTTGAAATTGCTGGCCCAGGAAAGTTTAATCAATTTTTAGCAAATGATATTTCAGGAAATTACAGCCAAAGCAACTTACCACCAGATGGGCATGTTCAATTATGGTTATCGCCCGGGACTAGTTTACCAGCGGCTGTACAAGTTGGCGCAGAAGTTAATGCAGGCCCCTTGTTCTCTTCAGGAGAAATAACAAACATACAAACAACAAATTTATACGCTTCTTTAAACCCACTTTTGAGTGGAAGTTTACACGGTCCACTTTATTTAATAACAGTACAAGTAAATAGTGCATTAGCATCTCCAACTTATACATCTGGTGCTTTAGATTTAACAGATCCAAACTCTGTTACAAGTTGCCCAATGTGTGGTGAAATGTTTACTTATCAAGACTTTAACATAACAGTAACGGCACCTGTAATAACAACGCTTACCGTTGATGATTTAGCATCTCCAATGATATCGGTTCCTGGTAATATTGTAAATATTGATCCTAATTCTTTTCCTCTTATTAGTCAAATATACGATTATATACAAGACGGCATACAAGTGCAAGTTCAAGGTTCTGGGGTCTGGTCTGGAACTGGCTTTAATCAAGCGTGTATAGACCCTACTTCTATAAGTAGTAGCACAGATGTTGAATGGGAAATAGTGGAATGTGATGATAATGGGATTGCAGTATCTCCAATTGCTTTTGGAACACAAATGTTTTTTGTACCAATTAGCACCGTAGAAGCTGTTTGGCTAGAACACGAGGTTAATCTATCAACAACGCACACATTAAGATTTGATGGTGAAAGAATATTAGAATTTGAAAAAGATAGATTAATTACTGGTATTAACTTTGTTGATGACATGTTATTTTGGACGGATAATTTTTCTGAACCAAAAAAGATAAATATAGAGCGTAGTTTAAGTGGCACTCTAAACGGTAATACTCACACTAAAATAGCAACATTACAACCCAATGGTAGTTATACATCAAATGGACCGGCAAAATTAGAACACGTAACTGTTATTAAGAAACCTCCTCACATGCCTCCAACTTTAAAGATGAGTGATGATATACGAGAGGGATTGTGGTCTGATGAAGATGGTTTAATTGCCTACAATAAAGATGCTAATGGTGATAATGAATATTTTTTAGCTAACGTAGAGCCCGGTGCGGAGCGTTGGATGTTTGTTGATATGATTGATAATGTTAAGGCTGGGTTTTTAGTTGGAGATATTTTAAAGCTAGCATCAGATCAATCAGATTTACAGAATTCTACTTTAGAACACGAGTTTAGAGTTAAAATTTTAAACGTAGCAACTAATCAAGACTCAATATCTTACCCTAATTGGGATTGGCCAATTGGTTTTGGCACAATGGCTTATTTAGTAGAAATTATTTCTGTATCTAATACTGGTACTATAAATTCAAGTGATGTCAACGAGTGGTATGTGTCATTAGAAAACGATGAAAGATACTTTTTCGAACGTAATTTCCCTAGATTTGCGTATAGATATAAGTATACAGATAACGAATACTCTTCGTTTAGTCCATTTTCTGACGTTGCATTTATGCCTGGAGAGTTTAATTACGAATCCGTAAAGGCTTATAACACTGGTATGACGAATAAACTTAGATCGTTAACCATACAAGATTTTGTCCCAACTGATGTACCAAAAGACGTTGTTCAAGTCGATATTCTTTACAAGAACGAGACGTCTCCAAACGTATATATTGTCGATAGTATAAACAAATACGATTCGCCAGGAAAAAGCGGTGTTAACGCCTGGCAATCTAATGGTAGTTCTAACGAGCCTAATAGTGCAAAAGGATCTTATAAAATTAGCACGGAAAGTATATACTCAGTATTACCTGAAAATCAATTATTAAGATCTTGGGATAATGTACCTAAAAAAGCTTTAGCACAAGAAATCACTGCTAATAGACTTGTTTATGGTAATTATTTTCAAGGATATAACGTCAGAGAATATCCATCGGCTAACCAGCAATTAGTACCCGGTATATCTGTAGCGCTTAGAGGAAGAACACCTTACGAGGTAAATTTAAACGCTAGTAAATCTATTAAGTCACTTAGAGATTATAATATAGGTATAATATGGGGTGATAGATATGGCAGGGAAACACCTGTTATAGCGCCTAGTTCTGGCTCTTTAACTGTTCCTAAAACCGAAGCAGATAAAAGTAATTGTTTAGAGGTTTCTTTAGACAAGTCTCCTTATTGGGCTGATTATTATAGATTCTATGTAAAAGAAACTTCTAATCAGTATTATAATTTAGCGGCGGATAGAGTATACAAGGCTGAAGATGGTAATTGGTGGGTATCGTTTCCGTCAGTTGATAGAAATAAAATAGATGAAGATACTTATATGGTTTTAAAAAAAGGTATTAATTCTGACAAATTAATATTTGAACCAAATAGATATAAAGTTGTAGCAATAGAAAATGAAGCCCCTGAATACATTAAGACCACCTACACTGTATTAGCAAAATCAAATAGCGATTCTTCAAGGCCAGAAGATTCTTGGTATTTATGGGGAGGAACAGGTCCCTCTCCTGATGGTAGCGCTACGTATTCATCTATACCACATCCAAGAAGTCATCCTTCAAAAGGAAAAAAATGGTTTACCTTAGATGTTAATCATTGGGCTGGTGATTACGATACCGGTTCTGACGAGCAAATGCAACTAACAAGTCCAATAAAATTACTAGAAGAAACAAACGCTAATTCAGCTGAAGATGAATTATATGTTAGTTTTTCAAAAGAAACTTTTGATGCCGCTAAAAATCAAACCGTGCGAAAACAAGGGTTGAAATATAAGGTTGTTGATGCTGTCGAAGTTGATGATGCAGATAATGATTACTATGTTATTTCTTTAGGTAGCCAAATACTAGAAGAGGATGAATTTGTAACAGAAAACATGAAAGATGGCGACGATAATATATATGTTACTTTTTGGAAGAAATCTGTTATAAATAAACCAGAATTTGACGGAAGATTTTTTGTTAAAATATATGCTACTGAAACTGATTTTTCTGATTATCTAAATACAACAGCTGGCATAGAAAGAGATTTTCAAACAACAGCCTCTATAGCATTATACAAAATAGAAGACCTTGGGCTTACAGATAGCAACTCTCTTGAGGTTGTAGACACAAGTGGTGTTTATTATAATTTAAATCCTGGAATTACAAATCAAGGAGTATCAACTGGTACTTCTCCAGGCACAAGAAATATTACGCAGTGGAGTGCTTTACAAAAGTATGGTGGTGATTCTTACAAAAGTAATTGGTTTATTGACAATGCTTCTTTTGGTGGTAAGCAGCCACTTCTCAGCAATGATTATAAGGATTCTCAAACTAGATTTAATGTGAGGAGTCTTACTGCTAGCACTTACTTTCAAGCCCACGCTTCTGATGTTACTTCTGAAGTAGAATGGGTTGATTTTGCTTCAGGACCATATTTCGGAGCAGGTGCTTACATGCCAGGAGGTCTTCCAACCTATAATGGAGATAAATATACTGAAAATCTTGGTAGAGGGCAAAGTAACGGTAGAATTGGTATGAAGGGTATTCACGAAGTTGGTGATAATAAATATATAGATATTTCTTATAGTTTACTACCACCAACAGGTGAAATGGATCCATACGCTGGAACTACAAAAAGTAGAAGAAAGTTGAATTGGGCCGTAGGACAAGCAGAGATGAAAGACCAACAAAATGTTGTTGGAAACCTAAAGATAGATGGATTATTTAAATTTCCAGGTAGTGAAGTTGTTTATAAAATAAAATCGGTTCAGAAATTTAAGCTTTACAATTATCAAGGTGCAAACACAGCTAAATATGCTAGTAGGTATGTTAAATACCTTGGTAATCTATCTGCTACGTTTTGGAATTCAATGCACACAGGTAAAGATATTACCGTAGCGGGTCTTATGTGGGTTGATCTTGAGGACGGACTTCACAAGCCAATGGTTTTCCAAAGAAACAGAAGATTTACTTATAGAATAAAATATGAAATTGATAGAGTTAACACAAAAGCATCTTTAATTGATTCAGATGACTCTTTAAACACTATTACAAATAATTTACCAGGAACACCTGACGCTACTACTCCGGTTACATTGGATTTTTTAAGTGAGTTCACTATTGATGGTGAAAACAAAATTAGCACTAATCCTGCTATTTTTGAAACCGAACCTAAAGAAAGCACTGATATAGATTTATATTACGAAGCTAGTTCTAGTATACCAACGTTTCCAATAACAAATCAAAATAAATATTTTTATATTCCTATAGGATCTATGTTAGTACCGCCAGTAGGTGGTGAATTTCCAGATGGCGTGTTTGTTACCGGTTGGGAAGATATAAAGGTAAACGATGCTTTTAAAACTATTAATTTATCAATACCTCTAACTTCAAATGAAATCAGTCAATTACAAGCGCAAGATTTTATTAAAATTATAAAAGATGATGGAGATTATGTGACAGTTAGAATACATAGTTTTTCAATAGACGGATTTAATTCTGATGGAGAGGAGATATCATTTTCTTTAAATATTAATGAGTATAAGGTAGTTGGATTAAGTTGGCATAATTGCTGGTCATTTGGTAATGGTGTAGAATCAAATAGAATTGGAGATACCTTTAATCAACCGTTTTTAACAAATGGTCCTACGGTTTCTAGTGTTATAGAAGGTAATTTTAAAGAAGAACATAGAAAATACGGTTTAATATATTCAGGTTTATATAATTCTAATTCTGGGATTAACAATTTAAACCAGTTTATTCAAGCTGAAAAAATTACAAAAGATATAAATCCAGTATATGGAAGTATACAAAAATTACATTCAAGATCCACTGCTGACGGTGATTTAATCGCTTTATGCGAAGATAGAGTTTTAAAAATACTAGCAAACAAAGATGCTTTATTTAACGCAGATGGAAATGTAAATTTAGTTTCTACTAATATTGTTTTAGGTCAAGCAACACCGTATAGCGGTGAGTATGGTATATCTAAAAATCCAGAATCATTTGCTTCAGAAGCGTATAGAGTATATTTTACAGATAAAGTTAGAGGCGCGGTGATGAGGCTATCTAAAGATGGTTTAACACCTATATCTGATTTTGGAATGAAAGATTGGTTTAGAGATAATCTTAAACCTAGTAAACTAATAGGAAGTTATGATGATAAAAAGGATGAGTATAACATTACTATAAAAGATCAAACAGAAACTTCTGAGTTTAATAGAACTGTTTCTTTTAAAGAAAACACAAAGGGATGGGTTAGTTTTAAATCTTTTATTCCTGAAAACGCTATAAGTTGTGCTAATGAATATTTTACGTTTAAAGATGGGGAGTTATGGAAACATCACTCGGAAGGTGTAAATAGGAACACTTTTTATAATCAATCTTTAAAACCATCAAGCATTAGCGTTATTTTAAACGATGCGCCTGGTAGTATCAAATCTTTTTATACTTTGAACTACGAAGGATCGCAATCAAAAGTTGATGCTTTTGATAACTATCCTATATATCTCCCTGGAACAACGATACCGCATAGTGATTATATTGGTGGAATAAACGATGGAGAGTATTATAATATAGACGATAAACCTGGGTGGTATGTGGAAAATATTAATACAGACAAAGAGGAGGGTAGTTTAAATGAATTTATAGAAAAAGAAGGTAAGTGGTTTAACTATATAAAGGGTAAATTAGGAAGCTCTATAAATGATAGTGGTGTTGTTATGAGTGGTTTTGATAATGCTGACAATGCATTTCAAGGTTTAGGGATGCTATCTGCTGCCCCAACGTTAGGAAGCATTTTTGGATGTACAGATCCATTAGCTTTTAACTATAATTCTACCTCTGGTGTTGTAGATGATGGGTCGTGTATAGCAGTTGTAAGTGGATGTATGGATCCATCAGCAACTAATTTTAATAGCTCAGTTAATACAGATGATGGTTCTTGTATAATATACGGTTGCACGACTGATACAGCTATTAACTACAACATGGATGCTACTTTTGATGATGGTAGTTGTATTGCTGACATGTCTGGTTGTACTGATAGTTCTCAATTTTCATACACGGGTACCAGTGGCGTACCAGCTGTTTATAATACCTATATAAATTATAATGCATTTGCATCGACAACTTGTGATAACACTGGTTGTTACGGCTCTCAAACCGGTTTAAACTGTTGTTGTGAACCAACAGTGCTTGGTTGCATGCAAGAACTTGACGGCTCTAGTAGTCCAATGCTTAATTATGACCCGTTGGCTAACCAAGAGCCTATTGGAGAATGTATACAAACAATAAATGGTTGTATGGATATTACCGCGTGTAATTATGATATTATGGCCACATCAGACGACGGAAGTTGTACCTATTGCTCTGGTGTTGGTATACTAGTGCCAGACTCTCAGGTAGACAATCTACCTTATGACGCAAATCCAGATGATTGTAATAGTGGTTGTTCTATTTGTAAAAACATAAACCTTGATGAACTTGTTATTAGTTCTACAGAAACAACTATTACCGTAGAGTTTCAAGAAAACTGGGATACACCAGCTGTTTACGGAAGTAATCAAACATATTTACCCGCTCAAGTAGATGATTATACAATAACAATAACAGATCAATTAGGGTTAGGTAGTAGTCCTGTTGTTGCTATGGTAAGCGCAAATCCAACGCCTGGTATGATATCATATACTTTTACTGGACTACCATCTGGCGAGCAATATAACATCGTAGTGCTCGCGCAATGTGATGATTCGCTTTCTGAAACAACGTTAGGCTTTGCGGTAACACAGGATCCAGGCGCTATTATAAGTGGTTGTGTTGATGATGGTGGAATTGGAAATCCATATGGAACGTGGGGTGCTTGTAACTTTGACGCTACTGCCACTCACGATTGTGCCGGTAATTTTGCTCCAGGTGGTGGTGGTGATACAACATGTTGTGATTATGCTACGTGTACTGGTTGTACAGATCCTTTATACATGAACTTTTGTGACACCTGTTGGGATGCCACAAATCAAACGGTTGTACCTTTTTACTTTGACAGTAATGGTGACGGTATACCAGATGGAGGTCCTTGGGTAGCAAGTTCTGACAACGTTACTGGTGATATACCTCCGGGTGGTGGTTATTGTACAACAACTATTGTTTACGGATGTAACATCCCAAGTTGTGATAATTTTGACCCAGCGGCTAATGTAAATGATGGTTCGTGTGTTGGGTGCGCTTTTGGTGGTGTACCTATTTATGGGTGTACAAATGCTGCATCTAGTAACTATGATCCAACCGCTAATGTAGATGACGGTTCTTGTGATGCTGATATTGAACTTCCTGAAACAGCTGTTGGCTGCCCACTTGGGCAAACGGATAGCGATGGAGCTACAGCTTGGAATCAAACAACTGGTGGCGGTTCGCCAAGCGATTGTGAATACTGTAAAACTGATCCTGGTGTTGCCACGGCCACACTAAGTAGTAATTACGACGGTGCTAACCCAGTGTACACGATTACTTGGTCTAACGTTGCCACGGGAACTACAAATAGTAACTCGGGCTCGACTTCTTCTACAGGTTCATTAGACGCGTGGGGCTTCTATGACGCGACATGCAGTACTTATGATCAATACGATAGAGGTTTTGCATACAGAATAGCGGCTAAATTTAAATATCCTAATGGGTCAACTTACTCTTCGTGGATTAATTTGCCTGCAAATTCTAAACTAGCCCCATCAAGTGGTGGTTGTCCTTGTGAAGACTGGGCAACGTTACCGTATAACAGCCCTAATGACAATTGGGTAAACGGTTCTGGATTGCCTTCACCTTACGCGTTTAAGTTTGGTAAAGACAATCCTATATTTGGAGCGGATGACGGTAGGTATGACGAGGGTGCTCATTGGTTCTTCTACGTGAAAAACACATGCCATGGTACATATCATAACACCGTGGATTATAGCCCGATTAACAATTGCAGTGTGAACGGTCCAGCAATAACGACACCCGCGTTCGGGCTTCCGTACATAGAAGGTGAACCTGAAGAATAAAATTATAAAAAATAAACAATGCAAATAATAAATTTACCTTTTTCTTCTGCAGTTTTTAACACTAGTCTTCAAGTCGGTGATATAGCTTATTACGCGAACCCGTCGCCGACTGGTGGGTTTTCCGTGTCTAATAATGACCCTATAACAAAACTAGGGACTATAGTTGCTATTAACGGTAGTGTAATACAGGTGTTAAAACCTAACGGCGTAGCAACTCCTGTTTCGGGTAGCTACATTATGTTTGAAAAAAATAAAAAAGTTAATTCATCAAATTTAACTGGTTATTATGCTGAGGTAAAATTTAAAAACTATTCACCTGGTAAGGTTGAGTTATTTTCAATAGGCTCAGAAGCTGAAGAAAGCAGTAAATAAATAAAATAAACTATGGCAAACGGATACGGATACAGTGGTTCATCAAGCTCGTCAAGCTCGTCAAGCTCTGCTAGGCAAAGCACAACTAATGCTCAAGGGCAAACAGCTCCACCTGGTTTTCATTACATGCCAGATGGCACTTTAATGTCCGACGCTGAACACGAAAGGCTTTATGGCGGTAGTAGTGGTGGTATTATTACTGGATTACAATTAGACTTATCTGACTTACCTCCTACAGCTACAAAAAGAATTTTTACCGTAAAAGGTTCTAATGGTACTAAATTTAGCTTGCAAATAACAAACGAAGATACTCATTATTATAATTTTAACACAAAAGCTTTTCAAGCAACTAAAACTAGGTTAGATAATCAACAAATAACCTCTAATGGATATAGTGGTTCTATATCTTTTCCTGCTATTTCAGATAACGATCACTACGATATACAGCTGTGGGCTGAAAATGGCTCGGAGCACGCTCCTTATCGGGAAGTAAGATTTGGCGATGGAAGTATTGATATAAATTCATCTACAGGCTCTAATTCATTGTTGATGCAAAAAATAATATATCAATATACAAATTTAACCTTAACTATATCTCCTTTTTCTCCAAACGCTGTAACTGATTTAATTAAAGCTTCTTCACGTGTTGATGATACTATAACTATTGCTAGAGGTAAAACAAACGCAAAAGTTCCTTTTACAATATCCTGTGAGGTCAATGCTGCTACAAAATCGTATAGAATTATAAAACAACCTATTGCAGATGATATAGTTTCTTTTGTATCACCAACAGTGGGTGCTATAGGTGGGGTGGTAGCCTTGCCTGGTGAAAATATATATCCAGCTGTTAGCAACACAGATACTGTTGATGGCGCTGTAACCAGTGGCGTTAAAGTTGTTATGGATGCTAATGTTGCTGATAAAATGAAGGTTGGTGATAGAATAACTGGTAACACCGCTTTAAATGCAACTACTGTAACTGTAGTTGCTTTAAATCCAGACACAGACAATGTAAAAGAATTTTCAATGTCTGAAGCTATAGCTTTAGCAGATGGTTTAACTTTGAGCTTTAGTAATCAAATGAATTATCAATGGCCTATTAACAACCATGTTCACTTGATAAAAGAAGACATGTCAGTGACTGGTTCTGCCGAACTACAATCAAGCACTACTATTTCTGAATATAGAGACACTACCACAATACTTGAAGGCACGGAAAAACAAGAAACTATAATAAATAATTTAGCGCCAGCCACGAGTACCGCTAGTATAAAACCGGTTTACACAGACGGAAAAATATCTACGCAAGCTGGTAATATTATTTTTAATAAACAACAAAAACGTACTCTAGCTGGTGAAAGTTTAAGAGTTGGTGGATATGGAACAGACGAGTTAGAACGTTTGTCTGGATATGATGTTATGCTTACTGATCTGGAGGTGGCGTTAACACCTATTACGACTACTACTACAGCAGCATGTGTTAATAGTACTAGCGTAGTAGTTGCTGAAAGATCTGGCATACTAGATAGCGTTAGTACTGTTAGTGGTATAGGTATAGATCCTACCGCTGCAAATCCAACTGTAAGTAGTGGAGCCGGTGCCGTTAGTGGTGCTGGTACTATAGTGTTAAGCGCTGCTCAAAATATAGAAAGCGGGGCAACATTAACGTTTGCTAACGCTGGTTTAGTAGCAACGGTAACTGGTAATATAGAAATATTAAAAGCGGGTGATGCTGATGAAACAATAAGGTTTGATATGGAAAAGTTGATTTCTATAACGTAAAAGTAAAAAAACAGTGAAAACTGTGACTATATTAGATATAAATTAAATTATGTCTAAAAAAGAAATAGTTAAAAATTCTAGAAAAAAAATAATAGAATTTGAAAATGCTTTAATAGCTAATGCTGACGGTATAAATATAGAGGGTGATGGTAAGCACGTTGTTACTGAAAGTAAAATAGCGCCGATAAAACATACGTTTGCTGATGGAGTTTATATTAGACAAATGGATATGGTTGAAAATAGTATTGTAGTTGGAGCGATACACAAACACTTACATGTTTGGTTTTTATTAACTGGGCACGTTACAATAGCAACAGAAGATACAACGGAGGATTATATAGCTCCATGCTATGTTGTTTCAACGCCTGGAGTTAAAAGAGTTATATTAGCAAACGAAGATTCTATATTTGTAAATATACATAAAAATCCTTCTAACACTCAAGATATAGATAAATTAGAAAAAGAAATAGTAGCTTTAAATTACGAAGAATATGAACAATATATTAATAAAAACAAATAGACTATGGCATTTATAGCAACAGCGGCGATAATAGGAGCTAGCGTTGCCGCCGCTGGTGGTGTGGCTAAGCTTGGAATGTCTTTAGCTGGTCGTGGTAAAAGAATTGAAGAACAAAAAAAAGCTAAAGAGGCAATGGATAAGCGTATGGATGAATACGAAAACCTAGACACTAGTAATCTAAGTGCTAACGTACGTAATCAATTTGCTAACATGGAAAATACATATGAAGATATGACTATTAACCAACAGCAAGCCCAATTTATGGCAGAGCAAGGTCAACAACAAAGGGCTAACATAATGGGACAAATGAGAGGAGCCGCTGGTGGTAGTGGTATAGCTGCCTTAGCACAAGCAATGGCTAGGCAGGGCCAATTAGCAACGCAAAAAGCTGGGGCTAGCATTGGACTGCAAGAAGCTAAAATACAACAATTACAAGCAGGTGAAGCTAGTAAACTACAAACTTTAGATAGAAAAGGAGAACAGTATGCTGAAGCGCAAAGAATAGCTGGCGCCGAAAGATCTAGAAGTTTAGAATATAGTAAAACCGGAACATTATTAGGTATGTCACAACAAAGAATGGGTGCTGCAAACCAAGCTAGAGCACAAGCTAGAGCACAACAACTAGGTGCTGTTGGTGATATTGTGAAAGCTGGAACACAAATGGCTACAACTGGAATGAAGGTCATGGGTGGAGCTGAAGAAGAAACTTGGAAAAGTTTTTACCCAGAAGAAGTTAAGTATGATATGAGTTATAAGCCAAATGATTATATAGATGATCAAGGTGATGAAATAATGGCTATTTAAAATATAAACTATGGCAAAAAAACAAGGAATAAGTTACAGTCCAAATACAGCCTTAATACAAGGCGCTGGTGTTGCATATAAAAACTACGACAACATGTCAGGTATGTATGCTGGTTTAGATAAAATTACTGAGGCAGGTACAGAAATGATGACAGGTGCTGTTGAAGAATTTGAAGCTGAACAAAAGAAAAAAGAAGAAGAGGCAAAAGCAGCTGAACTAGAAAAAGCAAAACAAGATAAAGATTGGTACGATATATCTGGGTCTGTATATGAAAATGCTGGTTCATTCATGAAAGATGTTGAATATAAAGATACTGTTTCGCAATTAACAGCTTTAAAACCAAGGCTTATAGCAGCAAAAAAAAGTGGTAACCCAGAGGAAATTGCTGCTGTTATGACAGAGTTTAATAATATCAAATCTAGCGTTGACGACCACAAAGCATTTAGAGAAACTGTAACAAATCCTGAGTATGGTATATCTGATGCTATGAAACACTCTGGTATTGTGCCTGGTGATAATGGTGAAGATCACAATTTTTTAACTGGACTTGTAAAGGAAGAATATAAAATAGTTAGAAAAGATGGTCAAACATATTACAATGTGGGTGGAGTTGAAAAAACTATGAAAGAAATAAAAGATATGACTATATTAAAAGACTTAGTTCCTTTTAATGCATATCAACAGCGGATAGAAAAACAAATGGGTAAAGGCACATATGATGAGGCTAGTACATCGTATTATGTTAGAAACAATATTGTTCCTTCAGATGTTAAAGGATTAAGAGCTTTTGTAGCTGATAATGGTTTTAATGGGGAAACTTTTTTAAGTCTATTAAACAAACCACTTACTGACAAGCAGAGAAGCAAAGGTCTTTTGTCTAATAAAGAGCAAATGAAAAAAGAAATATTAAATAGTGCGTTTAACACCGATAGCGACAAGGCCAATATTAGTGAAACGGAATGGAAAAACTTTACAAATGCTATAATTGATCCTAAAAATGAATTTTGGAAAGGAGACGAACAGGCCTGGCAGAAAAGCACTACAGATATAGTAACAAAACAACTTACTAATGGTATTGGTAACGCTTGGATCATGAATCAAAAACCGAAAAGTGGTACTGATACTATAGAAAAAAATAGATTAGAAAAAGGCACTATAAAATTAGGAGAGATTATGCCCAATGGATATAGAAAGAAATTTAATGCTGGAGAGATAAATGGTATTATTGAAAAAATAGAAGTTGGAACTGGTTTTAGATTTAACGGTAATGAGTATGCTCATATAGATGGAAAGTGGTCAGAAAAAAAGAAAGACGATAAAGATTTTAGCGCAATAGCAGACGGAACAGTTGATGATTTAGTATATAATGTATTTAAATCTGATCACGAAGTGTTTAGCGGTTTAAAAACTGAAAAAGTTCATAGCGCGGCAAGTGGAGAGGTTTCAGATGATCAAGAAAGAAAACAAGGTGATTTTGAATTAACAATTAGAAATATGTTAGATGCAGGAGATAACACCGCGTCCGATGCGTTGAACCAGCAATTTAATCTTTCTAAAAGAAAAGGTTCCACTATAGCTTTTGCACCGTTTTCTCGGGACAGAGTTGATATAAAAGCTGGGATGGGAGACAATATATTGACTAATGATCTTATGTTAATAAACCCACAAACAAACACACCAGTACTAGATAAAGACGATAATATAATAAGAATTCCATCAGGTACAAACAAAAATTACGCTGAGCTTGACACCTCTGTAAAAGAGATTTTAAGATTACTTGAGGAAGCTAATATAGATACAGATCCTTTAAGTCCTAAATAATAAATAAAATAATATGTTTGAATTAAACGGTAATCAATATTCTATTGAAGAATTACAATCTGCAGCACTTAGATACAACATGGATTTCGAGACTTACTTGGAAAAAATGAAAGGCAAAGGTCTTGTGGAAAAGCAAGCCGACTCGACGGGAGATCCGACGGTGAGTCAAGACACTATGGGATCACAGTTGGACGATGGTTCTTCGGAATCACAAGAAGATGATAGTAGTTGGTTTGATAACACGTGGTTTGGTAGAGGTTGGGCAGCTGCTAGTACAACTGGTGAGGCAACTGATTTAATTCTTGAGGGTTCCAATGTAAAAATGGAAACTATACAAGAGTATATTAAAGCAAAAGAACAAGAAGCTAAAGAGCACGTACCATCTGGGCGGATGAAAAAGTTTCAAAAACAGTATGAAAAAGAAGGTTCTTCTTGGACAGCGTTTTTTAGAGGTGTAAAAAGAGATCCAGCTTTAATGGCCGAACTATTCGTTCAATCTTTAGGTACTCAATTAGGTACTTTAGCAGATACTCCTGCTGAAGCCTTGACCGCTGCTGGTACTGGTGCTGCAGTTGGAGCTGGAGCTACTGCATACTTAGGATATGGTGCTATTGGTGGTGGTTTAGCTGGCGCAATGGGTGGTTTGGCTACAACGATGGAATCAGCGTTGACATTTGGAGAGTTAATAGAAGAAGAGTTAAAGAAAGAAGGTAAAGAATTTACAGATGTAAATATTAAAGCTCTTTTAGAAGGACCAAAAGGCAAGTCAATAAGAAACAAAGCTATAGGTAGAGGTTTAACTATTGGTGCCGTAGAGGGATTTACTGGTGGTGTAGCTGGAAAAGTAACAACTGGCGTTTTGAAAAGCGGTGGAAAAGCAGTGAGTAAAGCTAGAAAAGCTGGGGCTGCCTCCGCGGGTATAGGTGTTGAAGCTGTTGGTGGTGGTACCGGTGAAGTTTTAGGTAGAGTCGCTGCTGGACAAGAAATGGATCCAGCAGAAATAGGTTTTGAAGCTATAACTGGTACAGTAACAGCACCAGTAAACGTTGGTAACGCTTTACTAACTTATAAAAAACCTGTTTATAAACTAAATGGTAAAGAAGTTACTTATGCTGAAATGAAAGATTTTGTTGAAACAGCTGATGATATAGATGTAGCTAAAGCTAACATCGTTATGGACAATGATCTTACTGGATTAGATGCTAAAGCAAATGAAAAACAAAACAAAGCCCGTATAAAATCTCAAATTGATGATAAAATAACTGATGAAAAAGATATAGACGCTTTAATTGATTTAGATGCTAAAAGAAGAGAAGCTAAAGCTAATCTAAAAAAAGAAGGTGTTAACCAAGTTCCTGGAGCTGAAAAAACCTTGGCAGATATTGAGTCTCAAATAAGTGATATAATAGGTAAGTATGAAGGAGCTACTGATGTCGCCGTAACACAAGAAGCTGCCGATGTTAGAAAAGCAATTAGAGAAAATAAAATATCAGAAACTATCGCCTTTGCAGAAACCCAAGGTGAAAAAATAGGTAAAGAAACAATTGTTGTTGATGATAATGAGCAAGCGCAGTCTACGTTTGATAAATTAAGAGAAGAGTACAACAAAAACATAACCGATCCTAAAGATCAAATCAAAGCTCAAGACGTAAAAAACGCAGATGGGTTTATAGTTGGTGATTCTATTATTATAAATAAAGATATAGCTGGTAGAACCGGCGCTATTAATGTTGGTGCTCACGAAGTCTTACATGGTGTTTTAGCCAAACATATGCAGAGTTTAGATACCGCTGGTAAAAAGAAATTAATATCTAGTTTTAAAAACGTATTAAGTAAGAAACAATTAGATGTAGTTACTAAAAGATTAGAAGAAAACTATAGTGATGTTGAAGGCTTTGACATCGAAACTACAGATGAATGGTTTACAGCTTTTTCTGATGCTATTGAAAAAAATGAAATAACTTTTGATGAAGGAGTTTTTGATAAAATTAAAAATACAATACAAGAAGTATTAAGAAAGTTTGGTATTAAAAAAGATTTTTCAAATGGTAGACAAGCTTACAACTTTCTAAAAGACTATAGCAAAAGTATTAAAAAGAATAAATTAAGTTCTAGAGCTTTAGCTTTAGCTGGTGAAGGCACAACTGTTACTGAGGGTAAAACGTCTAGATCAACTGTAAACCTAGACAAAGGTGAAGGTGACATATCGCAAAAGATTGATGCTTTAACAGAAGGCGCTAAAACAAAAGCTGAATTTCAAAAACCACAAGGAGCTTTTGACAATATATATTCTGGCATGATTGAGGGTAAATTTGATAGAATATTTGGAGAGGGTATATCAAGAGAACAAAAGGATATACAAAGACAAAATCTTGCTGATAGATTAATGAATTATGATCCATCTAAAACGCCTGAGTTATCTAAATGGATATATGGTGGTAGTGGTAAGGCTGGTAACGTTGTATACTCTGGATTAGTGGCTAAAAAGAAATTATTTAAAGAAGGAGAAATAAGAAAGAAAACAACTACTATAGACACCAAAGAAGCTAAAGAACTAGAAGACACAACCACGCCAACCACAGAAATAGAAGATAAAACAAAACCTAGAAATTTAAAAGATTTTGATGTTGAATTGCAAGATGGTTTGGTTAATGAAGAAATAGTAGAACAAGTAGAAACTTTATTAGAAAAAAATCCTGATGACATTGAAGTTCAAATGGAGAAGCTAATACTAAATGATATACGTAAAAAGCTTAATGATGTTATACCTAAAATAGCTAAAGATAAAAAAACAGGCGTAAGAAAACCTACGCCAGAATACGAAGCTTGGGTTAGAGGCCAATACAACGAAGTAATACAAAGTTTAGGCATGGAAACCATACGGGCGGCATATAGGCCTTGGTTTGAAAGTAAAAAAATACGTACTGAAAAATACAAAGGTATTAGTCCTAAAACAGGTAAAGTAACAAACTACGTAAAAGATGTTTTTGAAAACAAAACTAATAAACGTGAATATATTAGGTGGTTTTTAGAGGGTAAACCAGGTTCACTAACAGAAAGAAGAACGGCACTAATAAGACGTATAGCTAGAAGAAAAGCAAAAATAGCTACAGATAATTATATTGAAGCTAATTCAAAAAACTTAGGTAAAGTTGCTGAGGCTAAATTTAGAAACTTATCAAGGGCTATTGAAGACGCTCAAGTTGAAAAGAAAAGTTTTGATAAAGTTAAGTTTTCTGTAAGCCTTAGGCAAGAGTTTGGATTAATTGAAAGAAAAATTCAAAAAAAGGGAAACATATGGGTTGGTTATATAAATCCCCATACTAGACAACCACAATCATTTGTTGACTTAGGAAGAGTGTGGGAGCAAGCCTTTGCTAATTATTTTATGAAAATGGAAATCGAAGGTTTAAATGTTGTTTCTGAAATTGCTAGCGAAATTGGTGGTATGGCAGATTTTGTTTTTGAATATAATGGTAAAATTGAAAACCACGAGCTAAAAGCTTCGTTAACTGCTTTTATGGGTAGCATTTCTATTTCAAACTTTAAAAATGGAAAGATAGAGTTTGCTACAGACACTCACAATGACTTGCTCAAAGAAATTGATATGGTTGAGTTTACTAAAGGTTATAAAAAAAGAATAGATTTTATCAACAAAGGTATTGAAAAGTTAAATTTAAAAAGACCAAACAAACCTTATGCTCTTTTAGATTACGATATTACTAGTGGTAAACCTCAAAATATTCCATATGAGCTTTACATGGACAAGAAAGGTTTTGGCACTAAAATGTTTTATCAACTCAAATCAGATGCTAGTGTTATAGCTAGACATTATGCTGGAAAAGATGTAAACTCAATTAGTTTTATCGGCGCAAAAAAACATGGAGATTTGTCATTTCGTCTTAATGACGATTCTATATTAGCGTTAGATATGTTAGATGCTGACACATTAATTAATTTTACTTTTAGAAATTCAGGTTCTAAAATAATTAATGGTGATAAAATGATATCTTTGAACCTTGGCGTTCAATTTAAGATATCAAAATTAAACAATGATACAAAAAACGCTTTAGATATTACAGATAAAGCAGATTTAAATAAAGCTCTTGGTATTAATTTTTCTAAATCAATAAATAGTAAAAAGTTAAACAATGCTGTTAAGATGTCTAGATCTACTAACAAACCTTCTAAAGGTATTACTGTTTTAGATTTTGACAATACACTAGCTACAACTAAATCTTTAGTTAAATACACTACACCAGATGGTAAAACCGGAACATTAAACGCAGAGGAGTTTGCTAGTACATATGAAGATTTACAAGATCAAGGTTATATATTTGATTTTTCTGATTTTAATAAAGTTGTAAAGGGTAAGTTAGCACCATTATTTCAGAAAGCTTTAAAGCTACAAAATAAATTTGGTCCTGAAAATATGTTTGTATTAACAGCTAGACCACCAGCGGCGCAAAAAGCTATATTTGATTTTTTAAAAGCTAATGGTTTAAACATACCTGTTAAAAATATAACTGGTCTTGGTAATTCTACAGCTGAAGCCAAAGCGCTTTGGATAGCTGATAAAGTTGGTGAAGGTTTTAATGACTTTTATTTTGCTGATGACGCGTTGCAAAATGTACAAGCTGTTAAAAACATGTTAGATCAATTTGATGTTAAGTCTAAAGTTCAACAAGCTAAGGTTAAGTTTAGCAATAGCATGAACGAACGGTTTAATGATATACTAGAAAATGTAACAGGTATTGAATCTGAAAAAAGATTTTCTGCTATTAAAGGTAGAAAACGTGGTGAAAGTAAAGGTAAGTTTAGATTCTTTATACCACCATCACATGAGGATTTTGTAGGTTTATTATATAACTTTTTAGGTAAGGGTAAAGAAGGTAATGCTCATAGAGACTTTTTTGAACAAGCTTTAATTAGACCGTTAAATAGGGCATATAGAGAAATAGATACAGCTAAACAAGCTATAGCTAATGATTACAAGGCTTTGGGTAAAAGATTTCCAGGCGCTAAAAAATCACTTTTGAAAAAAACACCAGACGGTGATTTTACTTACCAAGACGCTGTAAGAGTTTATCTTTGGGACAAACATGGTTACGCTATACCGGGCTTATCACCTGTTGATCAAAAAAACTTAGTTGATCTTGTTAATTCTACGCCCGGCTTAAGATCTTACGCTGAAAATATAAATATTATATCTAAACAAGAAACTTATGTAGATCCAGGTCCAAATTGGGAGACTGGTAACATAAGAATAGATTTAGTAGATGCTACTGGTAGAGTTGGTAGAAAACAATATTTTACTGAGTTTAATGAAAATGCTGAGGTGATGTTTTCACCTGAAAACTTAAACAAAATAGAAGCTGCTTACGGTAAAGATTTTAGAGAGGCTTTA